>MKWU01001077.1_pt1 | contig 49414 bp, 47 predicted proteins | sample 809101 | NCBI WGS metagenome assembly MKWU01 (sample SAMN05860141, study PRJNA318959) | sponge metagenome | host: Aplysina aerophoba | place: Slovenia: Piran, Adriatic Sea, Gulf of Piran | collected 2013-05-07 | reverse complement strand
AAGCCATGATACATTAGTATGGCACTACATTCCGTCCCCAGAAACATGATCTCAATGAATTCAATAGGTTAGATGGTGCACCCGTACACAAAATACCCTAAATCCCCACATTCATGTTAAAGATGGGCTAATCTGGCGGGTTGCCAATTGTTACTTGTGGAAGAGGAGTGAGCCCACATGCCTGGAGAAGACGGCGTGGCCGTCGAGATTCGGCCTCTCGCGCCGGCGGACCCGGCGGTCCGCCGGCTTATCGGCGAACTCGACCGGCTTCAGACATCCCTGTATCCGGCTGAGAGCAACCACCTCGATCCGATCGAGGTGTTGGAAGGGTCGGACGTGACCTTCCTCGCCGCCTTTGTCGGCGGTGAAGCGGTTGGATGCGGGGCCGTGAAGCGCATGCCTGGGGGCTACGGTGAGATCAAGCGCGTATTCGTCGATCCGGCCGCCCGCCGCCGTGGCGTTGGTCGGGCGATGATGGAGGCGCTCGAAACCGATCTCCTCACCCACGGCATCGACCTCGCGCGATTGGAGACTGGCGTCCGTCAACCCGAGGCGCTCGCCCTCTACGAACATTCCGGATACGTGCGTATTCCTCCTTTCGGGGACTATCGAGAGGACCCGCTCAGCGTTTTTCTGGAGAAACGGCTGGTCTGAGCGAGGCCCGCACCCTGACTCGGAACTGGGGTTCTAACCGCGGGATGCCAGCGTGCGCTCCAGGAAGTCGAGCAGCACCGGCGCCACGGTGACGTTGGGCTCCTGATCGACGCGGCGGCGGTCGGGTTCTCCCGGCAGGTAGGTGAACCACGAGTGGCCGGCGTCCGGGACGAACAGGGTCTCGACCTCGGCGCCGGCCGCGCGCAGGGCGGCGATGAAGCGTTCCGACTGGTTGTGGTGGACGATGGGGTCCTGCTCGCCGTGGATGATGAGGTAGGGCACCCCGGGCGGCACCCCTTGGGCCTCGACCCCCTGGAGGGGCGAGAAACGGCGGTAATCTTCCGGAGCCTCGACGGGCGTACGGCCCATGAGCCGGCCCACCGGGTCGTCGTTGCGCTTTTGGGTCACCTCCCACCAGTCCAAGAGGTCGTAGATGCCGTAGACTCCCACCACCGTGCGCAGATGCGGCCGGACCCAATCCTCCAGGGAAAGCAGCGCCGCCATGTGTCCGCCGGCGGAATCGCCCACGAAACCCAGCCGCGTGGCGTCGACGCGCAGCCCGGGCGCCTCTTCGATCAGCCAGCGCGACGCCCGCCGGATGTCCTCGTGCACGCCCGGCCACGACGGCGAGACGTTCTTCGACAACCGGTAGTCCACCGCCACCAGGGCATAGCCCCGGGCCGCCAGCCACGGCCCCCACTCCTGGTACTGGCGGTGGCTGCCGTGGGCCCAGGCGCCGCCGTGAAAGCACAGCAGCGCCGGATGCGGTCCCGGGCCGGCGGGCAGGTACACGTCGTTGCCAAGCTTGCCGTCGGGGCCGCCCCCGTACGGAACGTCGAGCCGGATTTCCACCTGTGCGCTCATCGGTCGTACCCCCGTAATGCAGCGGCAAGGCCGCCCTACCCGGCCGACAGGAAACGGCGAACGGCTTCCGCACAAGCCTCCGGCGCCTCCTCGGCGATGAAGTGGCCGCAGTCCAAGGCAGCCTCGGACACGTCATCGGCCCAACGTTCCCAAACCGGGCCCAGCGGTTTGGGCCGGCGCGGCGACCCGCGCACCACCAGGACCGGGCACCGGAGCTTCCGTCCCGTCTGCCGGTCTTGCCGATCGTGCTCGAAGTCGATGGTTGCGCCGGCGCGGTAGTCTTCCAGCATCGCCTGCCGCACGCTGGGTCTTCGGAACGCCGCCTTGTACGCTTCGACCGCCGCCGGATCCAACAACCCCGGCCCTCCGGCCCACCGATCCAGCAGGTGCATGATGAAGAAGTCCGGGTCCGCGCCGATCATTCGTTCGGGCAAGGGCGCGGGTTGAGCCAGGAAGGACCAGTGGAAACGCCTGATGGAGACGTTCATGTCCGTGGCCTCCCAGGAGTCCAGCGTCGGGACGGTGTCCAGGCTTACGAAATGGCTGACCCGCTCGGGAGAATCGAGAGCCAGCCGATAACCCACCCTCGCGCCGCGGTCATGCGAGACGACGCCGAACCGGTCATGACCAAGCTCCGACATGACATGAACCATGTCCTTGGCCATCTCACGCTTGGAGTAGTTGACGTGCTCCGAATCGGGCTCGGGTCCCCGGCTCGCTCCGTAACCGCGGAGGTCGGGGACAACCAGCGTGAATTCGTCCATCAGCAGCGGCGCCAGCCGATGCCACTGCACGTGACTCTGCGGGAATCCATGCAACAGCAGGACGGGGTTGCCCTGACCGCCGGCGCGGCAATGGATGGTGGCATTCCCGCGGTCGATATCGTGTGTCGCGAATCCCTCGAACATCGTCGTCCCTTGCAACAGTCCGTTGCCAGAAAGGGGTTGAAAATGCAAAACCCGCTTCCCTCGGCTATACTGGAGGCTCTCCCGCGGGCGCTACGCCCGACGGCATGACGAACGACAACATCGGAAACGGTTCAAGAGCCATGAAGACACATTCCGCAGTACTCATCCCCGGGGACGGCATCGGCCCCGAAATCACGGCAGCGGTGCGGCGGGTCATGGACGCGGCCGGCGCGCCCGTCGAGTGGACCGAATGCAAGGCAGGCGTGGCCGCGCTGGAACACGGCTCGGACGTGCTTCCGGAGTCCACCATCGAGGCCATCGAGCACCGTGGGATCGCTCTCAAGGGACCGTGCACCACACCGGTGGGCGAGGGTTTCACCTCGGTCAACGTCCAACTGCGGCAGCGCCTGAACCTGTACGCCGCCGTGCGCCCGGTACGCTCGCTGGCGGGCGTCCAGACCCGGTTCGACGACGTGGACCTCATCATCGTGCGCGAGAACACCGAAGGACTCTACAGCGGCGTCGAAAACCAGGTCACCGACGACGTCGTGATGAGCATGAAGGTGGCGACCAAGAGCGCCAGCCTGCGGATCGCCCACTGGGCGTTCCGCTTCGCCACCCGGCGCCAGCGCCGCAAGATCACGGTCTTCCACAAGGCCAACATCATGAAGGTCACGGACGGCCTGTTCCTGGAGTGCGCCCGCCGCATCCACCAGCACGAGTACCCGAACATCGAGTACGAGGAGAACATCATCGACGCGGGCTGCATGAAGCTGGTCCAGGACCCGGGCCGCTTCGACGTGCTGCTGTTGGAGAACCTCTACGGCGACGTCATCAGCGACCTGTGCGCGGGCCTCGTGGGCGGACTCGGGGTGGTGCCCGGGGCCAACTTCGGCGAGGACCGGGCCGTCTTCGAGGCGGTGCACGGCTCCGCGCCGGACATCGCGGGAACCGGGGCGGCCAATCCGCTGGCCATGCTGATGTCCGCGGTGATGATGCTCAACCACCTGGCGGACACGCGCGAAGACGAAGGCTGCCGCCAAGTCGCCGAGCGCATCAAGACCGCCTACGACCTGGCCCTCGACGAGGACCGCAAGACCCCCGACCTGGGCGGAGACCTGGGCACCGAGGCCTTCGCCGATGCGGTGATCGAGCGACTGGCGGACTGAACGCGTCCGCGGCGCCATCCGGAGCGACCGCCTCCCCACCCCTGGATTCCCGCTTCCGCGGGAATGACGAATCGTAGGGTCCTTGCCTCACGGGTTTCGACACAGCCTGTTCCACGGGAATGTCGTTTCGGGATGGCGGTGCCGTTGCGTGGCCGAGCGGAGTCTTGCCATCACCTCCTTCCTTGACATCCAGTCTACGTCGGCGATAATGCGGCTTGGGGGTCAAACCTTGAACTCCAGGGGAGCGTCATGGCACGGCCGTTACGGATCGAGTACCCGCACGCGCACTACCACGTCACCTGCCGGGGCAACGACCGCAGAAGGATCTTCACTGACGACGACGACCGGCAGGCGTTCCTCGAACGGTTGCGGAAATCGTTGGAGATCTATGACGTCCGGTTGCACGCCTTCGTGCTGATGCACAACCACTTCCACCTGATGGTGGAAACCCCCGGGGCCAACCTCTCGGACTTCATGCGGCACTTCAACGTCGCGTACACATCCTTCTTCAACCGACGCCATCGGCGCACGGGGCACCTCTACCAAGGCCGGTTCAAGTCGATCCTGTTCCAGCCCGACGCACACTTGCTCGCGCTGAGCCGGTACGTGCACATGAATCCGGTGCGCGTGGTCCGCCGGCGACCCACGGTTCCCGACCAGATCCGGCAACTGTGGCTGTACCGCTGGAGCAGCCTCGGAGGGTACGTGTCCGCGCGGCGCCGGGAATCGTGGGTGCACTACGACGCCGTGCTCGCGGAGGTGGGAGAATCGCGGCAGCGCTATGGCCGGTTCGTACAGGACGGCTTGGAACAGGGCGTACCGACTCCGTGGAAAGCCGTGCGCGGCCAGGTGGTGCTGGGGGACGACCGTTTCTGGGCTGCCGCGGCGGGACGGGGGTCCGACGTAGCCGGAGCCGTTCCGGGGGAAACGCCGGAGCGACGCGCGCGGCGCCTCCAACCCGCACGCATCACCGCCGAGGTGGCGGCCCACTTCCAACTGCCGCCCGCGCGACTGCAGCGAAAGCGAGGCCGTTGCCGCGACCAACGCGGCCTCTTGATGGAGCTCATGTACCGCTATGCGGGAATGACCCAGCAGGCCATCGGCGCGCACCTGGGAGGCCTCGACTACAGCGCCGTAAGCCACGAACGGAGGCGTGTCCGCGAGCGCATGGCGGAGGACCCCGCGTTGGTCAAGGACTGGCGTGCGATCGAGTCACGCCTGGAAGACTCCGCCGGGAGACGCGATGGCACCGACGCGCCTTGACGGCATTCCAGCGGCCCCACTCCATCCCTGGATTCTTGCTTTCCAGGTTGTGTCAAAACACCATCTGGGAGAGGCACCAACCCCCTGATTCGTCATTCCCGCGGAAGCGGGAATCCAGGGGTCGGGAGGCGGGGAAACGCCGCTGTAGTGCCCCACCACCACCCCTGGATTCCCGCTTCCGCGGGAATGACGAATCGGGGGGTTGGCGCCATGCTTGCCCGAGCGACGTTTTGACACAGCCTGTTTCGCGGGAATGACGATACGTAACTCCCTGCCCGTCGCAAGTTCTCACACAACCTGACAAGGAGGTCCCGTGGTCTTCACCGCAGGGCCGGCATCACCTCCCGTGCGAACAGGTCGAGGGACGATGCGGACGCCTCGCGGGAAATGCCGGGGACGGAGAAGCGGCAGATGAGATGGGTGAGCCCCAGCTCCTGCCGAAAGCGCGCGATCTCCCGCGCGCAGGTTTCGGGATCGCCCAGGATGATGCGGTTCTCGGCCAGGCGCTCGATGGTGAGGTCCCCGGCGGGCCGCTTGATCACCGGGTGGGGCCAGCGGAAGTACATGTTCTCGTAGGCCTGGATGAAGGAATCGCCGGCGGACGCGAGCGCCTGCTCGGTGGTGTCGGCGACGAAGACGTAGCGGAAGGCGGCGATCTCGCCCGGCGTCTTGCCCAGCTCGGAGCACGCCCGGCGATAGGCCTCGGCGCAGGATGCCAGCTCGGACAGGGCAGCGGACGGACCCGCGAGCCATGCGTCGCCGAGGCGGGCGGCGCGCTCGATGGCCGGGGCGGTCCAGGCGCCGAACCAGATGGGCGGCGCCGGCTGCTGCACCGGCCTCGGCCCCACCGTGGCGTCGTTTACGTGGAAGTAGCGCCCGTCGTGGGTGACGTGGGTCTCGGTCCAGAGCCGCCGAAGCAGCGCCGCGCCCTCGTCGAGGCGGCTGCCGCGCTGCTTCACGGACAGGCCGAAGGCGGCGAACTCCTCGGGAGCGTACCCGGCTCCCACCCCGAGGATGAGGCGGCCCCCGGAGATCATGTCCACCATGGCTCCCTCTTCGGCCACGCACATGGGGTGGTAGAGCGGCAGCAGCAGCACTCCGGTGCCCAGGGCCACCCGGCGCGTGCGCGCGGCGATGGCGGCGAGCCCGAGCAGCGGCGCCGGATAGAGCACGGGATTGTTGTGGTGCTCGCCGAGCCAGACCGAATCGAACCCGGCCTCCTCCGCGCGCTCGCATTCCCAAATGGTTTCCTCGAAGCTGTCGGTGCCCTGCAACGGGCTCAGTCCCAGTTTCATCGTCGCTCCCGTTTCATGACCTGTGACTTGGCCTCCGGTGTCCCGCGTCACAAGCGACCGCTCCTTGCCTAGGTCCGCGCGAGCGCGGCGAACGCCGCCGATGCGTTGGACACGAAAGCACGCACCCGCGCGGGGTCCTTGCGGCCGGAGCCGTCCTCGACACCGGTGTGGACGTCGACGCCCGCGGGCCTGACGGTTTCGATGGCCCGGGCCACGTTCTCCGGCGTCAATCCTCCCGCCAGTATGACAGGTCGGGGACTCAGTTCCACCAATCGGCGGCTGACGCCCCAATCGTGAGTCTTGCCGGTGGCCCCGGACGCGCCACTGGCTGGATCGAAGGTGTCGGTGATGAAACCGTCTACGTGCGCGGCCAGCGCCCGGACCCGCTCTTCCAACTCCGCCAGGTTTCCCTCCCGCACCACCAAGCTCTTCACCACCTGGAGGCCCGGGCACAGAGCCTTGAACCGCCTCAGCGCGTCCGGGCCGGCATCGCCGTGCAGTTGGACGCCGGCGCAGCCGAGCCGGCGGCACATGGCGGCCACGGCGCGCGGGTCGTGGCGGTAGGTGATCAGCCAAGCCTGAAAGCCAATGTCGAGGCGTTCGATGACCGCGGCCGCCTCGTCCGCCGGCAGATCCTCCGCGTGCACGTCCAGCCCGATGGGAAACCCGAGCCGGTGGACGCCGTTCGCTACGAGCATCCCCGCCTCGCCCTCGTCCCGGACTCCCGCGATCTGGATGATGGTCTGCGCCATGGCTCGCTCGTGTTCGTAGCGCGAATCGGCTTGCAGCAACAGTGGGCGCCCGCCGACCGCGCTTCGCCGCGCCTGCCCCGAGATCGTCGACAGGCTCAGGGCGAACGCTTGGAGGAGCCCGGCCAAACCTCGTTCGCCCGGAGCGTAGCGTCGCACTGGCAGGCAACATGGACGGTGCCCTTGTTGCAACGCGGCCAACGGGTCTGGTACGGCTGACCGTGAGAAGGCAACCGTAGTCCGGCAGGACCGTAGTCACGGCAAGACAGGAGCTTTCCATGCGCGGAACAACACCCAGACGGATGCAGGGACTGGCCGATCCCGTGCTGTCCACCATGGTTCACGACCTGGGTATGGAAAAGGTGCCCCACTACGCCAGCCGATCGGAGAAGGTGGTCGGATACACCGATCGTTGGGTGGAAAACGCCAAGTTCCGCGACGGTCCGGTGAACCCGCAACGGGTCGAGGTGACGGACCGCGCGGCCATGACCGCGCAAGTCAAGGCCAAGGCGCACGAACTGGGCGCGGACCTCGTGGGGATCTGCCGGCTCACGCCGACCATGATCGACCTGGGCGAAGAGGTGCCCCACGAGTTCGTCATCGCGGCGTGCATCACCGAAGACTACCACAAGGTACTCGAAGGCGCGGACGCGGTGGAAGAAGAGGCCATGCGCGTCTACGCGGCGTGCTCCGATCTGGCCACCGAGCTGGCCGCCTACGTTCGCGACCTGGGGTATCCCGCGTGGGCGCATCACAACGGCGTGCGCGAGGTGCAGGCGATCCCGGTGTTCTACCAGGTGGGGTTCGGCGAGCTGGGTCGCCACGGCAGCCTGATCAACGAGAAATTCGGCGCGGACTTCCGTCCCGGCTTCGTCACCACCGACCTGCCGCTGGACGTGGACGAGCCGCGGGAGTTCGGCGTCCAGGACTTCTGCATGAACTGCAACGTGTGCATGCTCAACTGCCCGGGCGACGCGATTCCCAAGGAGCACGTGGTCACCGAGGGCATCAAGCGCTGGCTCATCGACCTGGAGAAGTGCTACCCCTACTCGCGCCTGCGCGACGAGTACTGTCACCTGTGCGTGGACGTCTGCCCGTTCAACGTCCAAAGCCACCGCACCACTTTCAAGACGTTCATGAAGCACCGCAAGCGCATCGGCTACAAGTCTCCGAAGTACTGAGGGGCGTCTTGGACAAGTACTATCTTCACGAGCGCCGGCCCGACGGCGCCATCAGCACGGTGGGCCTCTACTACTCCCGCGAGGAGGCCGAAGGGGTCATCGCGCAGCTTCGGCAGTTGCCCGAGAAACAGGACTGCGAGTATCTCATGACCCGGCCCGGCGAGGCCGCGCCGGAACCGATGCAAGACAATCCCGCGGACTCGTGAGCCTGTTCGGATCCGCTCACGGCACCAGCCCCAGGTTGACCGGCGTCACGACGGAACGGAGCGTGTGGGTACGGTAGCCGCCGTTCCGCGGGTAACGCGGATCCCGCTTGGAGGTCCGCGTGGTGATGGTAACCCGGAGCCTTCGTATCACCGCCGTGGCCGTGGTCGAGCCGCCCGCACCGTCCAGGTACTCCACGGCAAAGGACTGCACGTCCTCCACCACCGGCTGCCCGCCGCCGCCGGTATCGCGCCGGAGGACCATGCCGGTGGCGTCGTGAAAGTAGACGACCCGCTCGTTGGAGTCCGACAAGTCGCCGTCGCCGTTGTGGTCGACCGCGATGCGCAATCGGACAGGATCGTAGGTTATGCCCGCGAAACCCACGCCCGCCGGATCGTAACCGGCCTTCCTCGCCTCGCCGACAACCATGGTCATGGCCGCGCGGGCGTTCTGATGCATGGCGGTGATCTGCTCCTGAAGGTCGTGAGCGGTGAGCTGGCCGGTGAAGCTCGTGACCACCGCGGCGAGCAGAATCCCCTGGATCGCCAGCACCACCAGGAGCTCGATAAGCGTGAAGCCCCGGGCGAAGGACCAGCGGCCGCGCCTCCACCCGGCGTTCCGGAAACCAAGTCGTCGCCGGCGCCGGTCCGCGTCGAAAAACAGGCGCATCACCGGCCCACAAGGGTCCGGAGGACCGCCGAGCGCTCGCCCTGATCCCAGGAGACGGTCACCGTGACGGTGCTCAAGCCCCTCTCGGGGGTGTCCCGCAGGACCTCGGTGACCCGTCTGAAACCGGGGAAGTCGGGTATTGCACCGTAGTCCTCCGTGGCCGGGGCGACGGCGCCTCCGCCACCCCTGAGACTCTCGATGCGATCCTGGGCCAGGAACGTGGCAACGCTGTGGTCGCGGCTCCGGAGGTTTCCCTGGACCACTCCGATGGCGACGCGTCCGAGCCCCAGGAGCGCGGTCGACAGGATCAGCATCGCCACCAGCAGCTCGATCATGGAGAAGCCCCGTTGTCCGGCCAACGACGAACGCGGTCGTGTCATGGCGTCTCCCGTCAGCGGATGCGCACGCGGCCCGCGATGCTGATGCTGACGCGCTTCGTGCCCGCCGGGTTGGTGAGGGTGATGGTCGCCAGATGGCTGGCCGTTCCGCGCGGGCTGAACACCGGGTTGTTATTGGAGCGGACCACCACGTCCCTGTAGTCCGCCTGGAGGTCCCGCGTGAACGTCCACTCGCCGGGGTCCACGGAGCCGTCGTTGTCCGCGTCGTCGAGTATTTGGTACTCGCGGTCGTTGAGGAAGAAGATCCGGTAGCGGTTGTTGCGCTGGATCGCCTTCATGCGCGCCCACATGAGGTCCCCGGTCACTTGGCGCGCCGCGCCGTGGAGGCGGTGCCTGGGCATCACCTTCAGGTAGCCCGGCACCGCGATGGTCAGCATGATGCCGGCGAGGGCCACGGTGATCATTTGACCCAGCAGGGAAAATCCGGCGGTGGAAGCAGACGCTGGCGGCATGTCGGGTTCCTCAACGGCCGGCAGAGACACGGCAGGCGCTTGTGTACAGGCACACAAGCGCCCCCAGACTCAGGAAGGGCGCGAACGGCAAGGGAGTCTTCAACGAAACGTCCTTCCTGACGCACGCGAGCCCGATGCCGCACACGGAACCCGCCAGGGCGCTCACCGCCAGAATACCGGGGACCCGTTCCCAGCCGGCGAAGGAGCCGATCATCGCCAGCAGCTTGACGTCGCCGCCGCCGAGGCCGTCCCGGCCGGTGACGGCGCGGTAGCCGGCGGCCGTGGCCCACAGCACGCCGCCGCCGCACAGCGCCCCCAGGAGCGAACCGCCGGGCGAAGGAAAGTCCTCGATGGAGAGGGCGGGCGCGCACCACGACAGCGCGAACGCCGCGGCCGTGCCGTAAACGCTGATGGCGTCGGGAATGATGCCGGTCTCGAGATCGATCACCGCCGCCGCCACCAGGGCGCAGACGAAGGAGAGGTGGACCCCCAGGCGCGGACCGGCGCCGACTCGCAGATAACCGGCGAGGGTCGCCAGCGCCGCGCCCAGTTCCACCAGCCAGTAGCGCACCGGGATGCGGGCGCCGCAGAGAGCGCAACGCGCGCGCAGCAACAGGTAGCTGATCAACGGCAGGTTCGCCCGGAACGGGAGCGGCTCCTTGCAGGAGCGGCAGTGGGACGCCGGGGCAAGGATGGACTCGCCCGCCGGCAGACGGGTGATGCAGACGTTCAGGAAGCTCCCGATGCAGGAGCCGAACACGAAGAGCAGAAGCGCCCGAAACGGTTCCGCTGGTGCGAGTGCGCCCATGGCCGTTGATCCCTCCCAAGAGGAATCATCGGCCAAGGGCAACACTCCTTTAGCGCGGAAGGCTCAGAAAATCCCGGCCCCCGGCCTGCGCCTCCAGCCAGCTCCGGATGAGCGGAAAGACTTCGTCCTTGGCCTTCCGGCCCAGGATCAGGTCGAAGTGACCGTAGCTCACGTCCTCGCCCGGGTCCGGCCAGAAGATCATCAGGTCCCGGTCCTCCGAGCCCAACTCCCGGTAGACCTGCTCGAGGGCCTCGGGCGGCGCGATGGAGTCGGTGCCTCCACCCACCAGGAGAACCGGTATGGTTATCCCGGACAACGTGTCCCGGTAGCTCGTCTTGCCGTCGGCGCTGACGAACTCGTCCTGTTCCACGGCGGTGACGATCTGATCCAGCACCCCCCTGTTGACCGGCGTGAGGGCGGTGTCCAGGAACTCCTGCCGGACCGACTGCGCCATGTTCTTGCGGTTGTAGAACGCGTCCTCGAACCACGGCATGAAGAACAACATGCGGTTCAGCCCGGACGAGTTCATGTGCAGCAGCGTGGTGCGCAACAGCGGCACCCGATCGAGCTTGAGCAGGGTGTCGAGCCAGTCCTGAGCGGGACTGTCGAACGACATGGGCGCGGCGATGCTGACGACTCCGGCGACGCCGTGCTCGGGGGTCCGGCCGACATGGGCCAGGGCCAGCGCTCCGCCAAGCTCGTAACCCACCACCAGGACGTCCGCGCCGCCGGCCTGCTTGCGCACGTGCTCGATGACCGCGGGCAGGTCTTTCCTCAAGATGTCGTCCAGATTCCACGGCTTGTTCCCCCAGCCCAGGGGGTTGAGGCTCCGGCCGGTGCCGCGTAGCGACAGGTTCCAGACGTCGAAACCCGCCTCGGCGAGATACTCCGCGAGGCTGGCGCGCCCGAAGTCCAGAAAAGAGCTGTTCACCAGGAGCCCGTGGATCAGGATCACCGGCAGCGGCCGCGGCTCCCGCTTGTACTGCCGGAAGCGCTTGAGGGACAGCTCGAACTTCTCGTCGGTGACGACCCACTGGCGCTCGGAGGAGACGAACGGGTCGTCGAGCGAGGCGGCGGCCAGCGGCGCGGGCGCAAGAAAAAGGAGGGCCGCCAGGAGGCCGGCACGGGCGGACCCGATTCGGTGCTGGATGCGCATGATCGAATGTCGGATACACTGAACGTTGGTGTTGCAAGAGTAGTCCATCCGGCCGTCCATGTGTAGTTGATTCCGGCCCCCGCGGTCATATAAAGACCTCAGCGAAGGGTTCAGGAGCCGGTGCGGCGTGCCATCCCCTGTTGCCGAACCCCATACATACACCAAGGAGGAAGGAAATCTCACCATGCGCGCAAGCACCGAGAGGAAGACGAAACGCTGGCAGGAGCAACGTTGGGTCCTGGATCAGGTCATCAAGGTGAGCGGCCTGGACTTCGACCAGGGGCGGTCGAACAAGATGCTGCGGAACTGCGGCCCGGGCATCGCCGGAGAACTGCGCGGCATCGGCCAGCGGGTGCAGAAGTTCACGGACTTTCCGCGGGAGTTCTCCCGCGCCGCGGAAAGCCGGGAGAAGAGAGGGCGGGCGGCGGAGGCGCTGGGGCACACGGTGGAGGCGCGCGAGCACTACTACGTGGCCGCCACCTACTACACCGCGGCCCAGTGGGGCATCTTCGAGGACGGCAACCCCAAGCGCATGGCCTGGGCGGAGAGCAAGCGCGACTGCTACGACCGCTACATCGAGTTCGCCGACCACCCCATCGAGCGGGTGGACCTGCCGATGCCGGGCGGGCAGATGGCGGCGCTGCTGCACCTGCCGCGCAAGCTGGCGCCGGGCGAGCAACTGCCGTGCATCCTCTACCAGCCGGGCATGGACGGCGTGAAGGAGGACAACCCGCTCATGGGCGACCCGCTGCTGGACCGCGGCCTGGCGATCCTCTCCATCGACGGACCGGGACAGGGCGAAACCCGCGAACGCGGCATCACCTGCACGGCCTCCAACTGCGAGGACGGCGCCAAGGCGGCCTACGCATGGATGAAGGCCCGGCCGGAGATCGACAGCGAGCGCGTGGCCGTGTTCGGCTCCAGCATGGGGTCCTACTGGGGCACACGCATGGCCGCGGCCGAGCCCGGCTTCAAGGCGTGCGCGGTGGCCGGCGTGTGCATGGAACCCAGCCAGTACACCATCTTCAACACCGCCGCTCCGAGCTTCAAGCTCAACTACATGTACATGTCCGGCTACGAAAACGAGGCCGAGTTCGACGAGTTCTGCAAGACGCTCACCCTGGAGGGCGTCGCCGCCAGGATCCGCTGCCCGTACATGGTGGTGGCGGGAGAGGACGACGAGCTGTGCCCCATCGAGTTCGTCTACGACGTCATGGACGAGGCCACCTGCCCCAAGATCCTCTATGTCTACGAGGGCGAGCGCCACTCCATCCGCAACCCGGCCGCGCGCACCATCATCGTGGACTGGCTCAAGGACTGCCTCGACGGCAAGCCGGTCACGTCCGAAAAGATCTACGTGGAGATGAGCGGCAAGGAGACGCGGACGCGGTTCTGACGTGTTCCGGCACCGCCAGCCCGTTGTCGAAGTAGTCGCCCGAACCCGTCAACGAGCTTCCTTGACAGCCCTTTCCCGACATGGTTCATTCTGCGTCAGCCTTCGACTGACGCAGATTCTTGAGATACCACACTGAATCCCGGCCAAGTCCCGCGGGCTGCAAATAAATTCAATCCACGAGGAGAGTTCGTCCCATGCAGATGTTCATTGCAGGCGAGTATACGGATACGGCAAGCGGCGAGACCACCACCATCTACAATCCCGCCACCGGCGAGGTGGTGGACACGATTCCCAAGGGTACGGCGGAAGACGTTCAAAGGGCCGTGGCGGCCGCGGCAGAGGCGGCGGTGGAATGGGGCAAGTTCGCCCCCTCCAAGCGCGGCGAGTGTCTTTCCGAGGCCGCGCGTCTGGTGCTGGAAAACGAGAAAGAGCTCACCCAGCTCCTCACCAAGGAGCAGGGCAAGGCGCACCGGGAGTCGGTGCTGGAGATCCGCCGCTTCGCCCACACCCTGGAGCACTACGCCGGCATGGCCAAGACCCTGCGCGGCGGCTACGTCAAGCTCGCCGACGGGCGCTACGGCCTCATCATGCACAAGCCCATGGGCGTGGTGGGCTCCATCGTGCCGTGGAACTTCCCGGTGTCGCTGATGGGCAACAAGGTGGGGCCGGCGCTGCTCGCGGGCAACGCCATGGTGATCAAGCCCGCCAGCACCACGCCGCTGACCGCCACCCGCTGTGTCGAGCTGGTGCAGCAGGCGGGGCTTCCCAAGGGCACCATCAACATGGTCACCGGACCGGGCGGCTCGGTGGGCGAGGAGATCCTCCGCAACCCGGTCATCCGCAAGGTGGGCTTCACCGGCGCCACCGATACCGGCAAGCGGATCATGGAAGTGGCCTCCCAGGAGGTCAAGCGGGTCACCCTGGAGCTGGGCGGCAGCGACCCCATGATCGTGTGCAGCGACGCCAACATCGACCGGGCCGTGAGCGCGGCCTCGGTGGGACGCTACTTCAACTGCGGCCAGGCCTGCCTGGCGGTGAAGCGACTCTATCTCTACGACGAGATCTACGACGAGTTCGTCGGCAAGCTGGTGGAGAAGGTACGCAAGCTGCGGGTGGGCAACGGCCTCACCAAGGGCACCATGCTCGGACCGCTGCACACCAAGGGACAGCGCGAGGAGGTGGAGGAGCAGGTGGAGGACGCGGTGCAGAAGGGCGCCAAGGTGCTGGTGGGCGGCGACCGCCCCAAGGGCGACGAGTTCGACAAGGGCAACTTCCTGAACCCGTCCGTCGTCGTGGACGTGGACCCGAAGTCCAAGCTGCTGAGCGACGAGGTGTTCGGCCCGGCCCTGCCGGTGGTGCGGATCAAGAGCCTCGAGGAGGGCTTGGCGCTGGCCAACGACTCCATCTTCGGCCTGGGCTCGTCGGTGTGGACCCAGGACATCGACAAGGCCATGTACGCGGCCGAACATCTGGACGCGGGTTATACGTGGGTCAACTCCGCGCAGATCATCTACGACGAGCTCCCCTTCGGCGGCGTCAAGCAGAGCGGCGTCGGCAAGGAGCACGGCAACGAGGCCGTGGAGCACTACAGCGAGGTCAAGTCCGTGGTCATGGCCACGGAGCAAACTTCCGAGATGGTGGGAGGCGAGTAGGCCGAACCCGTACCGGTTCCCGCCGCCGAGGTTCGGCGGCGGCCCGGGTTCGCGCGACTCGGGAGAAGCATGAGCGCTCCGCGACTCGATCTGCCGGACCCCTACAACGCGGCCACCACGTTCGTCGACGACAATATCGCCGCCGGCCGTGGCGGGCGCACCGCCATCCTGTACGAGGACCAGCAGTTCACCTACGCGCAGGTCCACGAGGCGGTCAACAAGGCAGGAAACGCGTTCCGCGGTCTTGGCCTGGACACCGAGCAGCGCGTGCTGCTGGTGTTGCCGGACTGTCCGCAGTTCGCCTTCGCCTTCTTCGGCGCCATCAAGATCGGCGCCGTCCCCATCCCCGTCAACCCCTGGATGCACGCGGCCGACTACGAGTACCTGCTCAACGACAGCCGCGCGCGCATCGTCGTGGTGCACGAGTCCGCGCTGCCCGAGATCGAGGCCATCGGCACGCGGCCGCGGTATCTGAAGCACGTGGTCGTGGTCGGGGCGCCGCGCGGCGACGCCGCCGGGTGGGACGCGCTCATGGAGGGACAGCCGGCGGAACTGGAAGCCGAGCCCACCGGGCGCGACGACGTGGTCATGTGGAACTACACCTCGGGGAGCACGGGCAACCCCAAGGGCGCGGTCCACCTCCAGCACGACATGATCACCATCACGGACCTGTTCGTGAAGCCGGTGCTGGGCATGACCGAGGACGATGTCTGCTTGTCCGCCTCCAAGCTGTTCTTCTCCTACGGACTGGGAAACTCCCTCTACTTTCCCTTCCGCTTCGGCGCCACCGGCGTGCTGTGGCCCGAGCGGCCCGATCCGGAGAAGATTCTCCAGACCATCGAGCGCTACCGCCCGACCTTCTTCTTCTCCGTGCCCACGCTCTACGCGCGCATGCTGCGGGTGGAGAAGGAGTACGACCTCGGCTCCCTCCGGACCTGTCTGTCGTCGGGCGAGCCGCTGCCCCCGGCGCTGTTCCACCAGTGGCGCGACAAGGTCGGCGTGGAGTTGCTGGACGTGGTGGGCTCCACCGAGGCCACCCACGACTTCCTCGCCAACCGGCCGGGCCGGGCCAAGGCCGGCAGCAGCGGTGAGGTGACGCCGGCGTTCGTGGCCAAGGTGGTGGACGACGAGGGACGCGAGGTGCCCAACGGCGAGGTGGGAAACCTCTACGTGGCCGGCGACGCCACCGCGCCCTACTACTGGAACAAGCACGAACAGACCCAACGCACGATGCAGGGCGAGTGGCTCAAGACCGGCGACACCTACTACCGCGACGACGACGGCTATTTCTGGTACTGTGGCCGTTCCGACGACATGCTCAAGGTGGGCGGCCTGTGGGTCTCCCCCATCGAGGTGGAGAACGCGCTGATGGAGCATCCCGCGGTGCTGGAGGCCGCGGTGACCGGCGAGGCCGACGGCGAAGGGCTCATCAAGCCCAAAGCCTACGTCATCCTCCAGAACGGCCAGGACGGCACCGACGCGCTGCGCCAGGCGCTGCAGGACTTCATCAAGGGCAGCCTCGAGCCGTACAAGTACCCGCGCTGGGTGGAGTTCGTGGACGATCTGCCCAAGACCGTCACGGGGAAGATCCAGCGGTTCAGGCTCAGGGAAGGCAACTCGTGATATCGTGGACCCGGCGCCGGCAGACGGCCGGGCTCCGGGAGACGGACCACGGACAGCGAACGGGGGTTTCATGGACGACTTGGTAGCGCTGCGGGACAAGGTGGCCATCTCGTGCAACATCCTGGCCATCGAGGGACATTGGGACAATATCCTGGGGCACGTGTCGGCGCGGGTGCCGGGCGAGAACGCCATGCTGATCAAACCCCACAGCTTCGGTTTCGAGGAGATCCGTCCGTACCACATCATCAAGGTGGACTTCGACGGCAACAAGATCGAGGGGGACTACGAGCGCCACTCCGAGGTGTTCATCCACACCGAGATCTACAGGGCGCGGCCCGATGTGAACTGCGTCATCCACAGCCATCCGCCCTACGCCACGGCCTTCGGCTCCCTGCGGCAGCCGTTGCGCCCGGTGAGCCACGAGGGCTCCATCTTCCACGACGGGCTGCCGCTGTTCGACTACACCACGATCCTGATCCGCACGCCGGAGTTGGGCGTGAAGGTCGCCGAGAAGCTGGAGGGGGCCCGTGCCGTGCTCATGAAGAACCACGGCACCACCGTGGTGGCCGAATCCGTGGAGACCGCCACCCTGTACGCCATCTTCCTGGAGAAGGCGTGCCGTATCCAGCTCCTGGCCAGCGCCTCGGGCAATCCGAGTTGGAGCAGCGACGACGAGGCGCGCGAAAAGTACGACCAGATCTACACACCGCACCGCCTCGGCAGCATGTGGGACTATTTCGTGCGGCGGGCGAAGCGGCTCGCCATCGACTGATCCTTCGACTTCGCGTGGCCTGTCCTGAACTTGTCGAAGGGCTCGGAGCGAACGGTCGGGAACCCCCACTTCCGTTCGTCCTGAGCGTCGCCGAGCGAAGTCGAAGGGCGCAGACTGGCATGACCAAGTACCGGAGGTAACGAAATGGCCGAGAAACTTCACTTGACGCTGGCGTGCGGCGACTACGAGAGCATCCGCGCCCTCAAGGAGGGAGTGATCCAGCCGGACGGCATCGATCTCACCGTGCTCACGGACATGGACTCGTCCACCCGGCACTGGCGCATCGCCCGGTTCCGCGAGTTCGACGTGGGGGAGCATTCGGGCTCCTCCTACCTGCTGGCCAAGGACCGCGGCGAAGCGGACGACCTCACCGCCATTCCGGTGTTCCTGCACCGCAGGTTCCGGCACGGCTTCATCTTCGTCAACGCGGACAAGGGCATCCAGTCGCCCAAGGACCTCATAGGCAGGACCGTGGGGCTCAAGAACTGGCAGGCCACGGCGCTCCTGTGGATCCGCGGCACCCTGCAGGACGAGTACGGCGTCGCGTTCACGGACCTGGAATGGCGCGCCGAGAGGGAGGAGGACGTGCCGTTCGATCCGCCGGAGGGGCTCCGGATGGAGCGCCTGCCCAAGGGCAAGCGGGTCGAGGAAATGCTCGCCGAGGGCGAACTGGACGCGGTCATCCACCCCGACATCCTCGCGCCCATCCTGGAAGGGGACACCCGGGTCAAGCGCCTTTTCGACGATCCCAAGCAGGTGGAGATGGACTACTTCAAGCGCACTGGAATCTTTCCCATCATGCACACTACCGTCGTCAAGCGGGAGATCGTGGAAAAGCACCCCTGGGTGCCCATGAACCTGATGGTGGCGTTCGAGAAGGCCAAGCAGTGGGCCTACAACCGCATGAACAACCCTCGGATCGTGCCGCTGGCGTTCTTCCGTGACGCTTGGGAGGAGCAGTTGGAGCGGATGGGCGAGGACCCGTGGATCTACGGCCTCAACGACACCAACCGCAATAACTTCGGCACGCTGGCACGCTACTCCCGCGAACAAGGCATGATCAAGAAAGACCCCAACGTGGACGAGCTGTTCCACGAGACCGTCCGCGGGGAGGAGTGGAAGCTGGCGCGCTCCCGCGGATAGCGCCGCCTTCCGATGATTCCTCCGCCCTTTGAGTACCGGGCGCCCGACTCGCTTCCCGAAGCGCTCGCGCTGCTGCGCGAGCACGGGGGCGACGCGCGGCTCATGGCCGGGGGACAGTCGCTCCTGCCGATGCTGAAGCTGCGGCTGGTGCGTCCGGCGGTCATCATCGACATCGGCGGCATCCGGGATTTGACCGGCGTGACCGAAGACGGGGACACCGTGCGCATCGGCGCGCTGGTCACGGAGCGGACCCTCGAGCGCACACTCGGGCAGCGCCTGCCCCTCCTTGCCGAGGCCGCCGCCAGCATCGGCGACATCCACATCCGCAACCTGGGCACCCTGGGCGGCGCCCTGAGCCAGGCCGACCCCTCGGGTGACCTCGCGCCGGCGGCGCTGGCCCTGGGAGCGACCCTGAACGCCCAATCGACCGGCGGAAGCCGCGCCATCGCCGCCCGCGATTTCTTCACCGGACCGTTCGAGACCTGTCTGGCCGACGACGAGATCGTAACGTCCGTGGATGTCCCGCGGTCCGACGGCGTCCACGGACACGCCTACGTCAAGATGGTGCGCCGCGCCGGCGACTACGCGGTGGTGGGAGCGGCGGCGCTCGTGAATCTGGCGCCGGACGGGACATGTGAGGACGCGCGCATCGCCCTGTGCGCCGCCGGCCCCACGGCCTTCATCTGCGAGGACGCGGGAGGATCGCTGCAAGGGACGCGCCTGACCGACGCCGACCTGGCGCAAGCCGCCGCCCTGGCCGGCAAGGCCGCCGAGCCGGTGAGCGACGTCCACGCCTCGGCGGAGTACCGCAAGGAGATGACCCCGGTCGTAGTCGCCCGCGCCCTGACCCAGGCGCGGGAACGAGCCGGCAGGCAACTACGCGAGGCAAATGGGCGATGAAATGGGCACGAACTCCCCGAATCGTCATTCGCGACGAACCATGAAACGGATCAACGTCAAGACCACCATCAACGGCAAGGACTACTCCTTCGAGGTGGAGCCGCGCCTGCTGCTGGTGGACCTCATCCGGGACGAGGCCGGGCTCAAGGGCACCCACGTGGGGTGCGACACCGGCAACTGCGGCGCCTGCACCGTTCTCATGAACGGGCTCACCGTGAAGTCATGCCAAGTGCTGGCGCCCCGCGCCCACGGAGCGGAGATTCGCACGGTGGAGGGTCTGGCGCGAAACGGCGCGCTCCATCCGATCCAGGAGGCGTTCTGGGAATGCGACGCGCTGGAGTGCGGCTTCTGCACGCCGGGCATGCTCATGACCACCGTGGCGTTCCTGGAAGAGAATCCGCATCCGTCCGACGAAGACATCCGCCGCGCCTACTCCGGCAATCTGTGCCGTTGCACCGGCTATCTGAACATCATCAAGGCGGTGAAGCGCGCGGCGGAGATGATGGAGTCGTAGTGTCCGTCCCATGCTGCAAGACGGAGGGACCGCCTCCTTCCGCCGCGAAACGACCTGTTTGAGGACCATGGCCAACTACGTCGGCAAAAGCATCAAGCGCAAGGAATCCTTCAGCTCGATCCAGGGGAAGAACACCTACATCGCCGACATCGACCTCCCCGGGATGCTCCACGCCTGCATTCACCGGAGCCCCTACGCCCACGCGCGCGTGACCCGGGTGGACCTGTCGGAGGCGCTGGCGCAGCCGGGCGTGGTGGCGGCCCTGAGCGGCGAGGACATCCGGCGGCTGTCGCGCCCCATGTCGCCCTTTCCGTTCACCCGCGCGCGCCCCTACACCAGCGACTACCCGCGGGTGCGTTTCGCCGACCACTACTGTCTGGCGGTGGACCGGGTGCGCCACGCGGGCGAGGCCGTCGCGGTGGTGGTGGCCGAGGACCGCTACGCGGCCGCGGACGCGGCCGAGGCGGTGCGCGTGGAATACGAGCCGCTGCCGCCGGTGGTGGACATGGAGGCCGCGCTGGAGCAGGGGTCCGTCCGGCTCTACGAGGAGTGGCCGGACAACGTCCAGTACGAATTCCGCTTCAGCGAGGGGCCGGTGGACGATCTGCTCAAATCGTCCGCGGTGGTGGTGCGCGAGCGCATCGTGCAGCACCGCTACACCGGAACGCCGATGGAAACGCGCGGCGTCATCGCCAGCGTGGACCAGCGGGACAACCTGCTGACGCTGTGGTCCTCGACCCAGGTACCGCACGCGCTCCCGAACCTCGTGTTGGACACCCTGGGCCGGGGGGACCTCAAGATCCGCGTGATCTCGCCGGACATGGGCGGGGGCTTCGGCATCAAGTGGGCCTTCTATCCCGAAGAAGTGCTGATGCCGCTCCTCTCGCTCCGCCTCGACCGCCCGGTGGGTTGGCGCGAGAGCCGCTCCGAGCACATGGCGGCGTCGCACCACTCCCGCGCCCAGGTGGACTACGCGGAAGCAGGGTTCGACGAGTCCGGCCGCATCACCGCCCTCAAGACCAAGGTCATCGTCGACCTCGGCGCCGCCTACCCCAGCGGCGGCACCTCCCTGGCCTTCGTCACCGCCAACTTCATTCCCGGGCCCTACCGCGTCGAGAACTACGCCACCGCGTCCTACGGCGTGGTCACCAACAAGACCGCCGCCGGCCCCCACCGGGCCAACGGCAAGGCCGAGTCCAACTTCATCATGGAGCGGGTCATGGACCGGGCCGCCCTGGAACTGGGCCTGGGCAAGGACGAGATCCGCCGGCGCAACCTGGTGCAGCCCCACGAGTTCCCCTACACCTGCGTCACCGGCTCCACCTACGACAGCGGCGACTACCCGGCGTGCCTGCGCATGGCGCTGGAGAAGTCGGACTACGCCGGCCTCCTGGCGGACCGGGAGCGGAGCCGCCGGCAGGGCCGCTACCGCGGCGTCGGCCTGGCGTTCATGCTGGAGCCCTTGAGCTCGCTCCGCCCCAACGCCTACAACGCGGGCTACGAGACCGTGACGGTGCGGGTGGACCCGGTGGGCAAGGCCTGGGTGTTCTCGGGCGACATGAACATGAGCATGAGCCACAAGACCACCCTGTCCCAGGTGGTGGCCGACGGGCTGGGCGTGCGTTTCGAGGACGTGCAGGTGTTCGAGGGGGACAGCGCGCTGGTGTCTTCTTCCAGCGGCTCCTACGCCAGCCGGTTCTCCACCGTGACCACCTCCGCCGCCATGAAGGCGTGCGAGGCGGTGCGCCGGAAGATCCTCGCCATCGCCGCGCACGTGCTGCGCACCCATCCCGACGCGCTCGAATGCGCGGGCGGCATGGTGCTGGACCGGGAGCGGACGGGCGCCGGGATGACCATCAAGGAAGTGGCCAACATCGCCTACTACTCCATCAACCGGCTGCCCGGGAACATGGACCCGGGCCTCCACGACACCCACTACTTCATCAACCCCAACACCAGCTTCGAGCCCGACGCCAAGGGCCGGACGTCGAACTTCTCCACCTTCCCCTACGCCGTCCACGTGGCCTACGTGGAGGTGGATCCCGGCACCGGCGAGACCACCATCCTCAAGTATCTGACCGTCGACGACTCCGGCAACCTGGTGAATCCCATGATCGTGGACACCCAGATCACCGGCGCCATCTCCCACGGCTTGGGGGGCGCGTTTCTCGAAGAGCTGGTGTATGACGAACAGGGCCAGCTCCTGTCCGGCACCTTCGCCGATTACCTGATTCCGTCCGCCGCGGAGATGCCGGACCTGGAGATCCATCACATGGTCACTCCGGCGCCTTTCACTCCGGGCGGTTTCAAGGGGGTAGGCGAGATCGGCGCCATCGGCCCGCCGGTGGTGCTGGCCAGCGCCATCGAGGACGCGCTGGCGCCCCTGGGAGTCAAGATCATGAGTCTGCCGCTCAAGCCGGAGAACATCTGGCGGGCGGTACGGGAACGGCAACAACGCACAGGAGGAGACAGCACATGAGCGACGCAGGGAACGGCTTCACGGAACGGGCCACGCGGGAACTGGCGCGGGTGTCGGCCATCTTCGCCGCGGGCGAGGCGGAGATCGCGGACGTCTACTTCAACTGGGACCAGCGCGACCGCGACAAGGAAGTCATCTGGCTCACCAAGCAGGCCGGCCGCGAGATCGAGAGCACCTTCACGGGCCTCAAGGAGATCGTCGACAAGGTGGGCAGCGACCTCGGCAAGGCGAACCAGTACTGGGTCGACAAATGGGGCGGCGACGTGGACCGGCACTGGCTCGAGGAGAACCTCTGGCGCACCAAGCAGGAGCTCAACCACGGCAACTACTGCGTCGACATCATCGAGTGGCTCACCGGCGAGCCGGTGGACATCAAGGAGGTGGTGCGCCGCTACAACCGCTGGAACCCGGACCCGTCGCTGCCCGACATGAAGGAGTGGGTGCGTTTGGCCGAGGTATTCCGGGAACAGGAGGCGCGCCAGGAGCCCTGGGCCCGGCTGATCAACTCCCAGGGCCTGCTGGAAGGCGGAAGCTGCGGCCTGTTCTACGCCGCCACCCGGTTGAGCGGCAGCGAGCTCAACGACCGCCTGGCCGCGGCCTTCGCGGTGGTGCTGGACGACGAGCGCGGCCACGGCCCGGCCAACATCTACGAGATCGCCGACGCCTTCACCACGCAAGAGGCGGTGGACGGCGCCCGGGAGCTCATGGTGGAGCGGGGCATGCAGCGCCTGCGCATGCGCAACGAGCAGTTCAGCTACCCCATCGACGAGGCGCGTATCCAGGACATCGCCGCGGGCAACATCAGCCTCGACGCGACCAAGGCGATCTGGGGCGAGACCCTGGCGAAGTTCATCGACTGATACCGCGAGGGAACCCCGCCGTGGCATCCCACATCGATCTCGAAAACCGGAACGGCATCGCCTTCATCACGCTGAACCGGCCCGAGCGGCTCAACGCCATGAACGAGGAGATGTGGGCGGAGCTGGGTCGGGTGTGGGACGCGTTCGCGGCGGACCCGGCGCTTCGGGTGGCGGTGGTGAGCGGCGCCGGCGACCGGGCGTTCTCCACCGGCATGGACCTGAAGGAGCGGGCCGTGGCGGGCGACCCGCGGGCGCGGGAGTTCTGGACCTCGGCGCTGGCGCGCGATCCGGGGCGGCGGGAACCGGTGTGGAAACCCATGATCGCCGCGGTCCACGGGTACTGCCTGGCCGGGGGCTTCGAGATCGCCCTGTCCTGCGACATCCGCATCTGCAGCGAGGACGCCGTCTTCGGGTTGCCCGAGATCAAGCGGGGGTTCTTCCCGGGCAGCTCCGGCACCGTGCGGCTGCCCCGCCTCATGCCGCTGGGCATGGCCCTGGAGATGCTCTACACCGGCGAGTCCATCTCCGCGGACGAGGCGTTCCGCTGCGGCCTGGTGAACCGGGTCGTGGCGCGGGACGAACTGCTGCCAGCGGCCGAGAAGCTGGCCCGATCCATCGCCGACGGCCCGCCGCTGGCGCTGCAGGCGCTCAAGGAGGTGGTGCTGCGCGGCCTCGACATGCCGCTGGCCGACGCCATCCGCTTCGAGGCGGGGTTCCGCGCCATGGTGGGTGGAACCGAGGACGCCGCCGAAGGGCCGCGGGCCTTCAGCGAGAAACGCAAGCCGAGCTACAAGGGGCGTTGACCGCCTGCATTGCAAGCCGGGTCACCAGGCGGTGACGCGGGAGAGGACCCCATGTATCAGGACCTCCGGGAATATCTCGAGCTGCTGGAGCGCCAGGGCCTGCTGATGCGGGTGGCGGCACCGGTGGACAAGGATACGGAGTTGCATCCGCTGGTGCGCTGGCAGTTCCTGGGGTTGCCGGACCACCAGCGCAAGGCGTTCCTGTTCGACAACGTGGTGGACGCCAAGGGGCGGCGCTACGAGACCCCGGTGGTGCTGGGGGCGCTGGCTTCCAACGAGGCCATCTACGCCCTGGGCATGGGCTGCGAGCCCGGCAAGAGCTTCGAGAAGTGGTCCGCGGCGGTGGCCGCGCCGCTGGCGCCGGAACTGGTGGACACCGGGCCGGTCAAGGAGGAGATCCACGTGGGCGAGGGCCTGCTGGAGCACGGCGGGCTGGCGGAGTTCCCGGTGCCCATCTCGACGCCGGGCTTCGACAACGGGCCGTACTTCACCGCATGCCACTGGATCACCAAGGACCCGGAGACCGGCATCCGCAACGTCGGCAACTACCGCGGCCAGATCAAGTCCCCCACCAAGACCGGCGTCTACCTGATCAGCGGGCAACAGGACCTGGCCGTCCACTGGAACAAGGCCAGCGCCCTGGGGCAGCCGCTGCCCGCCGCCGGCGTCATCGGCGCGGTGCCGTGCCTTTCCTACGTGGCGGTGCAGAAGATCGCCTACGGCGTGGACGAGCTGGGAGTCGCGGGCGCCATCCTGGGGCGGCCCATGCCGCTGGTGAAGTGCGAGACCGTGGACCTGGAGGTGCCCGCCGACGCGGAGATCGTCATCGAAGGCTACATCCGCACCGACGTGCTGGAGCCCGAGGGCCCCTTCGGCGAGTCCCACGGCTACATGGACCCGCGCAGCCTGAGCCCGGTGTTCGAGGTGACCTGCATCACCCACCGGAAGAATCCCCACTACGTGGGGGTCCTCAGCCAAGTGACGCCGAGCGAGAGCAGCAAGATCAAGCACCGGGGCTGGGAATCGCTGGTGCTGGACCACCTGCGCAACCACTGCAACCTCAAGAGCGTGGTGCGAGTGGGCATGCACGAGCCGCTGGTGAACCTGCGCCAGTTCGTGGTGGTGCAGATGCGCAAGACCCACAAGCTCGATCCCTGGCAGGCCATGATGGCGGTGCTGGGCTTCCGCTACGACCTCGGCAAGGTGGTCATCGCCGTGGACGACGACATCGACCCGGAGAACTTCGCCGCGGTCAACTGGGCCATCTGCCACCGCTCCCAGCCGCACCGCGACGTGCGCATCATCGAAGGCCGCCAGACCGTGCACTCGCCCATCAACCTGGTGCGCGTGCACGGCCATCCCGGCGACTACGACAGCGAGGACTCGTCGCTGCTCATCGACGCCACCAAGAAGGCGGAGTTCCCGCCGGTGTCGCTGCCCACCCGGGAATACATGGAACGGGCGCGCAAGCTGTGGGATGAGCTGGGGATGCCGGAGCTCCAGTACGGCAACCCGTGGCACGGCTACTCCCTCGGCTTGTGGCCGGCGGAGCTGGACGACGAAGCGGCGTTGGCCGTCCAGGGCGAGCACTACCGGATCGGCGCCAAGCTGGACGAGCGCGCCGTGTCCGTGGCGCGGGGCGAGCGGTTGCAGGACGTACAGAAGCGATGGAAGCCCGAGTGACCTGCCCGACCCTTGTAATCGTAACGCGGGCAGGGGCGCCCGGCGGGCCACCCCTACAGGGATCCACCGCCACGCAGGCCACCATTGCCGACCGGCCGGCGGCGCGGCGGTCCGGAAGGCGGGCCGTCGCGGACCGAGCTCTTCCGGGCTCCGGAGCGTGATCCGTGGAGCTTGACGGGACTCTGGTCCTGGTAGCCGCCGCCATCTTCTTCGCCGGCTTCGTCAAGGGCGCCACCGGCATGGGGTTCCCCCTCATCGCCACGCCCATGCTGACCCTGCTGCTCGACATCCGCATGGCCATCGTCGTGCTGCTGATCCCCAGCGTGGTCATGGACCTGAGCCAGATCTTCCGCCGGGGCATTCCCACCGAGATGTTCCGGCGCTTCTCGTCCATGTTCCTGTTCGCGCTGGCGGGCGTGTTCCTCGGCACCTGGGAGCTGACCCAGCTCCCGTTGTGGGCGCTGAACCTCATCCTGGGGAGCGTGGTGGTGGTGTTCGCGGCATCGGGCCTGTTCGCCTTCACGCTGACCACGCCGCCGCGCGCGGAGCGGTTCATGTCGCCGGTGATGGGGTTCGCCGGGGGGCTCTGCCTGGGCCTCACCAACACCATGGGGCCCGTCATGGCGGTTTACCTCCATGGCCTGCGCCTGGACAAGGCCGACTTCGTCAAGGCCATCTCCACCGCGTTCATCATGGCGAAGTTCTGGCAGGTGGTCGCCATCTCCACGTGGGGCCTGTTCACGGTCGAGGCGCTGAAGCTGTCGCTCTTCGTCACCGGGTTCATTCTGGCGAGCTTCTACGTGGGCCTGCGCGTTCAGGACCGGGTCCCGCAGAAAACGTTCAACCGGGCCATCCTGGCGCTGCTGATCGGCACCGGGATCATGCTGGTCTACCGCGCCTTGAGCGAAGCCTAGCGTCCTGCGTCACGCCGTGCGTGACTTTTCCGCGTCCAATCTGCTATGGATTCTCCGACGATCCGCTAACGCATCGAACAAAAACGGTTGTTCCATAAGACTCACGTAACAGGCCCGAGCGAGACAAGACCTCATGCAGTCTTTCGACTACGACGTCATCGTCATCGGCAGCGGTCCCGCGGGCTTCACGGCCGCCATCCAGGCGTGCGAGATGGGCGCCCGGGTCGCCATCCTGGAGCGTCGGGAGACCCTGGGCGGGATCACCCTCCTTTCGGGCACCATCCCCAGCAAGACCCTGCGCGAGGCCATCCTCTACCTGCGCGGAGTGCGCCAGCGCCAGTTCTACGGCACCGACTTCACCCAGAAGAAGGACATCACCCTGTCGGACCTGTTCGTGCGCGTGCGCAAGGTGGTGGAACGGCGCGTCGCGATGATGGAAGAGCAGCTTCAAGCCTACCGCGATCAGGACCGCATCGACATCTACCGCGGTTATCACGCCACCGTGGAGGCCCCCGACTCGGTGCACGCATGGCTGCTCAAGAACCCCATGGAGGCCATCACCCTGAAGGCGGGGAAGATCATCATCGCCTCCGGATCGACGCCGCGTTTCGTTCCCGACATTCCGGTGGACAACGAGGTCATCTACGATTCCGACTCGGTGTTTACCCTGGAGTTCAAGCGCAAGTCCCTGCCCGAATCGCTGGTGGTCGTGGGGGCCGGGGTCATCGGGGCGGAATACGGCTCGGCCTTCGCGGTGCTGGGGTGCAAGGTGTCGCTGATCCAGCGGGACCATTCCTTCCTCACCTTCGCGGAAGAGTCACTGGTCGATCTGCTCATTCGGCGCATGGAGGATTCGGGCGTCGAGTTCGTCTGGAACTCCTGGTACGAGAAGATCGAGCGCATCCCGGGATCGGAGGAAAGGGCGCGCGTGGCTCTCGCCGACGGCCGGACGCTGGAGACCGACGCGGTGATCGTGGCCAGCGGGCGCGAGGTGGCATCCAAGGTCCTGGGGTTGGAAGACGTGGGAGTGGAGACCACCGAGTACGGACTCATCAAGGTCAACGAGCTCTTCCAGACGTCGATCCCCAGCATCTATGCCGCCGGCGACGTCATCGGCTTCCCGGCGCTGGCCTCCACCAGCAGCGAGCAGGGCCGCATGGCCGCGAGCTACGCCCTCGGGCGCCGGGCGGGCGGACGCCGCGCGCTCTTCCCCATGTGCGTCTACACCATCCCCGAGATCGCCATGATCGGCTATACCCAGGTCGAGCTGGACGCCAGGGGCATGCCCTACGCCAAGGGCGTGGCCACCTACGACGAGGTGACCAAGGCCGGCATCATCGGGGACCCCCACGGCATGCTGACCCTCCTGTTCGAGCCCAACGGCGGACACCTGCTGGGCGTACACATCATCGGCGACCAAGCGTGCGAGCTGATCCACATCGGCCAGGCGGTGATGAGCTTCAACGGCACCATCGACTACTTCATCGACAACGTCTTCAACTTTCCCACCATGGGAGAGGCCTACAAGATCGCCGCGCTGAACGGGGTCAAGCAACTGGCCGACTGAGGCGCGTGACGATGCCTGCCACCGCCGTCCAGGAACTCATGGCTGATCGACCCATTTCATTATCAAACGGTCTCGGTGCCGGCAGAACTGTAACGATTACAAAAAGTTTGCCTATTCTTTCTCGTTGGATCCTCTCATTTGCAGACAGCTATTGCAAAACAGTAGACAACTCGGCTAAGGTCTTGCCGACATGCGGTTCCCAACCAAGGAGGTCGTCATGAAAAGGCTGATTGTTGCTATTCTGTTCATTGTCATGAACGCTGGCGCGCTCTACGCCGCCGACGTCAAGCTGGGCGTGGTTTTCGGATACACCGGACCCATCGAATCGCTGACACCCCAAATGGCGGCGGGCGCCGAGCTTGCCATGAAGGAGGTCAGTGACAGCGGCGCGTTGCTTGGCGGCGCCAAGGTGATTTCCGTACGCGCCGATTCCACCTGCGGCGACGCCGCGGCCGGATCCGCGGCGACCGAGCGCATCGTCACCTCGGACAAGGTCAACGCCATCGTCGGCGGCGACTGTTCGGGCGTCACCATCGCCATGCTCGGGAACGTGGCCAAGCCCAACGGTATCGTGATGATCTCGCCGTCGGCCACCTCCCCGGCACTGTCCACCATCGAGGACAACGGCCTCTTCTTCCGCACCGCGCCGTCCGACGCCCGCCAGGGCGCGATCGTCGCGGACATCCTGAAGGACATGGGGATCAAGGAGGCCGCGCTGACCTACACCAACAACGACTACGGCAAGGGTCTGGCGGACAGCATCGCCGCCAACGTGAAGAAGGGCGGCGGCAAGATTACGATCTCGGCCCCCCACGAGGACGGCAAGGGCGACTACAGCGCGGAGGTGGCGGCACTGGCCGCGGCGGGCGGCGACATCCTGATCGTGGCCGGTTACGCCGACCAGGGCGGCAAGGGCATCATCCAGGGCGCCCTCGACACCGGCGCTTTCGACAAGTTCTATCTGCCTGACGGCATGATCAGCGATTCCTTGACCAAAGCCATCGGCAAGGACCTCGAAGGCGCCATCGGCGCCCATCCAGGCACCGACAGTCCGGGGAAAACCAAGCTCGACGAGATCGCCAAGGCGGCCAATGTGAAATCGGACAGTCCCTTCGTGGGCGAATCGTATGACGCGGCCGCCCTGATCATGCTGGCCATGCAGGCGGCGAAGTCGGCCGAGAGCGGCAAGCTCAAGGACAAGGTCTTGATGGTGGCCAACGCCCCGGGCGAGAAGATCTATCCGGGTGAGCTGGCCAAGGCGCTCAAGATCATCGCCGGCGGCGGTGACGTGGACTACGTCGGCGCCTCGGCGGTGGAACTGATCGGCCCGGGCGAGAGCGCCGGCAACTACCGCCAGATCGTCGTCAAGGGCGGCAAGATCACGACAGTCAAGTTCCGGTAGACGCACCGATACGAGTGCCGGCAGGCTTCATTGATCCTTGCCTGCGAGCGCGCGAATGGGGTAAAGAAGGCGGACGGGTCGAAGACCCGTCCGCCTTTTCGTTGTGAATCCGTGCGCAGTGGCATAGCTCGTCGGGACACATCGCGCCGATGATCGCCGTAGAGAACCTGCACATGCACTTCGGCGGCATCCGAGCCGTGGACGGCGCCTCGCTGGAACTTGAGCAAGGAGCCATCACCGGGCTCATCGGACCCAACGGCGCCGGCAAGACAACCCTCTTCAACGTCATCGCGGGCGTCCATAAGCCAACATCCGGAAGAGTCTACCTCGAGGGCGAGGACATCACCGGGCTCGCGCCCCACGAGCTCTTCGCCAAGGGCGTCCTGCGCACGTTCCAGATCGCCCACGAGTTCTCCACGCTGACCGTACGCGAGAACCTCATGACGGTGCCGGCCGGCCAGTCCGGCGAGAGCCTGCTGGACGTGTGGCTCAGGCCGGGCCGTATCCGTGCCCAGGAATCCGCCAACGGCGCCCGCGCCGACGAGGTCATCGAGTTCCTGAAGCTCGAGGGCGTGGCGGGGGAGTTGGCCGGCAACCTTTCCGGCGGACAGAAGAAGCTGTTGGAACTGGGGCGCACCATGATGGCGGAGCCGCGCTTGGTGCTGCTCGACGAGGTGGGCGCGGGGGTCAACCGCACCCTCCTCAAGGACATCGCCGGCGCCATCCTGCGCCTCAACCTGCACCACGGTTACACCTTCTGCATCATCGAGCACGACATGGAGCTGATCTCGCTCCTGTGCGATCCGGTCATCGTCATGGCCGAGGGAAGGGTGCTGACCCAAGGGTCCTTTCCGGAGGTGCAATCCGACGAGCGGGTCATCGAGGCCTATCTCGGCCGCGGGTTGGTGACGCGCGAGGAGCGACGCTTGTGAGCTTTCTGACCGGCGCGGACCTCGTCGGCGGCTATGGCGGCCCGGACATCCTCCGGGGTTGCGCCATCGCCGCGGAGCGCGGCGAGATCACCGTGGTGGTGGGTCCCAACGGCGCCGGCAAGTCCACGGCCATGCGCGCGCTCTTCGGCATGCTGACGCTTCGCTCGGGGTCGGTGCGCCTCGCCGGCGAGGACATCACCGCGCTGGCGCCGCAGGCGCGGGCGCGCAAGGGCATGGGGTTCGTGCCGCAGACCGACAACGTGTTCCGCTCGCTGACGGTGCAGGAGAACCTGGAGATGGGCGCGTTCGTCCGCACCGACGACATCGCCGGCACCCTGGACGAGGTCTACGGCCTGTTCCCGGCGCTGAAGGACAAGCGCCGGCAGCCCGCCGGTGAGTTGTCCGGCGGCCAGCGCCAGCAGGTGGCCATCGGCCGCGCGCTGATGAACCGGCCGCGGGCGCTCATGCTCGACGAGCCCAGCGCCGGGGTTTCGCCCATCGTCACCCACGAGCTATTCGAACGCATTCTCGACATCGCCCAGAGCGGCGTCGCCGTGCTGATCGTGGAACAGAACGCGCGCCAGGCCCTGGAACTGGCGGACAAGGGCTACGTCCTGGTGCAGGGCCGCAACCGCTTCACCGGCACCGGAAAGATGCTGCTGGCCAACGCCGAGGTCCGGCAATCGTTTCTCGGGGGGTGACCCATTGGAAGACATCGTCAACGCGATCGTCCTGGTCACCAACTTCCTGGTGATTCCCGCCACCGCCTACGGCTGCCAGCTCGCCCTCGGCGCCATGGGGGTCACGCTGGTGTACGGCGTCCTGCGCTTCTCCAACTTCGCCCACGGCGAGATCATGGCCTTCGGCGCCATGGTCACCGTCCTGTTCACCTGGCTGCTGCAGTACGGGGGCGTGACCCTCGGGCCGCTGCCCACGGCGCTGCTGGCGCTGCCCGCGGGCATGGCGGCCACCGCCGCGCTGTGCCTGCTGACGGACCGCTGGGTCTTCCGCTTCTACCGGCGCAGCCGGGCGCAGCCGGTGCTGCTGCTGGTGGTGTCGGTGGGGGTCATGTTCGTCCTCAACGGAATCATCCGCTTCGTCATCGGACCGGCCGACCGGGTCTTCACGGACGGCGCCCGCTTCCTGTTCACGGTGCGGGAGTTCAGGGCCTGGAGCGGGTTGTCCGAGGGCCTCGCCATCAAGACCACCCAGACGCTCAGCGTGGTGGTGGCGGTGGTGCTGGTGGCGGCGCTCTTCTGGTTCCTGGAGAGGACCCGCACCGGCAAGTCCATGCGCGCCTTCTCGGACAACGAGGACCTGGCCCTGCTGTCCGGCATCAACCCCGAACGGGTGGTGGCGGTGACCTGGCTCATCGTCGGCTGTCTCGCGGCCGTGGCGGGGACCCTGTACGGCCTGGACAAAAGCTTCAAGCCGTTCACCTTTCTGCAGCTACTCCTGCCCATCTTCGCCGCGGCCATCGTCGGCGGCCTGGGCAATCCCCTGGGCGCAATCGTCGGCGGCTTCGTGGTGGCCTTCTCCGAGGTGTTTCTGACCTACCCCTACCGGAAATTCCTGGCGTACCTGGGGCCGGAGGGTTGGCGCCCCGACGGCCTGGTGCAGTTCCTCTCCACCGATTACAAGTTCGCTGTGTCTTTCTTCATCCTGGTGGTCGTGCTGCTGGTGAAGCCCACCGGAATCTTCAGCGGGAAGTCGTCATGAGCGACGCTTCCGCGCCCCTTTCCGTCCGCGCCGTTCGGGCGCTGCGGACCCCGGGAAAGACGCTGCTGTTCATCGCCATGGCGGCGCTCATCTGCCTCGTGGGCGCCGGCCAGAGCTGGCCCCTGGCGCTGACGATCCTGAACCTGTGCCTGATCTCGGCCGTCATGACGCTGGGGGTGAACATCCAGTGGGGCTATGCCGGTCTGTTCAACGCCGGGGTCATGGGCTTCACCGCCATGGGCGGACTGGCGGGGGTGCTGGTGACCATGCCGCCGGTGGGGGCGGCGTGGCAGGCGGGCGGCGCGGGCGTGGTGCTGGCCCTGGCGCTGGCGCTCGTCACCATCGCGGCCGCGGTGCTGGTCCACCGCAGGGTGCGGCGGCCGCCCTACCGCAGGCTGGCGGTGGCGCTGGTGGTGGCGGCCGGCTACTTCGCGGCCCGGGCGCTGTTCGAGCCCGCGGTACGTGCCATCGAGGCGGTGGACCCGTCGCGCACCGGCTACCTCGGCGGCTTCGGCCTGCCCGTCGTCCTGTCGTGGTTCGTGGGCGGCGCGCTGGCCGCGGGCGCGGCCTGGGCCGCGGGCAAGATCAGCCTCGGGCTGCGCGCCGACTATCTCGCCATCGCTACCCTGGGAATCTCCGAGATCATCGTCGCCTTTCTCAAGTACGAGGAATGGCTGGCGCGGGGCGTGAAGAACGTCACCGGCCTGCCCCGGCCGGTGCCTTACGAGGTGGACCTTCAAGCCGCCGTATGGTTCCGGGAATGGGCGGAAAGCCTCGGCGCATCTCCGGTGGAGCTGTCTTCCATCGTGGTGAAGCTTTCCTACGCGGGTCTCTTCGCGCTGGTGCTGCTGGTGCTGATGTGGCTCTCCGAGGCGGCGCTGCGAGCGCCTTGGGGACGCATGATGCGCGCCATCAGGGACAACGAGACCGCGGCCGAGGCCATGGGCAAGGACGTCACGGCGCGGCACCTGCAAGTGTTCGTGCTGGGCTCGGCCGTGGTGGGCATCGCCGGCGCCATGCTCGTCACCCTGGACGGGCAGTTCACGCCCACCACCTACCACCCGTTGCGCTTTACCTTCCTCATCTGGGTCATGGTCATCGTCGGCGGCTCCGGCAACAACTGGGGCGCCGTCCTCGGCGGTTTCCTGGTGTGGTACGTCTGGGTGGAAGCCGAGCCCCTGGGCCTCTGGCTGATGGACTTGCTGACCTCCCCCCTGGGCGCGGACAACCCGCTTCGCATCCACCTCATGGACAGCGCCGCCCACATGCGTCTGGTGGTGATGGGGGTGGTGCTCCTGCTGGTGCTGCGCTTCGCTCCGCGGGGGCTGATCCCGGAGGAACGCCGTTAAAGGGCGAACGTTGGGGGTCGAAAGGACCGGACATGCCGCGGATCGTTGCTTTTTTCATAGTTTTTTCCCGGCTTCAAATAAACCGGTTGTTCAACAATATGTGATCGGCTTACTATATGCCAACTTTCCGCTGACAAGGAGGATACTCATGAGAATTCTGTCACGTGTAGTTACCAGCAGCGTCGCGGCCGCGGTCGGTTTGGCGATGGCCGTCTCCCTCGCATCGGCGGGGACCTTGGACGACGTCCGCCAGCGCGGCGAACTGATCTGCGGCATCAACACCGGCTTGGTGGGTTTTGCCGCGCCGGACGACAAGGGCGTGTGGAAGGGCTTCGACGTCGACGTGTGCCGGGCGGTGGCCGCCGCGGTATTCGGCGACGCCAACAAACTCAAGTACAAGAACCTCACCGGCAAGACGCGTTTCACCGCGCTGCGTTCGGCCGAGATCGACATGCTGTCGCGCAACACGACCTGGACCTTCAGCCGGGACGTGGACCTGCAGCTCACCTTCGTGGGCATCAACTACTACGACGGCCAGGGCTTCATGGCGCCGAAGAAGCTCGGCGTCAAGTCCGCCAAGGACCTCGCCGGCGCTTCGGTCTGCATCCAGACCGGCACCACCACGGAGTTGAACCTCGCGGACTACTTCCGCGCCAACAACATGAAGTATGAGCCGGTGCCCATCGAGACCAACACCGAGGCGCGCACCAACTACCTGGCCGGCCGCTGCGACGTGTACACCACCGACCGCTCCGGTCTGGCGGCCACCCGCGCCGCCACCGACAACCCGGACGACCACGTGGTTCTGCCGGAAATCATCTCCAAGGAGCCGCTGGGTCCGCTCGTGCGGCACGGCGACGACCAGTGGGCGGACATCGTGCGCTGGTCCCTCAACGCCATGATCGCGGCCGAGGAGATGGGCGTCACCTCCAAGAACGTGAAGGCGATGGCGGCGAAGGAAAACAAGAACAAGGAGGTCAACCGCCTGCTCGGTGTCGAGGAGTTGCAGGGCCGCGAGCGGCTGGGGTTGTCCAAGGACTGGGCGGTGAACATCATCGCGCAGGTGGGCAACTACGGCGAGGTCTTCGAGAAGCACCTCGGCAAGAAGACCCCCATCGCCCTCGATCGGGGACTCAACGCCCAGTGGACGAACGGCGGACTGCTCTACGCCCCGCCGTTCCGGTAGACCGGATCGTTTTCACAACGGCATGAGTCGTGTGGAGCCAGTGTCGCGCCGCCATCGCGCGACACTGGTAAACCATACGGCTCTTGTCGTATAGACTACCGGGCGTGGTGCAATCTAACGACATACCCGGTCCGCCTCCAGGTCCCGCGTTCAGCCTGGGCAGCCTGTGGTACGACGAGGCGGTACGCGGCGTTGCCATCCAGATCCTGGTGCTGCTGGGCGTGTTCGCGACCGTGGCCTGGATGATCGCCAACGTCATCGCCAACTTCGCCATCCTCGACAAGACCTTCGGTTTCGACTTCCTCTGGCTCCCCGCCAACTACGACATCAACCAGACGCTCATCGAGTACACCAACCGGGACACGCACCTGCGCGCGGCGCTGGTTGGGCTCATCAACACGGGACTGGTGGCCTTCCTCGGGATCATCGTGGCCACCGTGCTCGGTTTCCTCGTGGGGATATTCCGGTTGTCGGAGAACTGGCTGGTGTCGCGCCTGGCGTACTGCTACGTCGAGTTCACCCGCAACACCCCCGTGCTGCTGCTCATTCTGCTGTGGCACGGGATCTTCATCAACACGCTGCCGCATCCACGGGAGGCCGTGACCGTCGGCGGCGCCACGTTCCTCACCAACCGGGGCTTCTACGTGCCCAAGCCCGTGTTCGAATCGGGGTTCGAATGGGTCGCGCTGGCTCTCGTGGCGGCCATCGTGGGAGCGGTCTTCGTCCACCGTCACGTACGCCGGGTTCGCGAGGCCACCGGCCGGCAGCTTCCCGGCGGGTGGATTTCCGCCGCCCTGATCGTGGGACTGCCGGGGCTTACCTTCGCGGCGGTCGGCGCTTCCGTGTCCTTCGACGTACCCGAGTTGCAGGGGTTCAACTTCCGGGGCGGACTCTACCTCACGCCCGAGCTGGTGGCGCTGACCTGGGCGCTGGCCTTCTACACCTCCGGCTTCATTGCCGAGAACGTCCGCGCCGGCATCCTCGCCGTGGACAAGGGCCAGATCGAAGCGTCGCAGGCGCTTGGACTGCCCCGCGGACGCGTCCTGCGCCTGGTGATTCTGCCTCAGTCGCTTCGGGTGATCGTCCCGCCGCTCACCTCCCAGTACCTTGACCTCACCAAGAACTCGTCCCTGGCCATCGCCATCGGCTACGTGGACCTGGTGGGGACCCTGGGGGGGATCACGCTGAATCAGACAGGGCGGGAGATCGAGTGCATGATGCTGGTCTTGCTGGTTTACCTGGCTATTTCCCTGAATATTTCCATGTTCATGAACTGGTACAACCGGCGCGTCCGGTTGGTGGAGCGCTGATGTCCGTTCCCGCCGCCGCAACCCCGACCTATCCGCCCGGACAGCACCCGGACCTGCCGCCGCCGCCGGGCACCGCCGGCGTCATCGGCTGGTTGCGCGCGAACCTGTTCTCGTCGGTGTTCAACACGGCGCTGACACTCGTTTCCGCGTGGCTGATCTACGAGTTCGTCACCGCCGCCATCGACTGGTTCGTGCTGGAGGCGGTGTGGGATGCCGGCTCCCGCGTCGATTGCCGCACACAGGGTGACGGCGCCTGCTGGGCGGTCATCGCCACCCGGCTGGACCAGTTCGTCTACGGCTTTTATCCCGCCGACCAGCGCTGGCGTCCGGTGCTCACCTTCGTCCTGCTCTTCCCCGCGCTGGCGCCGGTGCTGTTCGATCGCACGCCCTATCGCAGCCGACTGCTTTGGTTCTCGCTGGCCTATCCCGCGGTGGGGGCCTGGTTGATCTACGGCGGCCTGGGCCTGCCCGTGGTGGACACCGATGCCTACGGCGGGTTCCTGCTCACCATGATCCTGGGCGTCACCGGCATCGTGGCGTCCCTTCCCCTGGGCATCCTGCTGGCCCTCGGCAGGCAGTCGCGGCTGCTGGCGATCCGTGTGCTGTGCGTCACCTTCATCGAAGTCGTGCGCGGGGTGCCGCTGATCACGCTGCTGTTCATCGCCTCCACCATGCTCAACTACTTCCTGCCCCCGGGGACCAACTTCGACCTCCTCATCCGGGTGCTCATCATGGTCACGCTGTTCGCCGCGGCCTACCTCGCCGAAGCCGTGCGCGGCGGATTGCAAGCCCTTTCCCGCGGCCAGTACGAGGCCGCGGACTCCCTCGGGCTGTCGTACTGGAAGACCACCTGGCTGATCACGCTGCCCCAGGCCCTCAAGATCGCCATCCCCGGCATGGTCAACGTCTTCATCGGGCTTTACAAAGACAGCACGCTGGTAGTAATCATCGGCCTGTTGGACCCGCTGGGCGTGGCCCGGGCGATTCTCGCCGACGCCAAGTGGAACGGGCTGTCCAACGAGACGTATCTCTTCATCGCGCTCTTCTTCTTCTTGAGTTGTTTCGCCATGTCGCGATACTCCCTCTGGCTCGAAGGACGGCTGAGCGTCGACAACCGTTAGCAATTTTCTCATGGCTACCATCGAAGACACGGAACGCATCCGATCCGCCGCCGACACCTCCAGGGTGATGGTGGAGGTTCGGGCCATGCACAAGTGGTTCGGCGCCTTTCACGTGCTGAAGAACATCGACCTGCGGGTGACCGCCGGCGAACGGATCGTCATCTGCGGGCCGTCGGGCTCCGGCAAGTCCACGTTGATCCGGTGCATCAACCGGTTGGAGGTGCATCAACAGGGGACCATCGAGGTGGACGGCATCGAGTTGACCCGCGACGTCAAGAACATCGAGCAGATCCGCTCCGAGGTGGGCATGGTGTTCCAGCACTTCAACCTCTTCCCCCACCTCACCGTGCTGGAGAACTGCACCCTCGGCCCCATGTGGGTGCGCAAGATGCCCAAGGGCGAGGCGGAAGAGATCGCCCAGCGCTACCTGGAGCGCGTGCAGATCCCCGAACAGGCCGACAAGTACCCGGGCCAGCTCTCCGGCGGCCAGCAGCAACGCGTGGCCATCGCGCGCTCACTGTGCATGCAGCCCAAGATCATGCTCTTCGACGAGCCCACCTCCGCCCTCGACCCCGAGATGATCAAGGAAGTGCTGGACACCATGCTCGAGCTGGCAGAGACCGGCATGACCATGCTGGTGGTGACCCACGAGATGGGATTCGCCCGCCGCGCCGCCGACCGCGTCATCTTCATGGACGGCGGCGAGATCATCGAGAAGAACGCCCCCGAGCCGTTCTTCAACAACCCGCAGAACGACCGCACCAAGCTGTTCCTGAGCCAGATCCTGTCGCACTGAGCCTGACCTTCACGAGGTTCTGTGCTACGGTCCTGAATCTGTAATTCCCGCGACAGAGGGGTCGGAAACGCATGTCTGCAACCTTGATAAAGAACATAGGAACGCTGGTGACCGGGATGCTGGAGGACCCCCTCCGGGACGCCGACTCGATCCTGGTGGCCGACGGCGCCATCCAGGAGATCGGCAACGGCCTAGGCGGGGCTGCCGACCGCACCATCGACGCCAACGGCACCACGGTGGTCCCCGGGCTCATCGACTCCCATTCGCACCCCACCTTCGGCAACTTCACGCCGGCGCAGAACTCCATGGGGTGGATCACCCACTACATGCACGGCGGCGTCACCTCCATCATCTCGGCCGGCGAGTTGCACGTGCCGGGTCTGCCGCTGCCGCCGGACCCGCTGTGCGCGGTGTCCCTGGCCATCGTCGCCAAGCGCTGCTGGGACAACTACCGCCCCACCGGCGTGCGCGTGCACGGCGGCACCCTGCTGCTGGTGCCCGGGCTTGAGGAGAAAGACTTCGACACCATCGCCGAGGCGGGCATCCGCCTGGTGAAGTTCATCTTCTACGACTACGCCCTGCTGCCCACGGGAGAGGCGGAACGCTACGTGAAGTGGTCACGGGCGCGGGACATCAAGATCAAGATCCACTCCGGCGGAGTGTCGCGCTCCGGCGTGAGCCAGGTGGCCGGGGTCGACATCGTCAAGGCCATCGACCCCGACGTCATCGGCCACAGCACCGGCGGCCCCATTCCCATGCCCGAGGAGGACCTGCGCCGCATCGTCGCCGAGACCGACTACTGCGTGGAGATCTGCACCTCCGGCAACCTGCGCATGGGCATGGTGCTGACCGACGCGGTGCGCCAGCACGGCGCCGAGGCCCGGGTGCTGGTGGGCACCGACACGCCCGGCGGCACCGGCGTGGTGCCCCGCGGCATCCTGCGCGAGATCTGCTTCCTCGCCTCCCTGGGCGGCATCGCCCCCGAGCACGCCGTGGCCATGGCCACCGGCAACACCGGCCGCGCCCACGGCCTCGACCTGGGCATCCTCGCCGAGGGCAGGCCCGCCGACCTGGTGATCATGGACCGCATCACCGGCTCCGTGTCCCAAGACGCGCTGGACTCCTTCGCCAAGGGCGACCTGCCGGGCATCTCGGTGGTGATGATCGACGGCGAGCTGACCGTGGCCGGACGGAGCCAGCAGACGCCGCCGCCGGAGCGGGGCGTGGTCATAAGCGGGTAGCAAGAGGCTGCCAACTAGCTGGCAGGGCCGGATCTTGTACTTTGGATGAATGGACATAACCCATCGTAAACATGGAGAAAGGCGGGCGTTGGAGGCCATGATGCAACTATCGCCCAAGGAGGTTTCTCGGTGAGCTCACTACAGTACGGCGTGGGCATGTTCCCCACGGAATCCATGTCGCGCATCATCCATCTCAGCAAACAGGCGGAGGACCTGGGCTACAGCCACATCTGGGTCGGCGACTCGCATCTCATCTGGCGCGAGGCGTTCGTGAACATGGCCGCGGTGGCGCTCAACACCTCGAAGGTGATCATCGGCACCGGCGTCACCAACCCCGTGACCCGCCACCCCTCGGTGCTGGCCAGCGGCTACGCCACCCTGGACGAGCTCGCGCCGGGACGGTTCGCCGTCGGCATCGGCCTGGGCGACAGCTCGCTGGAGACCATGGGCCGCAAGCAGGCGCGGCTGGCGGAGTTCGAGGCGGCGGTGGCGCAGATGCGGGCCGTCATCGAGGGCGGCGAAGCGGAGCTGGAGAGCGGCAGCAAGATACACCTCAACTTCGCCCAGAACCGGAAGATCCCGTTCTACGCGGCCGCCAGCGGCCCCAAGATGCTCGAGCTCTCCGGCCGCATCGCCGACGGCGTCATCATCCTGGTCGGCGTGGATGCCGGCGCCATCGAGAGAGCCGTGGAACGCATCGCCGCCGGCGCCGAGTCGGCGGGCCGGAAGCTCTCCGACATCGACCTGGTGCTGTGGGTCCCGTGCGCGGTCTCCGAGCAGCCCGGCGCCAAGGACGCGGTCAAGGCCCACGTGGCCCGGGTCATCGCCCACCCGCTGCCCTTCACCCTGAACGAACAAGAGCAGAAGGTCCTGGACGACATCCACCAAGCCTACAACTACTACCAGCACATGAACCCGCTCGCCGCCCAGGCCCGCGTGATCCCCGACTGGCTGGTGGACAAGTTCGCCGTCGCCGGCACCCCCGAGGAGTGCCAAGCCAAGGTCGAGGAACTCAAGCAGAGCGCCATCAACCAAGTAGCCATCATCCCCTACAACGTGGGCGACGCCGACCGCGGCGAGACGCTACGGCTCTTCGCCGGCGCCATGTAGTTCGAGACACCCGTCCGGACCGTCGAATCGCCGCGACTCACACCGTCGCCGCCCGACCGTTCGGACGGGCCCTCTGACCACCGAGACACGCCCCCGGTGCGGACCATCACCCGCTACTACCTCTTCCAGCTTCCCGGCTGGCTCCTGGCCGCCGCGCTCGTGACCGTCCTGCACGCCTGGCTGGGCCTGCCCATGTGGGCGGTGCTCACCATCATGGGCGTGGTGGTGCTGAAAGACGTGGTCTGCTACCCGTTCCTGCGCAAGGCCTACCAACTGGAAGCCGCCGGCGCCGCCCAACTCGTGGGACTTCGCGGGGTGGCACGGGACACCTTGGACCCTGCCGGGTACGTTTACGTGAACGGCGAGTTGTGGCGTGCCCGCACCGAGGCGGGAGCGGACGCGATAGCCGCGGGCACGGAGGTCCGGGTGGTCCAAGGGCAGCGCATGACGTTGACCGTGGCCAGGGACTAGCGTGGTGTTGTGCAATCAAGCGTAGGCAGTATGGTTAACCATACCGCCAACGAACCGAAGGGGTTCTCATGACCAAGTTGCCCCACATCATACCTGTAACCGTTTTGCGCCAGGACGCGGCAGCCGTCTTGAAGCGCGTCGGCGAGTCGCGTGAACCGTTCGTCATCACGCAGCGGGGACGAGCGGCGGCGGTTCTCCTGAGTGCTGAAGCGTACCAGCAGGCGGAGTCCGAGCGGCAGATGCTCAGACTGTTGGCTCAGGGCGAGAAGGAGATCGCTCCAGGTCGGGGCCCCGACCTGGACACGGTGCTGGCGGAGGCCGACGCGTTGCTCACGGATGAAGATTCGTGAGCGTTCACCTCACGCCATCCGCCCGGTCGTATTGAGCGTCGGGTTTCAAACCTGCCAGAGACTGAATCCCGCGCCTACAGAAACCCCATATCCTCATAAAACCGCTGAGCCCCCGGATGCAACGGTATCCCCAGCGGGCCGGCGTCGGTATCCCGGCAGGCCTGCCGGACGTTGAGGCGGGGGGCGTCCACGGGGATGTCGCGGCGACGCCGGTAGATGGCTTGGCACAGGGAGTAGGCCATGTCGTCGCTGAGCCACTTGTGGGTGATGACGGGCCAGCCGCTGAAGTCCACCGTGCGCGCGTCTTCCTGCATGCCGGGGAAGCGCCGCTTGGGGATCACCGAGCGCTTGAAGCCCAGGTCTTCCATGCCGGCGATGACGTCCTCGTCGAGGTGCAAGACCTCGTAGCCGTTTTCCAGGGCGGCCTCCAGCCACTTGGTAGACAGGCCCTCGTCGAACACGGCGTCCACGGTCCGGGCGCGGATCGACTCGATGCGCTTGGGCGAGGATGGATGGGCGCACTCGTCGACCTGGCCGCCCCAGCGCTTGATCTTGGTGAACGTCAACCCGTAGAGCGACATGATCGTGGTGATGGCGTAGGCGGTGGTGTTGTCGATGCCCGTGGCGCGGGTGGAGACCTTCAGGGGAATCTTGTTCTCGACCACTTCGCGCAGCGAGCGCAGCCCGAGTTCCCTGGACACGACGAAGGCGATGCGGTCCCAGGAGGGGAAGCACGCCAGCGCGCGCAGGGGCAGCGCCTCCTTGTAGTAGCCCTTGCCGCGGTAGCACATGGTGGCGATGACCGACGGGTTCACGTGGGACACGTCCACCCGGCGCTTGCCCACCTCGATGGGCGCCTTCATGCCGCCCATGAGCTCGCCGTGGACGCCGAACCGGAGCGGCGGAAAGATGTTGTCCTCCTCCTTGCTGGAGTGGATGTTGATGTCCAGCCCCACGCCCAGCTCGAGCATGCGCTCGGGATAAACGCCGGCCGCGATCTCCAGCATCGCCCTCACCCGTTTCATCCGTGAATTCGGTCGTTGTTGCGCCATGGCCATCCTCCCTCGATGTTCCCGACCGTGTAACAGATACGCCGGCACCTGGCGACCACGGCACGGCTCGGCGGGTATTCGTTTCGGCCCCGGCCGGAGATCATGCCCCGGGAACCGGCCGGGACACCGCCCTATACCCTGCCTTCCTTGAAGTCGGAAAAGCCCTCAAGTATGAATAGAGCCCATGAGTGACACCGCACAGCGCCTGAAGGAGATCATCGACGGCGACCGCGAGGACTTGGTCCGGCTTTGCCTGGAACTAGGCGGCATGCCGAGCCCGCACGCTCAGGAACGGGCGTTGGGCGAGGCCGTGGTCGCGTGGCTCAAGGAGGCCGGCATCGACGCCTGGCTCCAGTGGATCACCGACGAGAGCGTCAACGCGGTGGGCGTGATCCCGGGCGCGGGCGGCGGGTCGAGCCTCATCCTCAACGCGCACATGGACACCGGCCCCGAGCTTCCGTCCGACGCGTCGGAAGCGAACGTGCGCATGGAAGGCGCCTGGGTGGACGGCGAGCTGATGTTCGGCAAGGGGCTCATCAACGACAAGGCCCAGCTCTGCGCCTTCATGATCGCCGCCAGGGCGCTCAAGAAGGCCGGAGTCGTGCTCGGCGGCGACCTCTACGTCACCGGCGTCGCCTTCGAGACCGGCGAGCCGTCGGTGGACGACACCCAGGGGGTGAACTCTCCGGGAGAGGGCTTCGGCGCCTGGTGGCTGATCAACCGGGGCATCACCGCGGACTACTGCCTCGTGGGGGAAACCTCCGGATTCGGCGTCATCATGGGGGAGTGTGGCGCGGTGTGGCTCAAGATCCGCTGCAAGGGGCGCGAGCTTTACACCCCGCGGCTGGACCGGGGCGAGACCCTGCGGTCGCATCCCAATCCCTTCATCAAGATGGCCCACGCGGTGATGGCGCTGGAGCAATGGGCCATCGACTACGAACACAGGGCGCGCTTCGAGTTCCCCGGCGGCACCATGATCCCCAAGGCCCAGGTCATGCAGGTGCGCGGCGGACCCGGCTACTGTGACATCTACTACGACGTGCGCATCGTCCCCAGGACCGATCCGCAGGAAATCAAGCGGCAAATCGAGGGCGTGATGGCGACCCTGGACTTCGACTCCGAAGTGTCGGTCTACCAGTACTCCCGGGGCCACGTGGCGCGAAACGCCGACGTGCTGATCGATTCCCTCGACCAGGCCCACCGCGACGTGCTGGGGGGCGACCCTCCAGCGCCGCCCTCGGCGGAGATCAGCATGTGGCGGGACATGAACATGTTCAACGAGATGGGGATTCCGGCCGTGTGCTACGGGCCGCCGCGCCAGAAGGAAACCATCAGCCCGCACCAGAACCGCGCCATGAAGATCGACGACCTGGTGGCCGCCACCAAGGTCTACGCGCTCACCATCCTGTCGGTGTGCGGCGAATCCACGGAATAACACGTCAGGGAGGTTCCCTTGGGTAGCTCAACGGCCGTCACGCGCGGCGTCCGGGTCGATGTCACGACCCAATACGACCCCAACCGCTCGTTTCCCGAGCACAACCGCTGGTTCTATCTCTACACCGTGGAGATCAGCAACGAAGGCTCGGAGACCGTGCAGCTCGTAAGCCGCCACTGGATCATCACCGACGCCACCGGCCACGTGGAGGAGGTCAAGGGACCGGGCGTCGTGGGCGAGAGCCCCGTGCTGGAGGAAGGCCAGTCCTTCGAGTACACCTCCGGCTGCCCCCTCTCCACCCCCTACGGCACCATGCACGGCACCTACCAGATGGTCACCGCCGACGGCGACCGCTTCGACGCCCAGATCGGCGAGTTTTTGCTCGGCGAGCCGCAGTCGCTGCACTAGCCAGCTCACTCACCCACAGCGTGACGATCCTTGAGCGTCGGCAGCGCCCGAATTCCCTTGCCTGCTTTCTCCTCTGCCACCCGCAAGTCGTACAGCTTCTGCAAGTTCAACCAGAACTCCGCGCTGGTGCCGAAGAAGTGCCCCAGCCGGAGGGCCGTGTCACCCGTGACGGCGCGCCGCCCGTTGAGTATCTCGGTAATGCGGTTGGTAGGCACCTGAAGCAATCGCGCAATCGCAGCCGCGCTCATGCCGGCCTCCTTCAATTCTTCAGCCAGATGCTCGCCCGGATGAATTGCGGGGATGGCCATGCCGTCTCTCCTAATGGTAGTCAACGATCTCTACACCTGCCGGTCCAGGGAACCCCTGCGGCCACTCAAAGCAAATCCGCCATTGTTCGTTGATACGAATGCTGAACTGTCCCTTACGGTCGCCTTTGAGGGCTTCGAAATGGTTGCCCGGCAATGCGGCGACATCCTTGAGCGAGTAAGCTGCTTCCAGTCTGTCAAGTTTCAACCTGGCGGCACGTTCGAAACCCGAGAAAGCGCTGATCCGGGCACCATCTGCAAACGCCTTGGTGCGTTTGTCGCCATAGCTGACGATCATTTCAAATCCTAACCGGCTTTATGCGTTACGTCAAGCATAATACTGTGCCGCGGCCACATGGAATTCCTGGTCGGACAGGCTGACCCACGTGCGGTCCCTCGACGGTTGATTGCCATATTCAACAATCGGCTGAAGTAGCGGATTCTCAAATACGACAACCAGGGGAACGCCCGAAACAAAAAGGGGCGGAACGTCCCCTCGCGGCTCATTCCCGCGAGGATCCGTTCCGCCCCTTGTCGGCGTGCTGTCCGGTCCAGCCGGTCTAGCTCTTCCGGTTCAATGCCTCGAATACCTTCTCGGACGTAATCGGCAGCGACGTGATGCGGACGCCGACGGCGTCGGCCACGGCGTTGGCGATGGCGCCGGCCGTGGGGATGTTGGCGGTCTCGCCGATGGCCATGCTGTTGTAGGGGCCGGGGCCGCGCTTGTGCTCGGTCACCAGCGTGGTCAGTTCCGGGACGTCCCGGACCGTGGGGATCTTGTAGTCGCCGAAGTTGGCGGTGGTGACCTTGCCGTCGTCCACCATGAGGTGCTCCATCAGGCCGTAGCCGATGCCGGTCATGCTGGCGCCTTCGATCTGGCCCTGGTGCATCAGCGGGTTCAGGATGGTGCCGGTGCTGTGGCTCGTGACCAGACGCTTGAGCTCGACGTTGCCGGTTTCGGGGTCCACCTCCACCTCGGCGATCTGCGCGCACATGGCGGCGTCCGCCACCTTGGACGTGTCGTCGTAGAGCCCCTCGGTCTCGATGGCCGAGCCCTTCTTCTTGACCACGTCGGCATAACTGAGGCCCCGGCCGGCGCTCTTGTGCACCACCTCGCCGTCGGCGAGGTCGAGGTCTTCCCTGGGAGCGTCCAACGCGTTGGCGCCGGCGTCCAGCAACTCCTCACGGGTCTTCATGATGCCGTCGTAGCCGGCGTTGCCGTACACCCGGGTGCCGCGGCTGCCGCCGAGGCCGGAGTCCTGGATGCCGACGCTGGTGTCGAAGTGCTCGAACTTGATGCTCTCGGCCGGAATCTTGAGCTCCTGCTCCGCCATCTGCTCCAGCAGCGTGAAGGTGCCGACGCCCTGGTCCAGCATGGCGGACGAAACCGTCAGGGTACCGGTATCGTCGAGCCTGAACTTCACCAGCCCCTTGCCGCCGTTCACCGACCACTGCACGAGGCCGATGCCCTTGCCGACGTTCTTGGGCCGGGGCTCGTAGTACTTGACCTCGTCGAGGGCCTTGTCGAACACCGCGTTGGAGCCGACGTAGTCGACCTTCTCGCCCACGGGCGAATCCGCGACACCCTCCAGCAGGTTTTTCTTGCGCAGGTCCGCCGGATTCATGCCCAGCGCCTCGGCCAGCAGGTCGAGCTGGCTCTCGTTGGCGAAGAATCCCTGCGGATCGCCCGGCGAGCGCATGTGCCCGCACGGCACCTGGTTGGTGTACACCATGTGCTCTTCCACGAAGGTGTTGGGCATGTTGTAGGGGCCGGGGGACTTCTGCGGTCCGCCCAAGATGCCGTTGGGCTTGAACGCGCAGTAGGCGCCGGTATCGAAGATGAAGTCCATGTGATGGGCGGTGATGGTGCCGTCCTTCTTGGCGCCGGTCTTGACCTTGATGATGGAAGCGTGGCGCGGGTTGCCGGCGATGAACTCCTCGTCGTAGTCCATGACGATCTTCACCGGCCGGCCGCCGCTCTTCTTCGACAGCGAGTAGCACAGGGCGATGTCCATGAAGTCGCCCTTGCCGCCGAAGTCGCCGCCGATGTAGCACGGATGCACGACGATGGACTCGGGGTCCACCTGCACCGCGGCGGCTACCTGGCCGCGGATGCCGTAGGGTACCTTGCTGCACGCCCAGATCTCGGCCGCGCCCGTCTCCGGGTCGGTCTTGGCCACGCAGGAATGCGGCTCGATGTAGGCCTGGTGGACCTTGGGCGTCGTGAACGTGTTCTCGACGATGACGTCCGCCTCCGCGAACCCCTTGTCGATGTCGCCCTTTTCCCAGCTCACGTAGATCACCCGGTTGCTGGGGCCGTCGAGCTTCTGCGGCAGCCCCTTGTAGGTGTGGACCTCGGGGTGCAGCAGCGTCGCCGAGGATTCCATGGCCTCCACGGGATCGAGCACGGGGTCCATTTCCTCGTACTCCACCTCGATGAGCGCGGCGGCTTCCTCGGCCGCGTCCTCGGTCTCGGCGGACACCGCCGCCACTTTCTCGCCGATGAAGCGCACGATGCCGTCCGCCACGATGGGCATGTCCACCACGCGCCGGCCGATGAGCAGTCCGGAAACGTCCTCGCCGGTGAGGATGCCGACCACGCCGGGCACCTGCATGGCCTTGCTGGTGTCGATGCTCTTGATGCGGCCGTAGGAGATGGGGCTGCGCAGGATCTTGCCCCAGAGCATGTCCGGGAACGTCACGTCCACCGCGTACTTGGCCTTGCCGCTCACCTTGAATTCACCGTCGATGCGGGGTGTGGGAACCCCCACGCTGTGTGTTTCCGCCATTGCTCACCTCTGGAGGGTTGTTGAAATTGAAGTGCGATAAGCCCGAGAATGTTCCGTCTTCCATAACACACGCTCGGGTCTATGTGTACCAGTCCGGTGCCGCCGTTCTGTGAGCCGAGACCCGAGGACAGGAGGGTCAGTCATGCACTCCCGACTTCGCACGTTCACCGCCGCGCGAGTTCTCCGGCTAAGCCTCGTACTGCCGTTATTCGCCCTGATGGGCGCACATCCAGCCCTGCCCGACGTCCTCGACCCGGCCGAGGTGACCAACCATGACTACCGCCGGTTCATCCACGCCACCGGCCGCTCCGCGCCGGAGCATTGGACGGAAGGCACGCACCCTGAAGGGTCGGCGTCCGATCCCGTGGTGCTGGTGACGTGGCACGACGCGGTGGCCTATTGCCAATGGGCGGGAGGAAAGCGGCTGCCCACCGTCGCCGAATGGCTGGCCGCCTGCAACGGCGGCAACCTGAACAAGCACGGCGACGTCTGGGAATGGACCTCCACCGAAGTGGGAACGGAGGGGGATTCCTTCAAGGCCCTGTGCGGGCCCATGAGCGAGTGCGACTGCACCCACCAGTACCGCCCCCACTGGCTCAACGAAGTGAAAGGATTCCGCTGCGCCGACGACCGCTCGCCGGTAACGTACGAACGCCGCCGGCCCGGCCGGGGCAGCGTGGGCCGCGTCCCGGAAATCTGTTGACGGCGGGCGGACGTACCTCCGATCAACGACCCCGGTCCGCGCGACGCACGTCAATACGGACCCGGCAGCACCGTCTCCAGATTTCAGGGACGCGGCCCACGCTGCCCCGGCCGCATTTCAAGCAAGCAGCCCGCTAGACCAGCCGGCTCTCCGGGAACATGAACGAGCGGATGGTGACCGGGATAACCTCGGTGACGCCCATGGCGTTGCCGACGTCGATGAAGTCCAGGTCGCCGACGTCGATGCCGTCCACCGCGATGATTTCGTGCGCGATCTTCAGCTCTTCCTTGAGGATGCCCCCCAGGGACTTGGCCACGTCCATGTCCAGGATGAGAAAGACGTTGGGATCGCCGTCCTCCGACGGGTCCGCGTCGTTGACCACCGCGGCGATGCCTTCGGCCAACCGCCGGATGTACTTGTAGTGGGGCACGCCCTCCAGCCCCAGGGCCAGGGCCAGACCGGACTTGAACTTCTCCAGGTCGAACTTGGCCAGCGCCGTGCGGATGGTGCCCGGGATGTCGCAATCTTCGTCGATGAGCGCCTTGACCACCTGCAGGCCGTAGACCGGAAGCGGCGACTCGCTGGAAATGTAGCTGGTGTTGCCGCTGGCCTGGATCGTGTACTCACCGGCGCCGATGACGGTGGCGCGGATCCCTTCGACGGGTTCCTTGACCAGATCCGCCCGGTTGAGCTCGTCGATCCGCTCCCGGATCTCCTTGCCCAGGTAGGGGCCGACGTCGCCGAAGGACGGCGTCTCGTGGTCGTAGATGTGTTCCGAGACCCCGCCGGAGAATACGATGTGGTCGATGCTGTTCAGGCCCTCGTAGTCCGGTAGCTGATCGGTGACCAGCAGGTGGGACTCCAGATCGGACAGCGGCTTGGCCTGTATGACGTTGAAGAGATAGGTCCCCATGTAGGCGGCAAACGCCCTCTTGACGTCGTCGGTAATGACCTGACCTACCTCCACCGGCGTGCCCAGCTCCCTGGTGATGAACTTGGCCGGGAGCTCGACGCGCGTCACCACGTCGTTTTCGTCAAAGGCGATGAGACGGGCGCCCACGCTGATGGCCGCGGTCTGCGTCACCGTTCCGTCCCGGATGACGGACAGCTTGGTGGTGCCGCCGCCCATGTCGATGTTGAGCACCGTGGCGTCGGCCGATTTCGACAGGTCCACCGCGCCACAGCCGTAGGCCGCAAGCAGCGCCTCGTGGTTGGGTCCCGCCGAGGCGCAGATGAACTTGCCGGAATCCTTGGCGAAGTACTCGAGGATCGGGCGGGAGTTCTCCTTGTTGAGGGCCTCCCCGGTGATCACCACGGCTCCGGTGTCGATGTCGTCATGGGTGTAGCCGGCCACCCGGTAGGACTCGTGGATGAAGTCCTCCACCTTGGCCGTGTCGATGAGCGTGCCGGAGCTGTACGGCGTCAGCATGATCGGCGAACGGTACAGCACCTCCCGGTCGGTGACCCTGAACCGGGCCGAGAGCCCGGCCCCCTCCCGCCTGAGGGTCAGATGGGAGAAGACCAGGTGCGACGTGGAGGAGCCGATGTCGATGCCCACGCTGGTGAGCGAGAACATCTCGACCCCTTCGATGTCCTCCACGATGGCATCGGGGCCCGGGTGAAAGTGTTCGGGATTGTCTGCGTCGTCGTGCATGGCTT
>MKWU01001075.1_pt1 | contig 49422 bp, 34 predicted proteins | sample 809101 | NCBI WGS metagenome assembly MKWU01 (sample SAMN05860141, study PRJNA318959) | sponge metagenome | host: Aplysina aerophoba | place: Slovenia: Piran, Adriatic Sea, Gulf of Piran | collected 2013-05-07 | reverse complement strand
GGCCGGCGCCTCGGCTGGTCGCAGTCCGCGGCCTGCCACCGCTCCCGGCGCGGGCGTCCGATCGGCCGCGCCGGACGCAGCGGCCGCCCGCGACACCGGCAGCTCCCACAGCGTACCCCGCACCTGCGCAGACGCCGGCACCCGCAGCGTCGCCGGGTAGAAAAACGAGCGGGTCGGATCGTGGGACGGCACCGCCGGATCGGCGCGGCTCTGCCACAGCCAGCGCACCCCGGCATTGGTGACTCTTGCCTGCTCCAGAGGCGGCGGCCGCGCTCCCCCGGCGAGTAGCTGGTTCAGGTCGGCGCTGAGGACCACTTCCCAGGTCAGGCTGGACCGGCGCCCCGGTCCGCCGTCGGCGCCGCCCTCGAAACCGAGCAGCGCCGGCCAGTCGATGCGCTCTTCGCGATTGCCGAAATCGCGCACGAACTCAGGATCCGAATACACTTCCATTCCCGCCCGCACCGAACTGCCGCGAGAGCGTGCGTTGCCAGCGAATTCGATCCCGTAGCGCAACGGAATTGTCTCGCCGAACAGCGTGGTATCGTTCCAATGTGAGCGCCCGCTCTCGTCGACCGCCGTGTACCCGCCCAGTGCCGGGCGGTAGAACACGCTGCGCGAGCGGGCCGCGCCGAGCTGGAAGCTGGCCTCCCCAGCGCTGGCCAGCGGCAGTGCCGCGGCAACGCCGGTATACACGCCCAGCCGGGAGTACAGGTCCAGCATCAGCTTCAGGAAGTGCTCCTCGCTGCGTGGATCCTCGCCGCGAATCTTGCGCAGGAACATGCCGCGCAGCTCCTCGCGATACTTGCCCGGATCGGTCAGGCTGAGGACCGAGAACGGATCCGCGTCACGCTCCCGGCGGCCAACCAGGTACAGCGTGGTGTTCAGAAACAGCCCCTCGCGGTCACGTACGCCGATCGCCGGATGAAACACCATTTCATCTCCCGGCCACACGAAGTACGGCAGGTACAGCATCGGCACGCGGCCGACGCGGAGGGTCGCCGATTGCATTGCCCACTCGCCCGGTGCAAGCAGCCACATCCGCTGCGCGCGCACCTCGTAGTTGGGCAGCCACGGATCGGGACTCGACGAGAAGCGCACGTCGTCGAGGATAATGGTGCCGTCGGTCAGCCGGGTGATAACCCCGGCCGTGAACGTGAAGGTGAGCGGTCCGGCGGCGCCGCGGCGCTGCTGCCGGGTGGTGGCGTCCACGAAGACCGCCTTGGAGCTGTCCAGATCGAACGACATCGAGGCCGCCTGCACCGACTGCGCATCTTCGTCTTCCTGCGTCACCTCGTAGGACACCTCGCCGCGCGCGGTGAGGAGCCGCGCCGTACGGTCATGAATCACCTCGTCGGCGCGAATAACGTGCACGGTCTCCGGGTCGGTCTTGCGCACCACCACCTCGACGGCGCCGCGCAGGGAAACCAAGTCGGCGCCGGTTTCCGGTGCGGTGGCATACTCGGCGTATTCCGCCCGGCGGACCTGCACCACCTCGGACGGATCGCCGTTCGCCGCGGGCGGAGCAGGCAGGCCGTGAAACCGGCGCAGCCGCGCGGCCAGTTGCGCCCGCGTGCCGCGGTCGTCGAGGCCGAGCAGACGCAGCTCGTCGAGCAGTTCGAAGTAGCCGGCGCCCGCGATGCGCTCGGCCAGGGTGGCCTGCACGAGTTCCTGACCGGCCGGCGAGAGCGGACGCGGCTCAGACTGAGCGGTGATCCGTCCCGGCATGACGGTCAGCAGCACCGCGCACACGGCGCCGGCGGCCCGCCATCCGGCGGCGTACGCCCGCTGCCGGCGGCGCCCGGAGGCGCGCTCCGTGACCGCAGGAACGCTCAGTCGGCCACCGCTCCGAGTACTTCGCGCAAAAAGCGGCCGGTGTGGGAGCCGGGCGTGCGGGCGACCTGCTCCGGGGTGCCGGCGGCGATCACGCGGCCGCCGCGGTGGCCGCCCTCCGGACCGAGATCCACAATCCAGTCGGCCTGCTTTACCACATCGAGGTTGTGCTCGATCAGCACCACCGTGTTGCCCTGCTGAACCAGCAGGTGCAGCACCTCCAGCAGTTGACGCACGTCGTCGAAGTGCAGGCCGGTGGTGGGCTCATCGAGTAGGTACACGGTCTTGCCGGTGCTCCGCTTGGACAGCTCCAGGGCCAGCTTCACGCGCTGCGCCTCGCCGCCGGACAGGGTCAGCGCCGACTGGCCCAGCTTCACGTAGGTCAGACCGACCGCGATCAGCGTCTCCAGGCGGCGGGACACCGCCGGAATGACGCGGAAAAACTCGCCCGCCTCTTCCACGGTCATCTCCAGCACGTCGTGGATGTTGCGCCCCTTGTAACGCACGTCCAGGGTCTCGCGGTTGTAGCGGCGTCCCTTGCACACGTCGCAGGCCACGTACACGTCGGGCAGGAAGTGCATCTCGATCTTGATCTGTCCACCGCCCTGGCAGTGCTCGCAGCGCCCGCCCTTGACGTTGAACGAAAACCGGCCCGGCTTGTAGCCTCGCGCCTTCGACTCGGGCAGCGACGCGAACAGGTCGCGGATCGGAGCGAACAGGCCGACGTAAGTGGCCGGATTGGAACGCGGCGTGCGACCGATCGGCGACTGATCGATGTTGATTACCTTGTCGACGTATTCGACGCCTTCGAGCTCGCGATGGGCGCCCACCACCATGCGCGTCCGTCCCACCTGGTTGGCCAGCGCCGGGTACAGCACGTCGCTGAGCAGCGTCGACTTGCCGGACCCGGAGACTCCGGTAATGACGCTGAACGTGCCGAGCGGCAGCTTGACGTCGATGTTCTTCAAGTTGTGCTCGGTGGCGCCGACTACCCGCAACCGGTGACCGTTGCCGGCACGCCGGCCGGCCGGCACATCGATGGTGCGCGTGCCGGCCAGGTAGCGCGCGGTGAGCGAGGCCCGGCTGGCCAGGACCTCCTGCAGCGACCCGGCCGCGGTTACCCGGCCGCCGTGTACGCCCGCCCCGGGTCCGAGATCGACGATGTAGTCGGCGATGCGCAGGGTCTGCTCGTCGTGCTCCACCACGATCAGGGTGTTGCCGAGGTCGCGCAGGTGGAGCAGCGTGTTCAGGAGGCGCTCGTTGTCGCGCTGGTGCAACCCGATGGTCGGTTCGTCGAGGATGTACAGCACGCCGACCAGGGCAGAGCCGATCTGGGTGGCCAGCCTGATGCGCTGCGCTTCGCCGCCCGAAAGGGAGGCCGCCCGCCGGTCGAGCGTCAGGTACTCCAACCCCACGCTGGCCATGAACGACAGCCGGTCGCGCACCTCCTTGAGAATTTGCGAGGCAATGTGGCGCTCGGTGTCGCTGAGCCGGACACCGGAGAAGAAGGCGGCCGCCTCCTGCACGCTCATGCGCGACACCTGGTCGATATTGCGCGGCCCGCCGTCCGCATCGAGCGTTACCGCCAGCGCTTCGGGGCGCAGCCGGGTGCCGCCGCAGCTGCTGCAGTCGTGGTGCCGCATGTACTGCTCGAGCCAGTCCTTCACGCCCTGCGAGGCGCTGTCCCGATAGCGGCGGCGCAGGTCGTGGAGAATGCCGCGATAGCGCGTGGTGTAGCGGTAGCTGCTGCTGCGCCGGGCATTGCGGTAGTGTACTTCCACCTGTTCGTCGGAGCCGTGCAGCAACACGTTGACGATGTCCGGTGGGAGGCGGCTGAACGGCGTGTCGAGATCGAAGTCAAAGTGATCCGCCAGCGACTGGAACACGCTGCGATGCCAGGCGGCGTCGGGGTTGTAGGGAGCAACGCCGCCCTCGTTGAAGCTGAGCCGCGGATTGGGAATGACCAGCGCGGGGTCGAACTCCATCTTCACGCCCAGGCCGGAACAGTCCGGGCACGCGCCGAACGGATTGTTGAAACTGAACAGGCGCGGCTCAAGGTCCGGGAACGCGGCGCCGCACTCGCTGCACGCACTGCTCTGGGAAAACTGCCGCAGCGCCGGTTCGCCCCGGCCCCGGTCGGCGGCCGCGGCGGCGCCGGTGCCCGCCGCCGTGCCCTTGCCGGCGCCGCCTCCCGCCCCCGCCGCCCCCCGCCGGCGCCGCACGGCGCGGCGCATCGACAATCGCCCCCCCCCGCCCGGACCCCAGTTCCAGCGCCGTCTCGACCGATTCCGCCAGCCGCTTGTCGGCCTGCGGGCGGATCACTACCCGGTCGACCACCAGCTCCAGTGAGTGCTTGCGGTTCTTGTCGAGCTCTATGGTCTCGTCGAGCGAGCGGATCTCGCCATTCACCCGTACCCGCACGAACCCCGCGCGCTTGGCGTCATCCAGGATCCTGCGGTGCTCGCCCTTGCGCCCGCTCACCACCGGCGCCAGCAGGATCACGCGGCTGCCCTCGGCAAGGTTCATCAACGCGTCCACGATCTCGTCCACCGACTGTTCCTCGATGGCGGCGCCGCACTCGTGGCAGTGCGGATGCCCGACGCGGGCATACAGCAGGCGCAGGTAGTCGTAGATCTCGGTGACCGTCCCGACCGTGGAGCGCGGGTTGCGATGCACGGTTTTCTGCTCGATGGAGATGGCCGGCGACAGCCCGTCGATGTAGTCGACGTCGGGCTTGTCCAGGCGGCCCAGAAACTGGCGGGCGTACGAGGACAGCGACTCCACGTACCGCCGCTGCCCTTCGGCGAAAATGGTGTCGAACGCCAGCGACGACTTGCCCGACCCGCTGAGGCCGGACACCACAATGAGCTTGTCGCGCGGGAGATCGAGGTCGATCGCCTGCAGGTTGTGCTCTCGAGCGCCCCTGATGCGGATGAACTTCATGCCGGTTTCTCAATCAAGCCAATGTCACGATGGTCTTGCCGTCGCCGCCGTTACGGTGATCGGCAGGCGAGAATTCCGCTACCTCGCGACGGCGCTCAAGATACTGGTGGATGCCGTGCCGGAGAACACCCTCCCCTCTGCCGTGCACGATCGACCACTGCCGCAGTCCGGCCAGCAGCGCGCCGTCCACCTGGCGCTCCACCGCGGCCAGTGCTTCGTCGAGGCGCAACCCGCGCACGTTGAGCTCGGCCAGCGGACGGGTGCCGGTCGCGTTCACCTCCACGTCCAGCCGAGGCGGAGCAGCGGCGGTCGCGGCGGTCGCGGCGGCGGCGTCCACCACCAGTTCGTCGGACCGGAAAGTGCCGCGCACGCTGCCGGTCTGGACCACCCAGGAACCGCGCCGCCCGGCGCGCACGACCACGCCCGACCGGCCACTGGCGGCGATCCTCACCAGCGTCCCGGCCGCCAGCGGGGCGTGCGGCGGCGCCGCCGCCCGCCCGGTTGCCGCATGCTCGTCTGCCGCACGCCCGGCTGCCACATGCGCGGCGTCGCCGGACGCCGCCTCCGGAGGCGCTGCCGTTGGCTGTTGCGGCACCGCGGCCTGCACGGTGACCTGCTCGATTACCTCGCGCGCGGCGGCCGCGGCGGCACGCCAATCGTCGCCGGCCCGGCCGCGTTCGCGCAGTTCGCGGATGGCGCCCTCCAACGCGCTCCGGCTCTCGCGCAATAACACGCGCAGGTCGCGCTCCTCGGCCGCACGCAGCTCACGCTCGCGGGCGGACAGTGCGTGCTCGCGCGCCGCCGCCTCCCGGTCACGGCGCTGCAACTCGGCGTGCGAGCGTTCGTGCCGCTCGGCAACACCGCGCAACTCCAGTTCGCGCGCGGTGAGCGAGCGGATCATCTCGCCGCTGTCGCTGCGCCCCTCGGCGAGGTAGGCGCGCGCCGCGGCCACGATCCGATCCCCGATCCCCTGGCGGCGCGCAATCTCCAACGCGTGGCTCTCGCCCGGGATGCCCAGCAGCAGCCGGTAGGTGGGGCGCAGCGACCGCAGGTCGAACTCCATCGCCGCGTTTTCCACGGCAGGGTTCAGGTAACCGTAGTTCTTGAGCGCGCCGTGGTGCGTGGTGACGGCGACCAGGGCACCCTTCGCGATGAGGCTGTCCAAAACCGCCATGGCCAGCGTTACCCCTTCCTCGGGGTCGGTCCCGGCGCCCAGTTCATCCAGCAGCACCAACGAGGCTCCGGACGCACTGTCCAGAATGTGCGCGATCTGGCGCACATGGCCGGAGAAGGTGGACAGCGACTGCGCGATCGACTGTTCGTCGCCGATGTCGCACAGTACCCGGTCCAGCCACGGCAGCACGCTCGGCGGCGCCGCCGGCACCTCCATCCCGAAGTGATTCATCAGGGCCAGCAGCCCCACAGTCTTCAGCGCCACCGTCTTGCCGCCCGTGTTGGGCCCGGTCACGATCAACACCCGCCGCCGGCCGCCCCAGCGGATATCGATCGGCACCGCGGCGGCGCCGAGCAGGGGGTGGCGCGCCGCGCGCAGGTCGATCTCGCCGTTGCCGGTCCGTGCCGCCGCGCAGTGGTGCAGACGCGCGTATCTCGCCCGCGCGTAGCGCACGTCGTACGCTGCAACGGCCGCGAGCGTGGCCTGTATCTCGTCGTGCCGGGTGGCGACCTGCGCCGTCAACTCGCGCATGATGCGGCGCAGTTCACGCCGGTACGCCAAGCGCTCTTCGGCAATGCGATGACCGACGCGGATGCTTTCCTCCGGCTCGATAAACACCGTCGCCCCGCTCGCGGATACTTCCTGTATGACGCCCGGCACGCGGCCCTGGTGGTTGGCCTTGACCGGGATCACCGTGCGTCCGCCGCGCTCGGTCGGGCGATCGCCGTTCACGACCGTGCGAAATTCGGGCGCCGTGAAGTAGCGTCGCGCGGCGCGCTCCACGTCGCCCGCAAGCCGCCGGATGCGCGCACGGATGGATGCCAGGGTCGGCAACTGGCGCTCCCGTATGGTGCCATCGGGGTCGACGACGCGAAAGATCGTAGCCGGCAGCTGCTCCACCTCGCGCGCCGGTTCGAGCAGCGGCGAGATGCGTTCCAGAGACGCCGCGTCACGTTCCCCGGCGCGCGGCCGCAGGGCGCGGCGCAGGCGGCATGCGGCGCGCAGGAAGCGGCCCAGGCGGGCGGCGGCGTCCGGCTCCAGCACGGTGCCCTCCTTGGCCAGCAGCACTACCGCGTCGGCGATTTCCGGCAGGTCGGCATCCGCCGGCAGGCGGTCGGCTTCGAGCAGCGCGCGCACCGCGACGGCGTCGGCGAGCAGTTCCCGGTGCGCGCCGCGGTCGCGGATGAACGGTTCGTGCAGGATCAGGTCGGCACCCGCCGGCGACAGGCAGTATTCCGCCACCTCGGCGCGGACACGGTCGAACTCCAGGATGGCGACGGCGTGCGAATCCATGGTCAGCGGCGCGCGGCCACGGCTTCCTTGAGCTCCGCGAGCACACGCAGGTAACCGCGGTGGCGGTCCCGGTGGATCTCACCGCGCGTCAGCGCCGCACGCACCGCGCATCCCGGTTCGTTCTCGCACAGGCAGCCGGGAAACTCGCACTGCTCCACGTACGGCAGGAAATCGCGGTACCAGAGGCGCAGTTCATGCGGCTCGATGTCGGCAATCTCCAACTCGCGGATGCCGGGCGTGTCGATCACCAGGGCGCCGGCCGCCGTGGCCACCACCTCGCCATAGCGCGTGGTGTGCGCGCCGCGGTCATACTTGCGCGACAGCGCACCCTCGGCGCGCGGCTGCGCCGGTTCGAGCCGGTTCAGCAGCGCCGATTTCCCCACACCCGACTGGCCGACAACGGCTACCAGGGAGTCTCTCGCAAGCAGGTCGCGCAACGCAGCCATGCCGCTGCCGGTCGCTGCCGAGCAGGTAATGACCGCGTACCCCATGGCCCGGTAGGCATCCAACCGGCGGTCGATCGCCGGTGTGCTGCCCAGGTCGTCCTTGTTGATGATCAACACCGGGTCCGTGTCGCCAAGCTCGCCGCACAGCAGCAGCCGGTCGAGGAACCGGGGCCGAAACGGCGGCGCGGCGAACGAGCCTACGGCCGCCAACCGGTCGATATTGGCGGCTATCGTCTGCGGGGCCTGCCGCTTGCGGTTCCAGCGCCGGATGGCGGAGGTGCGGGGACGGCGTTCCAGGATCCAGCCCTGCCGCGGCGTATGCTCGTCCACGGCGATGGTAACCCAGTCGCCGGGCGCCAGCGGGTTGTACGCGTAGTCCGGCACCGGCTGCCGGCCGCCGAGCACCTTGCCCATGATGCGGCACTCGATCGTGGCCCCCGGTTCTACCGACGGCTCGGCCTGCTCCGCCGCGACCCGCACGTGAAAGATGTTGTTGATTCCGCTGGCAACCTGGCCGAGCACGCGCCCATGATAGGTCATGAACGGCGGCCTGCCCAACTACCCCGCTCGGCCCGCTTGGCGGGCCGGTTGTGCAGCGCCCGGAGTTGGCGTAGCGTGGCGGCATGGTGGTGAGTTTCCCGCACTGCCGGCGCCGCGGATGTACTGCCTACGCGGTGTACCGGCGCGACCATTGCGCCGCCCACTGCCCGGACCGCGCCGCCTATGAAGCCGAAGCCGCGGCGCTGCTGGCGAACTCGCCGCGGCTGCAGGACGTCAATCTCAGCGGCGTGCAGTGCCGGGGCCTGGACTTGAGCGGCCGCGAGTTGATCGGCTGCCGGTTCTCGGGCGCGGTGTGGCGCGACGTGTGCCTCGACCGGGCGCACCTGCGCCACGTGTACCTGGATTTCGCCACGCTGCAGTCCTGCTCGTTGCGCGGGACCGCCATCACGCAGTCGCTGTTCGCCGGCGCGGCAATCACCGGCACCCGGTTTGACGAATCGGACCTGCCGCGCAACAACTTCGTGGGCGTGCAGTGTACCGATTGCAGCTTCGGCGGCAGCGATCTGAGCTCTTGCCGGTTCGCCGCCGCACGCCTGCAGCGAGTCGACTTGCAGGATTGCAACCTGTATCACACGCACTTCGCCGGCAGCGCCATGACCGACGTGAACCTGCGCTACTGCAACACCGCGGAAGCGTACCTGTAGATGCACCTGATTTCCTGCTGCGCCAAGACCGGGTTCGCCAACACCTACGTAATCGGGCCCGATGCGGGAAACGAGGCCGCGTTGATCGACCCGGGGCACTTTCCAGCCGGCCTGTTGAGCCGCATCGAGCGCGCCGGGATGGAGGTTGCCGCGGTGCTGCTCACGCACGGACATCGCGCCCACAGCGGCGGCCTGGACACGGTGCTGAGCGTGTACCGCACGCCGGTGTACGCCCACGCCGCAACCCGCATTCAGCGCCCGTGTGAGCATGTCCGGCACGGTGACACAATCGTGGTGGGGGCTCGCGCGTTCGAAGTAATCGAACTGCCCGGGCATGCCGCCGATTGCGTGGCGTTCCGCACCGGCGACCTGTTGTTCACCGGCGACGCCCTGCTCGCCGGCGCGGCGGGCAACACATCCTCCGCGGGCGACCACGCCACGCTGGCGGCGGCGCTTCGCGAACGTATCCTGTGTCTTCCCGACCGCCTGACCATCCTTCCCGGCCACGGGCCGCCGACCACGGTCGGAGTGGAACGTGCCTTCAACCCGGCGCTGAACCCGCGCCCCGGGCGCCGCCGGCGCGGCTAACCCGGCGGTCCGAAACCGGGCGGCACCGGCGCCTCGAACACCGTGCGTTCGGTGCCGCCGGGCAGCACGATCGCAAGACGGAACGCGTGCAGCAACAGGCGCGGCGCCGTGCCCTTGGCGCGCCCGGCATACAGCGGGTCACCGAGAATCGGGTGCCCGAGCGAGCGCAGGTGGACGCGCAACTGGTGGGTGCGCCCGGTGAGCGGGCGCAGCGCCATCAGCGAGGCCCCGCCGGCGCTTGCGCGCAGCCGGTAGCGGGTAACCGCCAGCTTGCCGGAGTCGCTGCTGACCCTCACCCGCAACGGATTGCCGGGATCGCGCCGCAGCCTCGTCACGATGCGCCCGGAGGCCGGCACCGGGCGGCCGGTTACCCAGGCCAGGTACAGCTTGCCCACTGTGCGGTCGCTGAATTGACGGGCAAGACAGGCGTGGGCGGCGGCGTGCCTGGCAACCACCATCACGCCGGACGTATCCTTGTCGAGCCGGTGCACGATGCCGGGCCGCGGCGTGTCCGGGAAGCGCTCGCCGAAATCGCGGTACCGGTACAGCAGGGCATTCACCACCGTACCGCTGCGATTACCGCTGCCGGGGTGCACCACCATGCCGCTCGGCTTGTCGATCACCACGACGTCGTCGTCCTCGTACAGCACGTCCAGGTCCAACGGCTCCGGCAGCGCCGCCATCGCAGGCGCCGAACGCAACAGCACCATCACCCGATCGCCGCATTTCAAGCGAGTGCTCGGTTTTGCCTCCCGGTCATTGACGCGCAACTCCGCGAGGCGCATCTGGAACTGGCTGCGGGAGCCGATGCCCACCCGGCTGCCGAGGTAACGGTCGGCACGCTCGCCCGCACCGTCGCCGTCGACCACCACGTGCACGGCGGTCAGCGCGGGGTCGGCACCACTCACGGCCGGCCGGCGGCGGGGGCCATCACGGTCGCGAGCGAAACCGGCAGCACACCGGCGTGCGGGATCGGCGCATCGGGCGGGCGGACGGCCTGCTCCGGCGGCTCCGGCGGCGGTTCGACCGCCGGCGCTTGCCCGGCCTCCGCGCGCCCGAGCAGGTAGTCGGCCGCGGCGACTGCCACCGCCGCTCCGAGGGCGCCGATGGCGATGCCCACCTTTTCGTCATCGCTGAACGGATCCTCGCCGGGTGGGCGCCGGAACGGCGCGGTCTCAGCCGCAAATCCGCCGCCGGCCCAACGTGCGTAGTCATACACCAGAATGGCGAACAACAGGGTAAACGGGAACGCGCCCACGGTCACGATCTCGGCCCGGCGCAGCGCCTGCATCGAGTCGCTGAACTCTTCCCTGGTATAGGGTTCCGGGACCGGTGGCGGCTCCTGCGCGGGTACCCGCACCGTGCCGCACACGGTCAGCACGGCCAGCAGCAGCGCCGCCCGGCGTGTCCGGCTCATTGCGTGCGACGCGGGCCGAACAGGACGCTGCCGAGGCGCAGCAGGGTTGCTCCCTCCTCGACGGCGATCTCGAAGTCGTCGCTCATGCCCATCGACAAGGTATCGAATCCGGCCCGGCCGGGCGCCAGTTCCTCGAACAACAACCGCAACGAACGGAAGCTGCGGCGGACCGCCTCGGTGTCGGCGCGCCACGCCGCCATGGTCATCATCCCGCGTACCCGCAGGCGGTCGCACGCCTCCACCGCGTCGAGCGCAGCACGCAACTCGTCGCGGGAGCGAAATCCATGCTTGGCAGATTCGCCGGTCGTGTTCAGCTCCAACAGCACGTCAATGGTCCGATCTTCCGCTTCCACGGCCCGCTGCAGCGCCTCGGCGGTGGCGAGCCGGTCGATTGACTGCACGCCATGAAACAGGCGCGCCGCGGCGCGTGCCTTGTTGCGCTGCAAGTGTCCGATGAGGTGCAGCTCGAAGCCGGGCAGCCGCGCGAATTTCGCCGCCGCTTCCTGCACGCGGTTCTCGCCGATCAGATCGGCGCCGGCCGCCAGCGCCGCCAGCGCCGCATTGTGCGGCCTGGTCTTGGTCACCGCCATCACCCGCACCTGCTCCGCCCGCCGGCCGCTGCGCCGTGCCGCGGCGGCCACCCGGACGCGAACGTCCGCGAGCCGCCGGCCCACCTCCTGCGCGGAACAAACCGAACCCGACATGGTTCTCAAGGGTAACGAAATTGACGCCTCCGTGACGAGCCCGCACCGGACGGCGGCGGCGGCGCGGCGGCGTTGTCACCGGCGCGAATCGCGACCTATATTGTCTCCCACACACCCGTCCGCGGACACCGCAGCGAGCGGCACGGCGGGTAGTCCGAACAGGAGAACAGCAACGTGGTAAACGGCGACAAGAAGACCGGTACCTGGACCGTGAAGGTGGGTCTGGCGCAAATGCTCAAGGGCGGCGTGATCATGGACGTGGTGACCGCGGATCAGGCCAGGATTGCCGAGGACGCCGGAGCGTGCGCGGTGATGGCCCTGGAGCGCGTGCCGGCGGAGATCCGTGCGGCCGGCGGCGTGGCGCGCATGGCCGACCCCACCAAGGTCGCGGAGATCCAGGCGGCGGTGTCGATCCCGGTCATGGCCAAGTGCCGCATCGGCCACATCGTGGAGGCGCAGGTACTTGAAGCGCTCGGCGTCGACTATATCGACGAGTCGGAGGTGCTGACCCCGGCCGACGAGGCGAACCACGTCTGGAAGCACGACTATACCGTGCCGTTCGTGTGCGGCTGCCGCGATCTGGGCGAGGCGCTGCGGCGCATCGGCGAAGGCGCGGCGATGATCCGCACCAAGGGCGAGGCGGGCACCGGCAACGTCGTGGAAGCGGTGCGCCACGCCCGCGCCGTGCTCGGCGCGCTGCGCCGGATCGGCACCCTGGACGACGCCGAACTGATGGCCGAGGCGAAGCGCCTCGGAGCCCCGCTGCAACTCCTGCAGGAGGTTCGCCGCGACGGCCGCCTGCCGGTGGTGAACTTCGCGGCCGGCGGCATAGCCACCCCGGCGGACGCCGCCTTGATGATGCAGGTCGGCGTGGACGGCGTGTTTGTCGGCTCCGGCATCTTCAAGAGCGAGCATCCGGCGCGCATGGCCGGCGCGATTGTCAAGGCCACCACCCATTTTCGGGATGCGGCGATCGTCGCCGAGGCGTCCCGCGGGCTCGGCGCGGCCATGCCGGGTCTCGACGTACACGAGATTCCGGAGACCGAACAGCTCGCTGTGCGCGGCTGGTAGGCGCCTCCGCCGTGCTGATCGGCATCCTGGCGCTGCAGGGCGACTTCGCCGAACACCGCGCCGCCCTGGCCGCGCTGGGCGTTGATTCCCGCCTGGTGCGCCTTCCGAACGAGCTGTCGGCCATAGACGGCCTGATCATTCCGGGCGGCGAGAGCACTACCATGGCGTTGTTGCTGGACCGCTACGAGCTGCGCGAACCGCTGCGCGCCCGGCTGGCCGCCGGGCTCCCCGCCTGGGGCACGTGCGCCGGCATGGTGTTGCTGGCGCGCCGCCTCACCGACGCGCGCCCGCGGCCGTTGGGCATTGTCGACATGGTGGTGAGCCGTAACGCTTTCGGACGCCAGGTCGACAGCTTCGAAACGCAGCTGTCGGTAGACGGCATCGGTGAGCCGGCGCTGCACGCCGTGTTCATCCGCGCCCCCGTGGTGCAGGAGACCGGCCCCGCGGTACGGGTGCTGGCGCGGCTGCCCGACGGCCGGCCGGTGGCGGTCCAGCAGGGCCCCCACCTGGCCACCGCGTTTCATCCCGAACTGACCGCCGACCGCCGCCTGCACCGCCGATTTCTGGCTACCGTTGCGCAGCGCAGCACAGTCCAATCCGCACGCCTCGCGACCGATCGTTCGGCATTTCCGGGTTGACGGAAAACCGGCCGCTCCCGTATGGTGGTTGTGGGTGACCACGGTTATTCCACGCAGCATTCCGGGGAGTCCCAACGCATGAGCCTGGAGGCAATCATTGCCATCGGCTTTATCGCGCTGATCGCCGTCGAGACCACGATCAGCTGGCTGCATAACCTCCGCACGTACGAGTTCCGGGATACCGTGGCGAATTTCGCCCTGGCATTCGGGGATCTGTTCATGGCGGCGGCCATGAAAGCCGTGTTTCTGGTGCTGTTCGGGGTCCTGCACCGCCTCGCGCCGCTGGACATGGGGCTGTCATGGGTGTCGTGGGCGCTGCTGGTCGTGATCAACGATCTCATCTACTACGTGTTTCACCGCCTCGGCCACCGCTGCCGCTTCATGTGGGCGTTTCACGTTACCCATCACTCGTCGCAGAAGTACAACTTCTCCGTTGCGGTGCGGCTCAACCTGTTCATTCTTCCCCTGCACTTCCTGTTCATGCTGCCGCTGGCCCTGCTCGGCTTCCGGCCGGAGGCGATCCTGGTGATCAACTCCATCACCACCCTTTATCAACTCTGGGTGCACACCGAACTGGTCGGCAAGCTCGGCTTCTTCGACCGGATCCTCAACACGCCGTCCAACCATCGCGTCCATCACGGCTCCAATCCGCAGTACCTGGACCGCAACTACGGCGCCATGTTCATTTTCTGGGATCACCTGTTCGGGACCTATGAGCCGGAGGCGGAAAAGGTCGTGTACGGCCTGACCAAGAACGTCGGCTCGCACAACCCGGTAACCCTGACCTTTCACGAGACGCGCGCCATGCTCCGCGATGTCATGCGTCCCGGTCCGTTGCGGCAGCGGTTGATGTACTTGTTCGGTCCACCCGGCTGGCGGCCCCGGGAGGCACCCGAATCGCGGCGCCGGGCGCCGGACGGTCACGCCCCCCGCGGCGCGAGGGCTGCGCGCACGCCGCGTTACGTGGCGACGGCACGGCACGTCGCAGCAGCGCTCCAGGTGGTGGCGCGGCGTGCGCGGTGGCGCCCCTACCAACCGGTCCGTCAATCCTCTTCCGATACCCGGGCGGTGGCTCCGCAAGCCGCGCACCGCCCGCTCTACAACCATCGCCGGCGCTGAGCCGGCGGCCGGCACGGACCACGCGACCGCGGCGCTCGGCCGCCGCGTCTTCGAGCCGGTCACCGCGCTCCTTGACCTGCTGACCGCCGCACTATGCGCCGCCGCCGGCATCCATCTGTTCGCTCAGCGTACGCACGCCATCCCGCTGGTCCTGTGGGCCGCCATGTTGCTGACCATCGCCGCCGCCGGCGTCGGCGGCGCCGTCAAGCACGCCTTCTTCGCCACGCTCGAAACCCCGGTTCGCCGCGCGGTGTGGCGGGCGACCTTTTATGCCGGCGGACTCGGCAGCTCGCTGCTGCTCGCGGCGCTGATTCTGCTGCGGCTGCCGGCGCCCGGCCACACCGCCCTGCTGACCGTGGTAGCGGTGGAGTTCGCCGCGTTCGCGGTGTGGGTTACCGACAAGCCCGACTACCGCAGCGTGATGCTGCACTACCTGCCCACCGGCGGCGCCGCCGTGGCCGTGTTGCTGTTCACCGCCTGGACGCCGTACACGCCCTGGATCCTGGCGGCGGCGGCGGCCGCCGCCGCGGCGGGAGCCGTGCAGACGCGCACCATCGTCCCGCACCGCCAATTCAACCACAACGACCTGGCCCATGCACTGACCCTGCCGGCGTTCTGGTGTCTGTACCGCGCCGGCGCTCTGATCGCCGGCGGCGCATCCTGATGGCCCGCTCGGTACTGGTGACCGGTGCCACCGGCCAGATCGGCGCGGCGCTGGCGCACGCCCTACTGCGACGCGGCGACCGCGTGCGCTGCCTGGCGCGCGACCCGGAGCGGGCGCGCCGCATCCTGGGAGCCGGTCCCGAATTGGCGGCGGGCGACCTGGGCGATGCCGACTCGCTGCGCACCGCTCTGGCAGGAATGGAAGCGGTCTGCCACCTCGCCGGGCTCGCATCGTACTGGCCGGCGCGGGCGGCAGAGATGCGGGCGGCGAACGTGCACGGCACCGCCCGCGTGCTGGACGCGTGCGCCGGCGCCGGCGTCGCCACCCTGTTGTACACCAGCTCGATCGCTACCCTCGGCTGGGTTCCCGCCGACGAGCTGGGCGACGAGACCACCCCCTACAACTGGCATCGCCTCGGCATCGCCTACTTCGACACCAAGTACGAGGCGGAGCGGATGGTGCTGGCGGACCCGCGGGTGGCAGCGGTCGCGGTCAATCCCGGCCTCGTGTTCGGCGCCGGCGACCGCAACGGAAACGCCGTGCGGTTTCTGCGCGAAGTCGCGGCCGGAGTGCCCGGGTTCCCGCCCGGTGCCACCACTGCCGCGGTCCTGGCGGACGTGGTAGCCGGTCACCTGGCCGCGCTCGACCGCGGCCGGCCTGGCGAACGCTACATTCTCGGCGGATCTCCGCTGTCGTTCCGGGAGCTGTTCGCCGCCATTGCCGGCGTGGTGGGCGTTGCCGCGCCGTGCCGCCGGCTGGCCCCGTGGATGTTGACCGCCATGGGGCTGATGCACACCGGACTGGGCCGCCTCGGCGGGCGCGAACCGCGCGTGTCGCTTCCCACCTGCCGCATCCTGACCCGCAACCGCCGCTACCGTTCCGCCAAGGCGGTCGCCGAGCTGAACTACCCGGTGTCGCCGCTCGCGGACGGCCTGCGCGCGTGCTGGGAGTGGTACCTGGATTGCGGCAATCAAGCGGCCCGCACAGCCACCTGACCGGGCTACTCGCCTTCGGCAACTACCTCCGAGAGGGCCGCATCGGCGATGTCGATGGTACGGGCGATGTCCTCGTCGCTGTGGGCGGTACTCAGAAACCAGTTGTGGAATGGATGAAAATACGCGCCGCGGCGGGTCGCCGCCGCGCAGAAGCGCTGGAAGCGGAGGAAATCGTCCTCGGTGGCGAAGCGCACCTTGGGCATGCTCGGCAGGCCAGACACGTGCAGCTGCTCGCCATGCCGCACCGCCACCTGGCGTAATCCGTCGATCAGCTCGGTGCCGCGCTGCCGCATCAGCGCCACGCCGCCGGTCTCCTCCAGGCGGCGGATGCACGCCATCGCCGCGGCCATCGGCCCCTGCTGCATCCAGAAGGTGCCGGTCGCGAACACCGCGCCGGCCGCCTGGTACAGCGGCTTGCGGCCCAGGCAGGCGGCGATCGGATAGCCGTTCGCCATCGCCTTCGAGTAACAGGTCAGATCCGGGGCAAAGTCGAACACTTGGTGCGATCCGTCCAGGCAGGCGCGGAACCCGACCCGCACGTCATCGCTGATCACCAGGGCACCGTGCCGGTGGGCCAGCTCACACAGGCGCTGCAGGAACCGGCGCTCGGAGAACTCGGAGTCGTCGAACAGGGGATGGTGGTAGGGGGTGACGATAACCGCGGCCAGGTCGTGCCGGTGCTCGGTTACCAGCGCTTCGAGGTCGGCATGATCGTTCCAGGTGAAGTCGTATACGTGGGCGCTGTCTTCGGCAGTCAGCCCGGCGGTGCCGGGAGTGGCCCAGGGGTGCGACCCGTGGTAGGCGCCGGCCGCCTTGAGCACCGTGCGGCGCCCGGTGTGCGCGCGCGCCGCCTGCAGGGCGAAGCTGGTGGCGTCGGAGCCGTTCTTGCCGAACAGGGCCCAATCCATGCCGGCGATGCGCGCGGTCAGAAACTCGGCCAGCTCGACCATTGCAGCGGTCGGGTGGTTGAAGCCGAACCCGGACTGGTCCGCGGCGCGCGCGGCCGCGTCCACGCCGGGATCGGCGTAACCGAGAATGCTCGCCCCGTACCCGCACAGGTAGTCGATGTACTCGTTGCCGTCGGCGTCCCGGTAGCGGGCGCCGCGACCGCGCTCCGCGAACAGCGGGTACGATCCCGGCACTACCAGCCAGGGGCCGCGCGTACCGTAGATGCCGCGCGGGATCACTCTCGCCGCGCGCCGGAACAGTTCGTCGCCAACCCGGAATTGCTCGTTCACAGGTAATTCCTTACCCGGCTCATCAGTTGCAGAATCGGATCGAGCAACAGCAGATGGCCGCGCAGCCGCACCGCACCGGTGCCGATCGCGGTCCACAGATCGCCGTTGCCCGACAGGATGCCGTACGCCGCGGCCGGATCGGCGAACTCCACCGTCACGTTGGCCCGCCTATCGGCATCGCGCGATGCCGCGATGCGGCCGCCCGCGCAGTGCAGTTGCAGCGGATTCGCCCCCGCCACGCCGATCGAGATCACGCCGTCCCCGGCGCCGCTGCTGCCGCCGCCGTCCGGCGAGCACTCGGCGAGCACGGCGATGGCGTATACCAGCACCGCCAGCCGGATCAGCACCGCCTCCACGAACGCGCCGTCCGCTTCCAGCAGTTCGCGGTCGGCCTTCAGGTAGTACTGCAGCCGGGCGCTCAGCGCACGCAAGCCGCCGACCAGGCGCAACCGCCAGCCGCCCATCCCCCCCCGCGGGGCCGGCCCGCCCCGCACCCCCCCCGGCGCCGGCGGGCGCCCCCCGCGCCGGACGGCGCGCAGGCGCCCGGCCGCGACTTCCAGGCGCATTCCCGGGCCGCCCGCCACCCGCATGGCGATACTGCTGCGCCAACCCGCCACCACCGCCTGCGCGGCCGCGTCGACACGCACCACCTCCTCCAGTTGCGGGAGGACGGCGTGCAGATAGAGATGGGCTTTGATTTGGCTGTCAGTCACCGGTGCCGGCCACCTCAGGGTAGCCGACCAGGCATTGCCCTGACAACGCCGCCCACGGTCCGTGCCATCCGGCACCTGCACGCGTCACACGCGCCGGCGCGTTGCCGCGCTCCCCGCGGGCATGCCACGATGGCCGCAACACTGCCATGGCAACCCCGCTCCGCACGCGCAGCCGCACCGGCACGCCGGCCGCCGCCCGCTGATGGCGGCCCGGCAGCTCCCGCCGCTGCAACCGAGTGCGCGCAACCTCGCCCTCGTCCGCCGCCGGGTACGGCTGTGGCGGCCCCCGTTCGTGGCCGCCATGTCGCGCTGGGTACAACTGTCCGTGGCGGGGCGCGAACGGGTGCCGAAGCGCCAGCCCGTCCTGTTCCTGGCCAACCACACCGGATTCTTCGATCCGCCGATCATGGTACGCGCGGCCGGCGACCCGGTGACCATGCTGGCCACCGCGTCCAACTTCCGTGAAGGGCCGCTTGGCCGCTTCTTCGTGCACTTCGGCGCCGTGCCGAAAATGAAGTACACCGCCGACGCACGCGCCATCATCAGCCTGAAGCGATGGGCGGACGCCGGCGCCTACGTGGGCCTGTTTCCGGAGGGCGAACGTACCTGGGATGGCCGCTCGCTGCCGCTGGCGCCCGGCATCGAGAAACTGGTTCGGCTGCTCGACGTGCCGCTGGTGACAATGCGCATCTACAACGGATTTCGCCAGTCGCCGCGCTGGTCGCCGCGCTTCCGCCGCGGCGCCGTGCACGTGGAGATGGATGAACCGCGCCACTTCACCCGCGGCACGCCACTGTCCGAAATCAGGGGATACATCGCGGAGCGCATCGCCGTCGACGCCCTTTCCGCGCCGCGTTTTCCGGTGGCCGGCAGCGGCTTCGCGCGCGGCATTGCCAACGTGGCCTGGGCTTGCCCGCAGTGCTTGTCGATCGACGGGCTGCGCGAAGCGGGCAACACGCTCGCGTGCGGCGGCTGCGGAGGGTTGTGGCGCGTCGACGCCGACGCCCGCCTGCACGGACGCCGCGGCGCCGCCACCTACACGCTGCCGGAAGCCGTGGACCGGATCCGCCGCCATCATGACGGTGCGGTGGCGGGCGGCGGGCTGCTGCCGCCGGCCAGCGAACCGATGATCCTGCTGGACATCACCTCAGGGCACCCGCGCGAGGTGGCCGCCGGCGCCCTGCGCCTGACCGCGGACGAATTGCTCATCGAGGGAGCGGCGCCCTTGCGGCTGTCGATCGACCAAGTGCAATCGATTACCGTGGACATGCGGCGCCGGCTCACCTTTCGCGTCGGCAAGCGGTACCTGGAAGCGGTGATCCCACGCGAGTCGGTACTCAAGTGGGAGTGGTTCGTAAAGCGGCTGCAGGTGGGGCGCGCAGAGCGTTGATCCGGTCGTCTACACGTTGAATTTCACGTCGATCACGTCGCCGGACGCGATGCGGTAGGAGCGGTCGACGACCCGCAGCAGGCCCTTGCTCCGGGCTTCCTGGGGCGTCCGGAACTGGTCGATCTGCGCTGCGCTGAACACTTCCGCGCGGATGAACCCTCGCTCAAGGTCGCTGTGAATCTGCCCCGCCGCCGTGGCAACGCCGGCGCCCGCATCCACTTCCCACACGCGCGCCTCCGGCTTGCCCGCCGTATAGAAGAAGATTCGCCGCAGCGCTCGATGCAGGGCACGAATGTGCGCCTGCAACTCACTCTCCGGCGGCGTTCCCTCGACGATCGCGCCCGGCCTCAGCGTCAGCAGGTTCAGACCACGCAGAAACCGGGCATCGCCGGGCGAAAACGACTCCGCGTGCAGCATGCGCTCCTGCTCCAGCACGGCCAGGGCTTGCTGCACCGAACCGGTGTAGGCTGGATTGGTGTACAGATTGCGCTCCAGGATCTCGGTATCCTCCAGGATCCAGTCGAGCGCGGCATCGGCGGAAATGAGGAAACAGTCGGCGCGCCGGCGCTGCTCCTGGTCGAAATCGACCGCATAGTAGGTGCGCTTTTCGGAGCGGTTGCGCTCCGCGAGGGTGTCGACCACCGGGTCCGGCAACCGGTAGCTGCCGCGCAAATCGGGGCCGTGGACGAATATCTTCATCGGCGGCGCTACCCTACCCGAACACGGCAACGGAGCGAAACGAGTACTTGCAACGTTGTCGGACTCAGGTATTTGGCATTATCAGGTATTTGTCATTATAGTTGTTGCAGTTGCAAACACCGGCATGGATGATCGATTCGACACTTCCGGGGACCCGTCGGTCGCCGCTTTCCGGCGCTTGATGCGCACGTCGCTGCGCATCAAGCGGTCGGTCGGCACGGTATTCCATCAAGCGGGCATGACCGGGGCGCAATTCTTTACCCTCATTCGCATTCCTGACGAGGGCATCCCGATTACCAAGCTCGCCGCGCGGTCGTGGGCCGATCCCGGCAACGCGTCCGGCGTGGTCGACCGGCTGGAGCGTGAGGGACTGGTCGTACGGCGACCGGCAACCGGCGACCGGCGCGTGGTGGTGGTGCACGCCACCGCGGCGGGGCGGCAGCGGATCAACGACCTGTGGCCGGAGTATGAGAGGCGCGTCCGCCGCGCGATGGAGCCGCTCACCGGCGGGGAGCTGAACGATTTGAACACTCTGCTTGAGAAACTCTCGGAGCTTGAGAAACCGTCGGAACCTGAGAAACTGTCGGATAACGAGGAGCCGAACCGTGCCTGATCAACTTCCGCCACGTGCGGGCGGCGCGGGGCACCGGGCCCGCGGACCGGACCGCAATGGACCGTCCGGCGGTGGCGGCGGCGGCGCTGGCGATGACCGTATTCCCGGCGCGAACGGATCTTTGCGCGGCGCCGGCAGGACCGCGGGCGGAGCCGTCGGCGCGGACGCCGGTAGGATGCCACCGAACGGCGGGCCGGGCGGCTGGTCCAACGGGGGCGGGAGGCCGCGCGGCCCGGCGCCGGGGCGGCGGGGCCGGGCGGCTGGTCCAACGGGGGCGGAGGGCCGCGCGGCCGGCCGCGGGTGCGGCGGCCGGCGCTGCGTGCGCTGGTGCGCAGCCTGCTGTTCATGCGCCACTACAAGGCGGCTACTCTCGCCAGCCTGGTCTGCCTGCTGGCCAGCTCGGCCGGCAATCTGGCGGTGCCGCGCATCACCCAACTGGTGGTGGACAGCGGCATCCTCGACGACCGGCTGCAGGCGATCGTGATCGGCTCGCTGATGATCTTCGCGGTCACGGTGCTGCGTTCGCTGTTCACCTACCTGCAAGGAGTACTGGCCGCCAAGGTATCCCAGGGGGTGGCCTACGACCTGCGCAACTCCCTTTACGACCACATCCAGAGCCTGTCGTTCAGCTATCACGACCGTTCCCAGACCGGCCAGCTCCTGACCCGCGCCACCAGCGACGTGGACATGGTACGCACCTTCATCAGTACCGGCGTCATCCAGATCGTCACCACCGCGATACTGATAGTCGGCAGCCTTTACCTGCTGTTCATCACCAACTGGCGGCTGGCTCTGCACGTGGTGCCAGTCATGCTGGCGGTGTTCGTCCTGTTTTCGTTCATGGCGCGCAAGGGGCGGCCGATTTTCCGCGGCATCCAGGAGAAGATCGCCGCCCTCAACACCCGGTTGGAGGAAAACCTGGTCGGTGTGCGAGTGGTGAAGGCGTACACCGGGGCCGTCCGCGAGCAGCGGCGCTTCGACGGCTCCAGCCAGGAACTGTACGACCAGTCGATGCGTGCCGCCGGCGTGTTCTCGCTCGCCATCCCGCTGGTGTTCGCAATGTCCAATTTCGGCACCCTGGTGGTGACCTGGGGCGGCGGCATCCAGATCCTGGCGCAGCGGCTCTCCATCGGCGAGCTGGTCGCGTTCCAGGGCTACCTGATTGTGGCGATGTTCCCGATCACCATGCTCGGCATGATCATGATGTCGATCTCGCAGGCATCCGCCAGCGCCGAGCGCATCTTCGAGATCCTCGACGCCGAGTCCGACGTCAAGGAAAGCCCGGGCGCCGCCGAACTGCAACCGCTGGCCGAGGGAGTGCGCTTCGAGGGCGTCGGCTTCCGGTACTTCGGCCTCGGTGCCCCGGTCCTGGAGGACGTCACGTTTGCCACCGGCGCCGCCGAGACCATCGCCATCGTGGGCGGCACCGGCTCCGGCAAGAGCACCATCATCAACCTGATTCCGCGTTTCTACGATGTAACCGAGGGCCGCATCAGCATCGACGGGGTCGACATTCGCGATGTGACACTGGAGTCCCTGCGCCGCCAGATCGGCATCGTGCTGGAGGAAACCACGCTGTTCGGCGGCACCATCCGCGAAAACATCGCCTACGGGCGGCCCGACGCGACCGAGGAACAGGTGACCGCGGCCGCCCGGGCGGCCGCCGCGCACGAGTTCATCAGTTCGTTCCCGAACGGCTATCACTCCGAGGTTGGCGAGCGCGGCGTCACCCTCTCGGGCGGCCAGAAGCAGCGCATCGCCATCGCCCGCGCGTTGCTCATCGAACCGCGCGTTCTGATCTTCGACGACAGTACCAGCAACGTCGACTACGAAACCGAGGTCAGGATCCGCGCCGCCATCGAAAAGCTGAAACGCGACCGCCTGTCGTTCGTCATCGCCAGCCGCATGAACACGGTGCTCGCCGCCGACCGGGTGGTGCTGCTCCACCAGGGCCGCGTCGCCGGGTTCGGCACCCACGAGGAATTGCTCGACAACAACGCGCTGTATGCCGAGATCTTCTACGCGCAACTCTCCGAGCACGAATCACCGGTCCGCCGCCCTGCGACCGAGGAGGTCACGCCATGAGCGACGCCCGCAAGCAAACGCCGATGGGGCCCGGGCCCGGGCGTGGACGCATGGGCATGAGCCCGTTCGGCTTCCAGAGCGACGACCAGGGCGCCGCGCGAGTCAGCGAAACGCTGCGGCGCATGTTCCGCTACATGAGCGACATGCGCTGGACCCTGTTCCTGGTGGTGGCCCTGGCAGCCATCTCCGCCGTGGCCCAGGCGGCGGCGCCGATCTACATCGCCGTGGCCGTGGATCACCTCACGGAGTACCTCGCCGACCTGTCCGAACGCGGCACCGCCGCCCGGCACCTGACCGTGGCAATGGTGCTGGTGCTGGTGCTGTTCCTGGTCGGCTGGCTGACCAACGCCGCCAGCCGTTACGCCCTGGCCGCGGTGGGCCAGCGCATGCTGCTGCGCATGCGCGCCCAGATCATGAGCAAGGTGCACCAACTTTCGCTGAGCTACTTCGACCGCAACGAGGCCGGCGACCTGCTGTCGCGGCTGGTCAACGACACCGATGTGATCAACCGCGTGGTCGGCATGGGCCTGTCGCGGCTGGTGTCCAGCTTCCTGCTGCTGATCGCCATCCTGATCGGGATGCTGTGGCTCAACTGGCGGCTGGCTCTGGCCACCTTCTCGCTGCTGCCGCTGATGTACCTGAGCACGGCGCTGTTCTCGAAGCGCGCCCGCTCCGCGTTCCGCAAGACGCGCACCACGATCAGCGGTGTCAGCACCGAGTTGGAGCAGAACATTTCCGGCGCCAAGGTGGCGCAGGCATTCAACCGGCAGTCGTGGAACTCGCAGAGTTTCCGGCAGCTGAACCGCGCCAACCGCGACGCCAACGTGGGAGCGGAGTCGCTCACCGCCGCGTTCGCCCCCACCATGGACATCATCAGCGGCATCGGCATTGCAGTGGTGCTTGCGTACGGCGGCTACCTGGCCAGCCTGGAACTGGTCACCATAGGGGTGATCGTGGCGTTCCTGCAGTACGAGCGGCGCTTCTTCGAGCCGGTGCGTTCCATATCGATGCTCTGGGCAATGCTGCAGTCCTCCATCGCGGGCGCCGAGCGCATCTTCGAACTGCTGGACCTGGAGCCGCAGGTGCGCGACCGCGCGGACGCGAAACCGCTGGCGGTTACCGAGGGCAGAGTCGAATTCAAGGACGTGCATTTCGCCTACGACCCGGACACGCCGGTCCTCAAGGGCATGAACCTGGTCGCCGAACCGGGCCGCACGGTCGCTCTGGTCGGCACCACCGGAGCAGGCAAGACCACCATCATCAGCCTGCTCGAGCGTTTCTACGACGTGCAGGCGGGGGCGGTGTCCATCGACGGACAGGACATACGCGGCGTCACGCAGGACAGCCTGCGCAGCGTCATCAGCATCGTGTTGCAGGACACGTTCCTGTTTGCCGACACCATTCGGCACAACATCAGCTACGGACGCCCGGGCGCCAGCGACGCCGAGATCGAGGCGGCGGCGCGCCGGGCACGCGCCCACGAGTTCATTGCCGCGCTGCCCGACGGCTACGACACCATGCTGCAGGAGGGGGCGAGCAACCTGAGCCGCGGCCAGCGCCAACTGTTGTCCATAGCACGGGCGTTGCTGAAGGATCCCCGTATTCTGGTTCTGGACGAGGCGACCTCGAACGTGGACACGCGTACCGAGATGCTCATCCAGGCGGCGCTCGGCGAGTTGTTGCACGGACGCACGAGCTTCGTGATCGCGCACCGGCTGAGCACCGTGCAGCGCGCCGACGTGATCTACGTGATCGACGACGGCGAGGTGGTGGAGCGCGGCTCGCACGACGAGTTGCTCCGCATGGACGGCACCTACGCGCGCATCTATCACAGCCAGTTCGAGCTCACCACTGCCGCACAGCCGGCACACTAGCCGCGCAGAAACCCGGATTGGTCATTGACAAGCGTGTCGGGGCCGGAAATGATACGCGACATGGCATCCGGTGATCTAGGAAAATGGACAACTCTCGGTGCTCTGCTTCGCAGGTTGCATCTCTCGGTACTGCTTGCCGTTGCCGGCGCGCTTGCCACGCTTGCCAGCTGTGTGAGTCCGGCCGGGATGGCGGTGGAAGTCGAATCCGATGAGATGACCACCGAAGAACAGGTCGCGGCCCTGCAGGCAGAGGTGGCGGCTCTGGAGGCAGAGGTGGCCGATGCACAGGCCGCCACCGGCCAGGCGCAGCAGGCAGCCGGCGACGCGCAGGCAGCGGCCGATGCGGCGCAAGAACAGATTGCCGGACTCGAGGCGGAGTCCAGCGCTGCCGCCGACGATGCGCAGGCTGCACTCGCCGATGCGCAGGCGGCCGCGGCACACGCGCGCGAAAAGGCCGACATGATGAGCGCCGAGGCGTACCGCGCCAGCGCCGTGATGATCGGCGCCGAGCAGATCGACCCCGGCCTGCTGAACTTCGACGACGCACGAGTCTACCTGGCAGGTCCGGAGTCGATCTACATCTCCTCGATCGGCTATGGGGACGCCACCTACTCGACGCTGTTGCGCTACCGGGGCGGAACCACCGCCACGGTGGAAAACATCTTCGGCTCGGCCGGGAAACTGATTCCGGACTCGGTCGACCTGACCCACACCGAGTTGAAGCTGGTGGCGCCGGATACCCTGGAAGTCGCCTTCGTCGGCGTCGATGGCCGCGGCTACAGCGGGCAGCTGCGTTACGCCGGCGGCAACCGCGTGGAAGTCGCGAACATCCGCGTGGTAACACTGCCGCCGACGGCGGAGGAACTGGTGGCCGCCGCCGAGGCGCGGGCCGACGCGGCCATCGCCGAGGCGCGCGCTGCCGCGGATGCCGCGGTCGCAGCCGCCGAGGCGCGGCTGGCCGCCGTGCAGGACGAGGCGGCCGCGGACGTGGCCGACGCGCAGAACGCCCTGGACGACGCCCGCGACAAGATGGACATGATAATGGCGGAAGCACACCGGCCGAGCGCCGTGATGGTGTCCGCCGGTCAGATCGACCCCGGTCTGCTGAATCTGGACGGCGCCCGGGTTTCCCTCGCCGGCCCCGAGTCGATCTATATCACCGGGATCGGGTACGGGGGCGAGACCTACTCGGCCTTGATGCGCTACCGCGGCGGCACCACCGCCACCCTCGACAAGGTATTCGGCGCAGCCGGGAAACGGATCCCCGACTCGGTAGACCTGTCGCACACCGTGCTGTCCCTGATTGCTCCCGACGTGCTCGACGTCGCCAACGTGGGCGTGGGCGGCACCGGCTACTCGGGGCAACTCCGTTACGCCGGCGACAATCGCTTCGAGGTAATCAACCTGAAGCAGGTCATGCTGCCGCCGACACCCGAGGAGCTGATGGCGCAGACCGAAGCAGAGGCCGCGGCCAGCGTCGCCGCGGCGCGCGCCGACGCGGACGCCGCACGCGCCGCGGTGGCGGCGGCCGAGGAGCGGCTGGCCGCCGTCGAAGCGGAGTCTGCTACCGCCATCGCCGAGGCGCGCACCGCCCTGGCCGGCGCCCAGGAAAAGGTGGACATGCTGATGGCCGAGGCGTACCGCCCGAGCGTGGTGATGATCTCCGCCGCACAGATCGATCCCGGATTGCTGAATCTCGACGCCGCCCAGGCTTCCCTGGCCGGCCCGGAGTCGGTCTATATCTCGTCGATTCGCTACGCGGGAGACACCTACTCGGCGCTGTTGCGGTATCGGGGCGGAACCACCGCCACGGTGGAAAGCATCTTCGGCCCGAGCGGCAAACTGATCCCCGACTCGGTCGATCTGTCGCAGACCGAGCTCACCCTGGTCGAACCTGACATCCTCGATGTCGCTTACGTGGGCGTGGGCAATACCGGCTACTCCGGGCAACTCCGGTACGCCGGCGACAATCGCCTGGAGGTGGTCGGCATCCGTCCGGTGCAGTTGCCGCCGACCGCCGACGAATTGGTGGCAGCCGCGCGGGAGGATGCCGCGTCCACCGTTGCCGCGGCTCGTGCTTCCGCGGATGCGGCAGTCGCCGCCGCCGAAGCAGCGGCAGCCGCGGCCAGGGCAGAGGCCGCAGCCGCGCGGGCGGAGATTGAAGCCCTGAAACTGGAGTTGGCGCCCATGGGCGGCGTGAGGATTCCCGGCGATCTGGACATGCGCCGGTTGGACCTGGACTCGGCAACCGTGTCGGTGGCGGGACCGGACTCGATCTACATCTCCGGAATCGGTTACGGCATGAAGGACTACGCCGTGCGCCTGCGCCACGAGAGCGGCAACACCGGCGTGGCCGAGAAGGTATACGCCACCGCCGACGGCATCATGCCGGCCGTCGACCTGTCCGCGCCCGCCGTCACGGCGGTGGCGCGCGATACGCTGGTCGTCTCCAACGTCGGCATCGGCGGCGAAGCCTACGCGGTTTCGTTCCAGGCGCGGACGGACGGCATGATCGTGATCACGACGCGCAGCCTGGGCCATCGGGTCCGCACCGCGGCGGAGTTGATGCGCGACGAGCTGCTGGCCGCACCGGCCGGCAGCAGAGCAGTGAACGGCTTTGGCGGCGGCGCCGCACAGCCCGATGAGGGTGCGTGGACGGTGGCCGGCGGGCGGGTCAGCCAGACCGACCCGGGGGCCACCCATGCGAAGTTCGCCATCGCCGGCGTGCCGCAGGCGGACGGGGCAACCCTGTATGGGGTAACCGCGCACGCGGATGCGTCCGCGCGCACCGGCATGGGGCTGCACTTCCTCGCTTCCGGGACGCCGGTGTCGGCCAACACCTGGAACTACGGCAACTCCTACCTGGTGTGGATCACGCAGGAGGTCGGCTTTTACGACACCGACCACGCGCACGTGCAGCTCTACCAGTCGCTCGACGGGAATCGGCTGATGTGGTTGAACAGCACCAAGATCGCGCGTTCGCTGAACAGCGAGGTGACGGTCGAGGCGCTCTTTCAGCCCGGCGACTGCCCGCCGATGGCGGCGCCCGGGTCGTGCGCCGGATCGATCTCGGTATTCGTCGATGGAGCCGAGCAATTCAAGGTAATGGCCTCCGGCGAGGTTTCGGCGATGGCCGCCGACACGATCGCGCTGCGCGCGCTCGGTGGGCCGGTGCATTTCGTCGATCTGTACGTGGTCAGCGCCGAGTAGCAGACGGGAGCCTGCCCACTTCGGGCAGGCTCCCCCGCACATCGGCGCCCCGCGGTACCAAGGGGCTCGGCTCAGTGATTCATTCGGCGGTTGCAGAGCAGCAGAACAGCACGGTAGCCACAAGGCGCTACCGGCACACGGCCGCGTATGGCGCCCGCCCCGCCGGCAGGCGCAACGAGTGAGCCGCCCTGGTGTAAACGGCGACCGACAGCCCCCGCCGGACGCCGCTGAGCAGGGCCCCGGTCCGCGCCTCCGCTGGGCGCCCCGCATCCTGCCGCGCCGTCTGCGGCGTCTGTACCGGAGTGAAGCGGACGGGCTGGCCGATGCTGCTGTGGTGGATGATGTCGGCATGGCGCTGTTGTTGCGCTGCGAGAGCATCCTGCTGGTGAGCACCGGGCGCTTGCGCTGTCCGGAATGCGCCGGCGAGTTCACGCTTCGGCAGCCGGTCACCGGCGTGGCGCCGGACGCGCCGCAGCCCTGCCCGGAGACCGATTGTGGGTGGGCAATCTCGTGGCACGAGTACCATGCAAGCTGGACCAAGCGGCGGCTGTTCGGCGGCAAGGCGGTGACCGCGTTCCGCACCTTCGCGGCGGCGTACCCGCGCGCGGACGGAACACGCGCCAGGATGATGCTGATCGATCGGCTGCTGCACACGTTTCACTGGGACCTGAAGGCGGGCGCGCCGAACCGCTTGGCGGCGAATAACCTGATCGAGTGCAACCACGGCCAGGCGCTTGCGTTGCTCGACGAGCTGAGCGGCCACCGCCCCGATCACGAACGGCAGCAGTGGCGGGACGACGTTGCCAGGATGATGAGCCGGCGCAAACAGGGACCGTGACGGCGCCGGATTCGGACGGTCCACACCCGCCGGATTCGCCCGCGCAACCGGCACCGGCTGACGCGGGCGTAATCGTCCATCGCTTCGCTCCGGGCCTCGCGGCGGGAGCGGCGGCGGCGATGGTGACCCACGGGGTGCGGATGCTGGCCGAGCGGAGCGCCGCGAGCCGTTCGGTGCCGGACCGGGTGTGCTGGTGCCGGATCTCCTACCGGCAGCATTTTCGCCCGCCGGCGGCGCTGCGCGAGATCCGTCACGCCGACGGCACCCGCACGCACGAACTGACCGTCGACCTGGGTCAGGTGGTGTCGCCGCAGGACCTTCAGCGCTGCTTCGCCGAGGCGCTCGACGGCCCGCAACGGGCGCCGGGCGTCGATATCGGACGATTCGGGCCGGTCGGGGCGAGCCCGATTTGGGAGTTCAACGCGGCGTTCTGGAACCACATGCCCGGCTACATGGCCGCCGTCGGCCGGGGCGTGCGCGAGTCGATCGGCGGTTCACCGGATGACGGCCAGGCCCGCACCCGCGAACACGCGCGCCGTTTCGGCACCCTGCTCGCCGCCGCCGCCGCCGCCGCCGCCGGCGCCGACACCGCCAGCGGAGCCCGACCGGCGCGGCCGCTCGCCTACCTCGATGTCGGCGCGGCGGACACCGGGTATGCCGAGACCTTGATCCGCCACCTGGCGGCCACCTGCCACACCCCGATGCACTACGTCGTGGCCGACCGCGCTGCAGGTGCCCTGCGCCGCGCCCGCGCGCGCCTCGGACCAGGGCGCGGCCCGGTCTCGGTTCGCTACCTGGCGCTCGACCTCGCGCAACCGGCCCGCGCGCTGGAGGAGTATCGAGGACGGCTTCTGACCGTGCACCTTACCAACCTGCTCGACAACCTGCCGGGCGAAGAGCTGGTGCAGGTCGACGGCCGCCACTACCTCCTGCACACCTGCCTGTACCTGCCGGCAGCCGCGCTCGAACAGCTGGCCCGACAGCATCGGCTGGATCCCGGTCAATTGGCAGCCGATCTGAGCAACCTGGCGGACACGGGCGTCGACCCGTTTCTGGCCCACTATCGGGACCGGCTCGCGGTTCGCGGCGGCGCCGCTGGCGAGCACGCATGGTTCCTGTTCTGGCAGGACCTGTTCGGCAACCCGGCCGACCGCAGCACCGGCCTCAAGCTGCGCGAGCGGCTGGTCGAGGTGCCCGACGCCGGCATCGTATCGTGGCCGGCCCCGGCCGGACCGCTGCCGCCGGAGGTGCTGGCGCCGGGGCCGGACCGGCGCATCCCCCTCTCCGACCGGGCCATCGGAGCCTGCCTGCGGTTGATCGGCCTCCTGCACCCTCGCGGCGTGCTGGAGGTCACCGATGTCATGCTTCGCGACCAGCGCGGCGCCGCCCCCTATGCGGCCTACCACGGACCGGCCAAGTTCGACGGATCGGTAGTCAATTGGTTCAACGGCGGTCTGCTCATGCAGCTCGCACGGGAGGCGTTCCCCGGTTGTCGCGCCACCTGGCGTTCGCCGGCCAGCCCCGGCAGGGCGCACATGACGACCCTGGAAGTCGACCGCGGCGCGCCCTGACCTCCACCGCCCGCCGCTCGGCTCGCTACGGTGCGACGGTGATCTGAGCCTTCACGCTGCGCTCCGGCATGGCGGCGGCGAATTCGAATGCCGCCACGCTGTCGGCGAACGGAAACGTGTCGGTAATGAGCGGGCGCACGTCGATGGCGCCGCTCTCCATCAGCGCGAGTGCCCGCGGATAGACGCGGGCGTAGCGGAACACCGTCTCTACGCGCGCCTCCTTCACCTGCGCGGCCACCACGTCGAATGCGACCGGCTCGCCCGGCATGCCGACCAGCACCGCGCTGCCGCCGGGGCGCAACGGCTCCACGACGGCGGCGGCCGCGGCGGCCGCGCCGCTGCACTCGAACACGATGTCCGCACCCCAGCCACCGGTCAGCGTGCGCGCCACCTCGCCCGGCGACTCGCGGCCGGCCAGCACCGGCACCACCGGCCCGAGCGCGGCAGCCAACTCCAGCTTGGCGGCCACAACGTCCGCGATGACGATGCGGCTGCAGCCACCGGCCAGCGCCGCCAGGGCGGTAACCATGCCGATCGGGCCGGCGCCGAGCACCACCGCCACGTCACCGGGCACGATGCGCGCCTTGGCGGCGGCGTGCATGCCCACCGCCAGCGGTTCCACCATCGCCGCCTCCGCAAAACTGATCCGTTCGGGAATCCTGAACGTGAACGCCGCCGGATGCACTACCGTCGGGCGCAGCACGCCGTGCACCGGGGGCGTCGCCCAGAAGCGCACGGCGGGATCCAGGTTGTACAGGCCAAGACGCGCCGCACGGCTGTCGGGATCCGGAATGCCGGGTTCCATGGTCACGCGGTCGTTCACCTTGAGGGCCGTTACTTCGCTGCCCACCTCGACCACGGTGCCGGCGGCCTCGTGGCCGAGCACCATCGGCTCGCGCACCACGAACGGGCCGATGCGGCCGTGCCGGTAGTAGTGAACGTCGCTGCCGCAGATGCCGACGGTATGGATCGCCACGCGCACATCGCGCGGCCCGAGCCGCTCGGCTACCGTGAAGTCACGCAGCGCGAGCCGTTCGGCCCGCTCCAGGACCAGTGCCTGCATTGCCCTCCTCCTCCTCCGCCGCCGCGCCCGGCAGCGCGCTGCGTATCAGGAACCGCCGCGTGCCGCCGCGGCGAAGCCGGCGGCTCCCGCCTGCAGCCAGCCCTTGGTCGCCGTGAGGACGAAGCGCACCCCCATGGCCACGTAATCGGCAACGTCGTCGTTGTCGGTCAGCGTGCCGGCGACCTTGCCGGCCGCCACGATGCGGCGGATCGAGTCCTCGATCTTCTCCTTTACCGCGGGGTGGCCGGTTTCGCCGATGCGGCCCATGGAGGCGGCGAAGTCGGACGGGGCAACGAAGAACACGTCAATATGATCGACGGCAAGGATCTCGTCCAGGTTGGCGTGCGCGGCGATGTCCTCGATCAGCACGATCAGGCAGGTCTCGTCGTTGCCGCTGTGAACGTAGCCGTCCACGCCGAAATACTGGCGGCTGGTGTACATGCCGCGCTTGCCGGCGGGTGCGAACTTGCCGCCCGCCACCACGTTGTCCGCCTCCGCGCGCGTGTTGACGTGCGGCACCACCACTGCCTGCGCGCCGCGGTCGAGGGTGCGGTAGATCAGCCCCTGGTGGTTGTCGTTGACCCGCACCACCGAGGTCAGTCCCCAGATGTCGCAGGCGCGGGTGAGATTGCCCAACTCGGCGGCGTCCACCGCCCCGTGCTCACCCTCCAGCCACACCCCGTCGATGCCGGTGGCCTCCGCGATAGGGCCGAATGCGTCGATGTCGTCCGGATGGGTGATGCCGCTGACCACGGTAGCCACCCCGCCGGCCGCCAACTTGTGCTTGATGCGATTGTTGCGCAATTCCATGGACCGCAACCGTACTCCGACGCCGCCGGACAGGTAAAGCGCGGGCCGCGCCGTGAACGCCGTGCTGCCGGTGGCCGCGCGACCGGCGCGGGAGTAGTTTTGGGCATGGACCCGCGCTTGGCCGTGAACCGGCAGAATTGGAACGAACGCGTGCCGGTACATGCCGCCTCCGACTTCTACGGTATGGACCGCTTCAAGGCGGGCGCGATCACCCTCAACGACATCGAGCGCGAGGAGGTCGGTCCGGTGGCGGGCAAGAACCTGCTGCACCTGCAGTGCCACTTCGGCATGGACACCATGTCGTGGTCGCGGCTCGGCGCGCGCGCAACCGGGGTGGACTTCTCCGACGCGGCAATCGCCCTGGCCCGCGAACTGAGCACGGAACTCGAACTCGACACGCGCTTCGTGTGCAGCAACGTGTATGACCTGCCAGACGCACTCGACGAGCAGTTCGACGTGGTGTATACCGCCTCTGGCGTGCTGGTGTGGCTGCCCGACCTCACCGAGTGGGCAACGGTGGCGGCCCGCTTCCTGAAGCCGGGCGGCACCTTCTACCTGTTCGAAGGCCACCCGCTGTGCCACATCTTCGCCGATGACGACAGCCTGAACGATTCCGAATTGCGCGTGCGCAACCCCTACTTCCCCAATCCCGCGGGTACGCGGTACGGCGCCAACGGCTACAGCTACGCGGGTAATGAAACGATCCCGTCGCCGAGCTACGAATGGCGTCACAGCATGGCGGAGATTGTGAACGCACTGTTGGATGCCGGTCTGCGCCTGCAGTTCCTGCACGAGTTCCCGTTCAGCAACTATCGGGCGCTGCCCGGCATGACGCGGTGCCGCGACGGCTGGTTTCGGCTGCCCGAGCACCACGACTCGATCCCGCAGATGTTCTCGCTGAAGGCCACCCGGTAAGTGGACAATCCCTGGCACTCGCGGACGCGGCTGATGCGCACCGCTTGCGCCGGCTGCGGATGCTGCGCGGCTGCGCCGGAAGCGGTAAGCTTGCGGGCGTCATGCACCGCTACGCCCGCCGCGCGACCGGCGGCCCGATGAGCAGCACCAGCGAAGCGGCAGGCCACCCGGCCGCGCCGGGGTCGCGCACGCTGCGCGGGTTGCTCGAGCGCACCGACACCTTCCTGCACCTGGTGGAGATGGTGACCTCGCGTGGCCTGCTCACCGACCGCGGCGGAAAGCGAGTGCTCGCGTTGGCCCGTAAACTAGTGGACCATAAAGACATACACGCTCTATCGATCACCGACAATCCGGGCGGGAACGCGATGTTCGGCGCCGACGCGCTGGGCACCGACCTGATCTCGCGCGGTCAGGAGGTGGTGATCCACCTGTCCTGCAAGGACTGGAACCGCAACGCACTGGAGAGTCGCGGCTGGCAGCTGGCCAGTCTCGGGTTCAACAATATCCTCGCTCTGTCCGGCGACTTTCCGGTGAGCGGCTACCAGGGCCAGGCGAGCCCGGTGTTCGACACCGATTCGGTCGGGCTGCTGCGCATGTTCTCCGACATGAACGCCGGCATCCGCGCCGGCCGGCGCACCCTGAGCCCAACGCGCTTTTTCCTGGGCGCGGTGGTCAATAATCACAAGCGGCACGAGCGCGAGGTGATGCCGCAGTACTTCAAGCTGGCCAAGAAGATCGCCCACGGCGCGCGGTTCATCATCAGTCAAATCGGCTGGGACGCGCGCAAGCAGGACGAGCTGCTGCGCTACATGGCCGGGCACCAACTCGACGTACCGGTTATCGCCAATGTGTACGCTCTGAGCGGCGCGGCGGCGCGCTTCTTCGCCTCCGGCAAGATCCCGGGGGTGGTGGTGCTGCCGGAGCTGCTGCAGCTGGCCGAGAAGCAGGCGGCGTCACCGGACAAGGGCAAGGCGTTCTTCCTGGAGCTGGCCGCCAAGCAGGTGGCGGTCGCGCGGGGCCTCGGCTACCGCGGCGCCTACCTCGGCGGCCTGACCCGATACGCGGACATCGAACGCGTGCTGGAAATCGCCGCCGGCTTCGGCGCCGACGACTGGCGGCAGTTTGCCGGCGAAGTGCACTTCCGGTATCCGGACGAATTCTATTACTTCGAGCCCGGCGAACTGCCGGGCACCAGCAGCAGCGAGGTGAGCCGCAGCTACCTGGCGTCACGGAAGCCGGACGCACAGCAACGGCTGCAGCAGCGGGTGCCGGTGGGATACAAGCTGAGCCGCCGAATTCACGACACGATCTTCACGCCCGAGACGCCAGGCTTCGAGGCCGGGCGCAAGCTGGCGAACGCGGTCGAGCAGAGCGGCACGCGCGGCCGGCGGCTGTTCCACAAGTTCGAGCATGCCGCCAAGTCCGCGGTGTACGACTGCCGCGACTGCGGCGACTGCTCGCTGCCCGACATCGCCTACCTGTGCCCGGAGTCGCAGTGCGTCAAGAACCAGCGCAACGGGCCGTGCGGCGGCACCCGCGAGGGCACCTGCGAGATCGGCGACAAGGAGTGCATCTGGGCGCGCGCCTACGACCGCCTGAAGGCGTACGGCGAGGAACAGACCATGCTCGACGGGCCGGCGATCATCAAGAACGCCGCCCTGGCGGGCACCAGCGCCTGGGTCAACACCTACCTGGGGCGCGACCACTTTCGCCACCGGCCCGCTTCGCAGGCCGGCGGAACAACCGAGGAACACGAAACCAAATGAACAATTCCTTCATCGTGATCGGCGAGAACATCCACACGACCCGCGTGCTGCGCCGCAAGGGCAGCCGAATCAGCGACCTTGCCGACGGCCGCCAGGCCGTGAACTACCGCACCAGGTCCGGGGAGGTGCGCCATCTGCCGATCCCGGAGGCGTTCCGCGCCACCCAGGACTTCGAGGAGGGCCGCGTAAAGCACGTGCAGATTGCGGTGCGCGAGGCGATGGCGGACGGCGCCGGCGCAGCCGAGGGGCTCCGTTACCTGCAGCGTCTGGCGCAGCGCCAGGAGGACGCCGGCGCCCACTATCTCGACCTCAATGTGGACGAGATTTCGCTTCGCCGGGAGGATCAGCAGGAGGCGATGGGCTGGTTGGTGCGGACCATACGGAGTACGAGCCGCCTGCCGCTGTCGATCGACTCGTCCAACATCGACATCATCCGGGCCGGGCTGGAGGCGTGGCGCGACGGCGCGAACGGCGCCCGCGGGCTGCTCAACTCCGCCTCCCTGGAGCGGCTCGACGCGCTTGACCTGGCGCGCGAGTTCGACGTGCAGGCGATCGTGACCGCCGCCGGCGAGTCGGGCATGCCGAACGACACCGCCGAGCGGGTGGCGAACGCGTCGCGGGTGGTGGACGCCGCGCTGCAGCGCGGCATACCGGCGGCGGACATCTACGTGGACCCGCTCGTGTTCCCGATCGCGGTGGATCAGGAGTTCGGCAACCACTGCCTGGCCGCCATTCGCGATCTGCGCGAGCGCTACGGCGCCGACCTGCACATCACCGGCGGCTTCAGCAACGTCTCGTTCGGCATGCCGCAACGGCGCCTGATCAACGACGTGTTTCTGCGCCTGGCAATCGACGCCGGCGCCGACAGCGGCATCCTCGACCCGGTTACCAGCCACATCGACAGTGTGATGGAACTCGACCGCGGTTCGCGCCGCTACCGGATGGCCGAGGACCTGTTGCTCGGCCGCGACCAGTACTGTGCGTCGTTCATCCGTGCGCACCGCAAGGGAGAGTTGGTTACCAATGGCTGAGTACCGCATTCTCCGGTGGCAGGAGATTCCCGCCCAAGTGCGCGCCTCCGGCGGCGGCAAGCGCATCTCCGGCCAGCTGCCGCCGCGCTACCAGGAAGAGATCGACCGCGTCGCCATGGAGGAAGGCCTGTACGGCTCGGACGAATACCTGGAACAGTGGAAGTGGGGCCCCCGCGAGCAGCGCGACGGCGACCCGCGGGAGGTACTGGACGCCGTGATCGCCGAACTGGTCGCCGAATGGGACCACAAGCTGTTCGGCGAGCCTGCCGCCCCGAGCTGATTCCGCGCTACGACCGGCTCAGGAACGCCTCCAGCTTGGCCTTGCCCTTGGCGCGGGCCAGGTCGAGGGCGGTGTGGCCGGCGGCGTCGCGCTGGTCCACGTTGACGCCGCGGTCCACCAGGAGGCGCACCAGTGGTACGCCGGCGCCGGAGTTGACCGCGACGTGCAGGGCGGTCTCGCCATTCCTGCTCTGCACGTGGTTGGGATCGCAGCCGTGGTCCAGGAACCAGGTGACGCCGCGCAGGCTGCGCATGTTCACGGCACAGCCGAGCGGATTGTAGCCGCCGTGATGTTCCGTGTTGCGGGTGCCGTTCATGTCGACGGCATCGTGGCGCAGCAGCACGTCCAGGATCGCGACCTGACCGTCGCAGGCCAGGTGATTGACGGTGTCGTCGTCACCCAGGCGCGCGCCGCGTTCGAGCAGCAACCCGACTATTCCCCCATTGTCGGCCCAGCACGCGAAGTCCAGCGCGGATGCGGGATCGGCGCCGTGGTCGAGCAGCAGCGCGGCCGTGGCAACCCGTTCCTGCTCGGTGCCGGCCAGCGAGCGCGCGCAGTACTGCAGCGGCAGCCAGCTTCCGTCGCGTGAATCGCCGTCCGCGAGCTCGGCAGCGCCGGGCCTCTTGGACAGCAGCGCCTCCAGGTCGGCGTGGCGCGCCAGCGCCGCCGCGGTGTACAGGTCCGGCTCGCGCGGCGCGTGCTCCAGCAGCACGGGCAGGAACTCCGTGCAGCCGAATGCCGCCACCGCCGGCGCGCTGTGCAGGTTCCAGGTGCCGCGCAACATCGGGTCGGCGCCGTGCTCCAGCAGAAGGCGCACGGTGGCGGTGTGCCCCGGCGTCTTGGGCATGGTCTTCTTGTGCTCCACGGTGCGATGCAGCGGCCGGTAGCGGTGCGCATTCGGCGACTGCACGTTGACGTCGGCCCCGCTATCGATCAGGAACGCCGCCACGTCGGCGCGGCCGCCGAAACACGCGTTCATCAGCACCGACCAGTAACGCGCCACCTCGGCGTCCTGCGCCACGGCGGCGCGTACCGCGTCCATTACACCGGCGTTCGCGGCAGCGGCGGCCCGCTGTGCCAGCTTCCTGTCCATACAAGTCTCCTCCTTGTTCTTCTGGGTGTGAAGCTTGCCGGTGAAGTTCAAGCGGACCGGCGCAGCTTCTCCATGGCCAGCAGCCTTGTTTCGACGGACTCCGGGAATTCGACAAAGCAAACAGATCCTTGTGATAGAGGTAGTCCTCACCGGTCTCGTCGACAATGCGAATCAATTCATCCTGCGCGGCTCTGGCATCTCTGGCATCGGGGACCAGAAGATAGACCTTTCCGGGTATCAGAGAGACCTCGTAACCGGCGTTGTCCAGACACAAGGCGAAGTGTTCTTTGGGTTGTTTCATGGTCGATCCAGGTAGCGCTTGATCTTGATCTCCTTCTTTCCGATGCCGTGCGCCTCGTACCAGTGTAGCTCCACCTCACGGACGTTACCACCAGGGACACGCACAAGAGCAGTGCCCTTCAACTTTCGCCAGCGCCCGCGTCCATAGGCCTGCGCAAGTAAGGTAATACACGCACACCGGGTCCGGCGGCGATAGTCTCGACCTCGGTCATCTCGCCAACGATTTCGAACGAATTCCACATTCATCCCGGACCAATCAGCCAGGCGGTGCCATTTTCGCCTTTCTAGTGCAGGCCCCGGACGCGGCCGGTGGCGGTGTCTACGTCGATGCGGCGGAAGGCCGGATCGGAGGCGGTGCCCGGCAGCAGCTTGATGTCGCCGGCCACCGGCACCGCCAGCCCGGCGCCGCGGTACAGCAGCAGGTCGCGCACCGGCAGCGTCCAGCCGGTGGGCCGGCCCTTGAGCGCCGGGTCGTGGCTCAGGCTGAGCTGCGTCTTGACCATGCAGGTGCCGAGCGCCGCCAGGTCGGGGTCCTGCTCCACCTCCTGCAGCTTGGCCAGCGCCTGCGGCGCGTAGCTCACGCCGGCGCCGCCGTACACCTCCGTGGTGATGCGCTCGATCCGCTCTCGCTGCGGCACCGCGTCTTCGTACAGGAAGCGGAACGCGGAGGGCTGCTCACATGCGTCCACCACCGCCTCGGCCAGCTCGCGCGCGCCGGCGCCGCCGTACCGCCAATGCCGGCTCACCACGCACGGCGCACCGGTGGCCGCCACCTCCTCGCGGATCACCGCCACCTCCTCGTCGGTGTCGGTGTGGAAGTGGTTGATGCACACCACCGGCGCCACGCCGCTCTTGCGCACCGTGTCCAGGTGCGCCAACAGATTCGCCACGCCGCGCTCCACCAGGTTCGTGTCGCGCTCGGTGTAGGCGCGGTCCAGCGGCCTGCCCGGCGCCACCCGCGGGCCGCCGCCATGCATCTTCAGGGCACGGATGGTGCATACCACCACCGCGCAGTCGGGCACCAGCCCGCTCATCCGGCACTTCAGGTTCCAGAATTTCTCGAAGCCGATGTCGGCGCCGAAACCGCTCTCGGTGACGTGGTAGTCGGCCAACTTGAGTCCCACCCGGTCGGCGATTACCGACGACTGGCCGATGGCGATGTTGGCGAACGGACCGGCGTGCACCAGCACCGGCTGCCCTTCGATGGTCTGCATCAGGTTGGGGTTTATCGCCTTGGCCATGATCGCGGTCATGGCGCCGTCCACCTCCAGGTCGGCGGTGGTGACCGGACTGCCGTTCCGGGCGTACGCCACCACCATGCGGCCGAGGCGGGCGCGCAGATCGGCCAGGTCGGTGGCCACCGCAAGGATCGCCATGACCTCCGACGACACCGAGATCTGGAAGCCGCTCTGCATCATCAGACCGTCCATCTTGCCGCCGAGGCCGATGACGATCTCGCGCAGCGCCTGGGCGCTGAAGTCGATGGCCCAGCCCACCGCCACGTTGCGCGGGTCGATGTTGAGCCGGCTCAGCTTCCTGCGCGCCAGGGTCTTGTCGCCGTAGTTGGCCTCGTGCTGGAGGCGGCTGGTGAGCGCCACCATGGCCAGGTTGTGGGCGTTGGTGATGGCGTCGATGTCGCCGGTCAGACCGAGGCTGAGGTCGGTGAGCGGGATGCACTGCGCCAGCCCGCCGCCGGCGGCGGAGCCCTTGATGTTGAAGGTCGGTCCGCCGGACGGCTGCCGGATGGCGCCGATCACGCGCTTGCCGATTGCCGCCAGTCCCTCCACCAGCCCCATGGTGGTGGTGGTCTTGCCCTCGCCGAGCGGCGTCGGCGTGATTGCCGTCACGTCGACGTACTTGCCGTTCGGGAGCGCGTCAAGCCGCTCCAGGACGCGCGCGTAGTCCAGCTTGCCGACATAGTGGCCGAACGGAAGCACCTCGTCGGACTGCAACCCCAACTCCGCGCCGAGCTGTTGCACACGCTTCATGTGCGGTTCGGCGGCCGCGCTGATCTGCCAGTCGGCCATGGTGGTAGGATCCAGGGATGCCAGGAAGGAATCGTTCGAATTGCCCATTGCTCAGGCTGCACCATAGCAGATAGCACGCCTCCGAGCAGGCCCCGCTCACTCTGCTCACCCCGCTCGGCGCTTGCTTTGACCCCAGGCGTGCTCGCCGGGCACAATCGCCGCATGCAACTGCACTTGGTCGGCGGTTTTCTGGGCAGCGGCAAGACCACGGCCATCGCGAGCGCCTGCCAACTGCTGCGCGACCGCGGTGTGCGGACAGCGGTGGTGACCAACGACCAGGGCGAGATGCTGGTCGACACCGGCGCGCTGGCCGGCACCGGGATGGTGGCGGTCGCGGAGGTCACCGGCGGCTGCTTCTGCTGCCGCTACCCGGAGCTGGTGGAGCGCATCGCGGCGCTGGCGGCGGACGGCGCCGAGTACGTGTTCGCCGAGGCGGTGGGCTCCTGCGTGGACATCGCCCGCACCGTGGTCAACCCGCTGCTGCTGCGCCGCGAGGTGGCGCTGCAAGCGGTGACGCTCACGGTGCTGGCCGACGCCCGCCTGTTGGTCGACTTCCTGGCGGGGCGGCCTTTGCCGTGGACGAATCCGGCGCTGGACTACCTGTTCGAGCGCCAGTTGGCGGAGACGCCGCTGCTGGTCGCCTCCCGCGCGGACCTGGCGGCCGCCGACGGCGACCGGGCCGGGCTGACGGCTGCGTTGCAGGCCGCCTTGCCGGGGCCGCGCGTGCTGGTCCAGGACTCGCGCACGGCGGCTGGGGTGGCCGCCTGGGTGCGGCACATCGACGCGGCGTCGGCTAGCGGGGATGCCGCGGCGCCGGAAGACGCCCTGCTGGCCGGCGTGGAAGTGGACTACGACCGCTACGGGGCCGCCGAGGCAGCGCTGGCGTGGAACGACCGCGAAGTGGAACTTGCCGGCGTCGAGGGGCGTGCCACGGAGGCGGCGCGCGCGGTGATCGCGCGGACGGTGGACGCGGTGCGGAGCGCAAACGGCGCCGTCGGCCACCTCAAGTTCCTGGTTCGCGACCACTACCGCGACGCCAAGGTGAGCATCACGGGCGCCGACCTCACGGGCGGCGCCCGCCGGGAGCACGATGCGTGGCGGGCACAGTTGCCGGACCTCGCCGGCGCCCGGCTCACGATTATCGTCAACGCACGCGTGGAGATGGATGCCGGCGCGCTAGAACGGCTCATCGACCGGGCGGTGGCGGAGGCGGTGGCGGCGTTGAACCGGGAACCGGCGCCCGCCCCGGTGCGGGTGCATACGCGCAGCCGCTCGGCGTTCCACCCGGCCTACCCGGAACCGGTGCACCGCGTCACTCCGCCGCCGCGGTAGCGGCAGCGGTTGCGGACGCAGGAGCGGTTGCCGCAGCGGGGCAACTGCCACGCGGCAACGGCGCGTTGTGCGCTATGATGGCGGCATGGCAGATTCCAATGACAGCAAGTACCGCGACATACGCCAGGAGTTCTGGCGCTCCAGTTTCGCAAGCGCGCTGCCTTACGACGATTATCTCGCTTCCGGCCCGGATAACCACCGCACGCGCTGGCAGACCATGGACGCCACGGTGCAGGTGGACGACGCGCAGCGCCGCCGCCTCGGCCAGTTCACCCGGCGCATGAACCTGCTGTGCTTGAGCGGCATCTGGTGCGGCGACTGCGTGCGGCAGGGACCGATTCTGCGTCACCTCGCGGCGGCCGCGAACGACGCCGCCGGTGCACAGGTGGTCGACCTGCGTTTCGCGGAGCGGATTGACGACAGCGAGTTGGCCGATGAGCTGCGCATCCTGGGCGCACTGCGGGTGCCGGTAACGGTGTGCCTGTCCGAGGACTTCTTCGAGGTGGGCCGCACCGGCGACCGCATGCTGGTGACCTACCGCCGCAAGGCGCAGCGCGAACTGGGCGCGGCCTGCGATGTCGGCCTGGTGCCGCCGCCGGACGCCGAGGTCAGCGCCGAGGTGGAGCAGTGGCTCGACCACCTCGAACGCATGCAGTGGATGCTGCGGCTGTCGCCGCCGCTGCGCGCCCGCTACGGCGACTGAGCTGCCGGCAGCGGCGCCCTACCAGCGCAGGGCGCCGTTTATCGATACGCCGTGGGTGGCGTCGCTGGCGGTTTCCTCGCGCCGCTCGCCCTGCACGCTCAGACTGAACGCGGGGCCGACGCTGAGGCGGCTGCCGAGGCGGAACGCGCGCTCGCCCTTCTCCGCCACCGCCATGCCAACGTAGGGAGTGAGCATCCCGCCGCCGTCGGCCACGGCCAGCCCGTAGCCCATCTCGGCGTTGAGGTTCGCCCCCGGTGCGCCTGACGGTCCCGAGCCGACCGCCACACCGCTGGTCCACAGGCGCTGGGTACCGCTGGCCGGCGCTCCCAGCGAGGTGCCGACCGCCACCGACGGGCCGAGCCCGGCGGCTCCCGGCGTGACGCGCAGCGATCCGCCGCCGCCCCACTGCTCGAAGCCGCTGTCCTGGTGGGTCAGCAGTACGCGCAGGTTGGCTGCCGCGGTCAGTCCCCACTGCGGATAGGTGTAGGTCACCCCGCCGCCCATCTCGGCACCGAAGCCGGTCTCGGCGTCGCCGAAGTCGTAGCGCACGCCGGTCACCAGCCGCGGAACGAGCACGCCGCCTGTTCCGAAGTCCATCCGGTAGGTGCCCTCCGCCAGCAGCCGGGCGCGGTGAGCGCCGGTTTCCACGGTGGCGCCTTCGCCCGCCGTCAAGCGGGTCACGAAGATGTCGGTCTTGGCGGTCAGGCCGAAGCGGTTGGTCTCCGGCGACAGCACGCCGCGCAGGCCCAACGCGCCCATCATCATCGAGATGCCGGTCTCTTCGTCCTCTATGTCCGCGGCCAGGGTCATCTGGCCGAGCCCGTAGCCGAGCAGGCCCCAGGCGGTCAGCCGGTCGCCGATAATCTGCGCCCGCGCGTACGGGTGGGCGCTGACCAGCCAACTCGCCGCTTCATCCGAACGCGTCTGCTTGCCGTCCGACGTCAGGGTGTAGTCCGCACCGCCGCTGCTGTACGCCACCGCCAGGCCGGTGAGAATGGACCCGAAGTCGTAGTCCACGCCGATCGTGCCGGTGCCGACCGAGCCATTCTTCAGGGTCACGGTTTCGTCGCGGCCCTGCAGCCCGGTGGCCGAACCGCGGCCCCACATGGTGATCCCGGTGGCGGCTGCACCCTCGATACCGGCGTCGGTCGCCAGCAACTGGAACGAGCTGCCGGCCAGGAACGCGTCGCCCTTCATGGTGGTGTGCGGCCTGCCTTGCCCCGCAAGCGGTTCCGGCTCGGCGACCACTGACGGCAGTTGGGTACCGCCCAGCGTCACCTGCGTCACCGGACCCAATTCGCCGGTGAGCCGGGCGTCCACGGCTTCCACCACGTGGCTCGCCACCGTGCGTCCGAAGCGCGACAGCCACGCCTTGGCCAGCGCCGCATCGTCATCCTTGATGGTACCGGTGGCGCTCATGTCCACGTTGGCGTCCACCGGGTGGAACACTCTCAGCTTGAACGACTCGGTGCCCTCCACCAGGGAGTCGTCGGTAACCGGGATCGTGATGGTGGCGCTGTCGTCCTCCGACCGAATCGTCAGCACTGCATCCTCGTCGGGCGCCGTGAAGTCCTGGCCGGCGGTCGCCGAGCCGTTGCGGGTCTCGTACTGCAGCGTCATCGGCACCCGGAGAGAATCCCGCTTCGTCACCTTGAACGTGATCTGGCCGTCACTCTCCACGGCCTCGGCATCCTCGACGGCGAACCTGGCGTCGTTGTTCAGGACCTGCACCGTCAATTCGCCGGTGGTCACGTCGCAGTCATCGCAGCTGCTGATTGCTATGGTAACCGTGCCGTCCGGCTCGACAATCGCGTCATCCTCCGTGTCAACGATTACGTGCTTCTTTTCCTCGCTGGGCAACAGCGTCACCACAGTTTGGGGACTCCCCGCGATGAAGTTGCCATCCTGAGTCACGTTAACCCCGACGGTCACTGCGTCACGCGACGAGGAAGTGCGCAGCACGAAGAACCTGATGGTGTCACCCTCGATGTACACAGCGGGGTCCCCCCTCGCGCTGGCGACGCCGTTGGATCCTACGTTGTTGTTGGGCTCAACCCCGAGGCCCACACTCGTCCGCTCCTTGATGGTTACCGTGACCGAGCCCGCCGTCACGCCGGCATAGTCGGCGCCGCTTACGGAGTGCGTGATGGTCGCGGTCGTGTCCGCCGTGGCATCCGTGGTGGCGCTGACCTCCACCGTCTTCGTACTGTTCCAGTTCTGCGCCGTGAAGGTGACCTGGGTCGGCGACACCAATACGCCGCCGCCCGGACCGTTGATGTTGATGGCCACGTCGCCGGTTGGCTGGCTGCGCAGGCGCAGCGTATAGGACTTGCTCTCTCCGCCCTTTTTGACCTCCAGCGCGGTGGACGACACGGTCACGCCGCGGGTGTCGTCGTCCTGGATCGTGCCGGTGGCTACGCCGTCCGATATAGTCACGCCCGTCGGTAGGAAGTCGTCCTTGAGCGTGAGCGTAAATGCTTCGTCCGACTCGTCGAGCGAATCCTCGAGCGTGGCCACCATCACGGTCATCACCTTCACGTTCGCGCTGAAGGTCAGCGAGTCGCTCGCAGCGGTGAAGTCCTTGCCGGTGCCGGATATCGCCGTGCCGTCGGTGGTCTCATACGGCACTTCCACCCCACTTGCCACCTTGCGCGACAACTTCACCGCGAAGTTCACGGCATTGCCCTCGGCGGCCTGCGCATCGGCCACGGACAGGGTCACCTGGCCGGTGTCGGCGATGGTCATGGTGGCCGGCGTGCTGCTCACCTCGACACCGCCCCCGGTGGTGGTGCCGGAGGTCAGGGTTACGGTCAGGCTTTCGCCCGGGTCGAGGATGTCATCGTCGCCGTTGGTTTCGACGGCAATCGTCCCGGTCGATTCGCCCGAAGCTATCGTCAGCTTGCCGCTCGGCGCCGTGTAGTCGACGTCCACGGTCGCGTCGTCGCTGGTCACCGTGTAGTCGATCACCACGTTGGCGGTAGTGGTGCCGCCGGTCAGCGTGACCGGGAACAGCGCATCGTTGCCCTCCTCCACGCAATTGGACGGATCGCTGTCCGGGTCGCACTGAGTGGTCTTCAGGGCGGCCACCTTGGCCAGCACGTCGTCGTCGGTGATGGTGAGCGTCTTCGCTCCCGGCGCCACCACTTCCGCGGTGGAGGCGGTCCCGGACACCGTGACGGTCTTGTCTTCCTCGTTGACCGCGTTGTCCACGGCAGCGATGGTGACCGTGCCGGTGCTCGCCGTCTCGTTGGCCGCGAACGACAGGGTCACGTTCGCGCTCAGCGTGAACACGTCGGCGTCGACTCCCAAGTCCGCCGCCGCGGACACCTCGATCGCGAACGCAGCGCCCAACGCCGGGTCTACCGTGGCGGTCACGGTGCTGGTGCCGCCCTCGGCAATCGAAGCGGGATCGAGCACCAGCTTCACCACCGGCGCTGCGGGCGTCGTGGCCTCATCGGAGTCCGACCAATCGCTTTCGCCCTCGTCACTCTTCGCCTTGACCTGCACTTCGTACTCGGTCTCCTTGGTCAGACCGGTAATCGTCACGCTCGTAGTCGCGTAGTCGGTCACCGTCGTCCAGCTTCCGGGCGGGTTCTCCACTTCGCGGTACTGGTAGTCGTACTTGCTGGCCGCCGGGCGGCTCGCATCGGTCTTGTCGCTCCACGTCACCGTGAGGCTGGTCGGCGAAGCCGGCACCACCGTTGGCGCATCAGGCGTCAGTGGCGGCTCGTCCTCATCGGTCACGGTCACGACGACGGTCTGCTTCGAGCTTTTCTCGCGCTCGTTCTGGCCGCTGACCGCCATCACCACCAGCACGTACTCGTTGTTTCCGGCGCTATTCGACGGTGTCGTGCTGCGCTTGTCCTGCGGCGCCTCGTGGTTCGGCGCGGTCTTGAAGCTCAAGGTTCCTGTCGCGTCGATCGCAAACAACAGCTTGTCGACGCCGCCGACGATGGCGTAGGCCTCCACGTCATCCTCGCTGTCGGTGTCGGCCGCGGTCACCGTGCCGACCGCCGCGGTGCTGTTCTCGGCGATCTCGAAGGTGGCCGAACTGGTGAAGTGCGGCGACGCATTCGCCTCGGTCTCGCCCTCTCCCGATGCGGACCATGCGCCCCCATCGGTCCCCTCGCCGTTGTTGGCGCGCACCTGTACCTGGTACTCGGTGTTCTCCTGCAGACCGGTAATCAGCGCTTCCAGGGCAGTGATCGTGGTGTTTTCCACCGTCAGCCACTCGCCCTGCGGCGTCTTGACGCGGTAGCGGTAGTCGTAGTCGGTGATCGGCGGTCCCGTATTTGCCGGGGCCAGCCAACGCACCCGCACGCTGGTAATCGACACGGTATCCACTTCCGGCGCTCCGGGCGCCAGCGGCGGCTCTTCCGCGTCGGTCACCGTCACCACGATCGTCTGCTCCGCGGTCAGGGCGCGATCGCCCGCACCGCTGGTCACGGTCACCACCACGACGTACTCGTTGTTGGCGGCGTCGTTCGCCGGAGTGGTGCTCGCCACGTCCTTCGGATCCTCGAAGTTGGGAGCGATCTCGAACAGCAGCCCGCTACTGTCGTCGATCGCGAACATGTCGCTGTCCGCGCCGCCGGTAATCGCAAATCCGACAATCGCGTCCCCGTCGTCGTCGGTGGCCTGCAGCGTAACCCCGAGCTTTACGTTCTCTGCCACGCTCGGAGTCGCGGTGCTGGTGAACCGCGGGGTGGTGTTGTCCCAGAACGGCGTTGCGGTGGTCTCGGCTGCCTCGCCGTCGCCGGCGTCGCTCACCGCCCGCAGCTGGAACGAGTGCAAAATGTCATTGGTGAGCCCGGTCACGGGGATTGTGGTGGCTGTCGGTCCGCCCGCTGACGTCCACGTGGCGGGGTAGTCGTTCGTGCCGCTCTTGTAACGGTACTCGTAGCCGGTGATGGCAGACGTACCCGCACTGCCGGGGGCCGACCACTGCAGCGTGACCTCGGTGTTCCCCCCCGCTCCCGAAAGGCCGGTCGGTGCGCCCGGCACCTCGTCGTCGTCGGTGATCGTGCCGGTCGCCTCGTCATCGTCGAGACTGACCCCGGACGGCAGATTCGCCGCCGTCAGCGTCAGCGTGAACTCCTCGTCTGCCTCGTCCAACGCGTCCTCGAGGGTCGTAACCTCGATCGTCTTGCTGGTGTCCCCCACCGCGAAGGTGAGCTTTCCGCTTGCCTCGGTGTAGTCCTTTCCTTCCCCTTCCTCGGCGGTGTCGTCCGCGGTTGCATACGACACTTCCACCGGGCTCGCCACCTCGAAGCTGAGTTCGACTTCGAAGGCGACGCTATCGCCCTCGGTTGCCGTCGCATCGCCCACCGACACCTTGGCCATGCCGGTGTCATTGATCGTGGCCGTTGCCGTCGCGGCGTTCACGTCGGCCGTGCCGACCGTGGTCGCTCCGGTCAGCTTCACTACCAGTGTCTCGCCCGGATCCAGCACCTGGTCGGTCAGCGTGGCGATAGTGATCGTTCCGCTGCTCTCTCCCGCCGTGATCGTCAGCTTGCCGCTCGGCGCCGTGTAGTCGCTCCCGGATGTCGCCGTGGAACTCGCGTCCTGATCGTAGTCCACCACTACCGCGCCAGTGCTCGTGCCGCCGCTCAGGTTCACCGCGAAGGTCGCGTCGGCCCCCTCCGTAACGGTCTTCGCCGTCGTGTCGAGCGCTGCCGTCAACGGGTCGTCGTCCTCGATCGTCCCGGTCGCGGTCGACGTTCCGAGGCTCACGCCTTGCGGTCCGGTCACCGCGGTGAGCTTCATCGTGAACGTCTCGTCCGCCTCGTTCAGGGTGTCTTCCAGCGTCGTCACGTCGATCGTCTTGCTGGTCTGTCTAGACGTGAACGTCAGCGTCCCGCTCGCTTCCGTGTAGTCCTTGTCGTTTCCGGATAGTGCCGTGCCATTTTCCGTCGCGTAGGTCACGGACACGGGAGCCTGCACCTGACCCGACAGTTCGACGATGAACTGCACCGTTTCGCCCTCTGCCGCGGAGGTCCCGGTCTGGCCATCCTGCGCGTCCGAACGTCCTTCGGACTGGCCCCCCACCGTGGCGGGTGACTTCAGCGACACACTCACTGAGGCGGTGTCGGTTATCGTGGCCGTCCTGGTGGCCGCGGTGTCCACCGTCACCGTGCGCGTGTCCGTCGTCGCGGAGCTCAGTTTCACCACCAGCGTCTCGTTCGGATCGAGCACCAGGTCGGTCAGCGTCGCTATCGTGATCGTTCCGCTGCTCTCTCCCGCCGTGATCGTCAGCTTCCCGCTCGGAGCCGTGTAGTCCGTCCCGGACGTCGCCGTGGAGCTCGTGTCGACCGCGTAGTTCACTTCCACGTTCGCCGTGCTCGTGCCGCCGCTCAGGTCCACCGCGAACGTCGCGTCATCGCCCTCGTTCGGCTCCTCCGAGTGAGTCCCCAGAGCCGCCGTCAGCGGGTCGTCATCCTCAATCGTTCCCGTGGCCGCACTCTCCGTCCCAAGACTCACTCCGCTCACTCCACTCACCCCGGTCAGCGTCAGCGTAAACGTCTCGTCCGCCTCGTTGAGGGTGTCCTCCAGCGTCGTTACGTCGATCGTCTTGCTAATCTGTCCCGCCGTGAACTCCAGTGTTCCGCTCGCTTCCGTGTAGTCCTTGGTGGCGCCCGCCTCCGCCGTCACGCCCGCCGTCGTATACGGCACGCTCACCGTGCCGGACACCGTGCCGTCCAGCGTCACCACGAAACTTGCCGTCTCGCCTTCCGCCACGCTCGACTTGTCGTCAGCCTCGTTTACGTCCTGCGTTTCCGGATCGTCTTCCACCAGCACCGCACCGACCGACACCTTCACCATGCCCTCTTCCTGGATCGTGGTTGTCTTCGTCGCAGTGGCGTCCACCGTCACCGGGCGCGTGTCCGTGGTCGCCGACGTCAGCTTCATCACCAGCGTCTCGCCGGGGTCCAGCACCTGGTCCGTCAGCGTCGCTATCGTGATCGTTCCGCTACTCTCTCCCGCGGTGATCGTCAGCTTCCCGCTCGGCGCCGTGTAGTCGTCCCCGACCGTCGCCGAGGAACTCGTGTCGACCGCGTAGTTCACTTCCACGTTCGCCGTGCTCGTGCCGCCGCTCAGGCCCACCTCGTAAGTTGCTTCGCCGCCTTCCGACACGCTCGCCGTAAACGTCGTTCCCAGCGCCGCCGTCAACGCGTCGTCGTCCTTGATCGTTCCTGTCGCACTCGCCGTGCCCAGCTTCACCCCGGCCGGCCCCGTCACGCTCGTCAGCGTCAGCGTGTAGGTCTCGTCCGCCTCGTTGAGCACGTCCTCCAGCGTCGTCACCTCGATCGTCTTGCTGGTCTGTCCCGCCGTGAACTCCAGCGTTCCGCTCGCTTCCGTGTAGTCCTTGTCGGCGCCCGCTTCCGCCGTCGCGTCCGCCGTTGTATACGGCACGCTCACCGTGCCCGACACCGTGCCGTCCAGCGTCACCACGAAGCTCGCCGTCTCGCCTTCCGCCACGCTCGATTTGTCTGCCGTCTCGTCCTCCGGTGTCTGATCGTCGTCCTCCACCAGCACCGCCGCTACCGACACTGCCACCATGTCCTCTTCGCCGATCGTGGTGGTCTTCGTCGCCGTGACGTCCACCGTCACCGGGCGCGTGTCCGTGGTCGCCGACGTCAGCTTCATCACCAGCGTCTCGCCGGGGTCCAGCACCTGGTCCGTCAGCGTCGCTATCGTGATTGTTCCGCTGCTTGCTCCGGCCGCGATCGTCAACGTCCCGCTCGGAGCCGTGTAGTCCGCTCCGGACGTCGCCGACGAGTTCG
>MKWU01001074.1_pt1 | contig 49457 bp, 81 predicted proteins | sample 809101 | NCBI WGS metagenome assembly MKWU01 (sample SAMN05860141, study PRJNA318959) | sponge metagenome | host: Aplysina aerophoba | place: Slovenia: Piran, Adriatic Sea, Gulf of Piran | collected 2013-05-07 | reverse complement strand
TCTCTCCAATATCCGCCCCATGTCAATCGACAACGATTGCACGGAGCTGGTAACTTCGCCGACCATCCAAAGTTGTCGGGATTCGATCTGGTCTTGTTCTTGCCGGATAGCCGTTAGGCTTGCAGTCTGCAATGCCAGTTCCTCTCGGATTGCAACCTGTTCCTGCCGAATGTCTCGGCTTGTTTCAACCACATCGTATGTCGCTTCTCTGACATCCAGCATGAACCAGACCAAGAATCCGCAAGTTCCAACGAACGAGATCGCTCCGACAACGGCTCCCGTCCACATGACCAGCGGGTTGTCAGTCATTGTGGTTCGGATCCCAGATCACTGCGTTCGAATGGGACTTCCCAGTGTGATCCGTACGCAGCTCGATCATCAATTGCCAGGGGCCATGGTCCGGCAAGTCGCTGACTGTGACGGAAATTGGAGTGTTGGCTTGCGTTCTCGATTGTCCGGAGCCCGCGTCATACCCTCCAATTTGCGTCCAAGTCCTGCGTCTCGGCCAACCAGTTGGATCGTCAATCAACGGTTGATGTCCGTGAACAGGGAATGATCGTGCGAACAATCGATAGTCGTTGCATCTTGGATCCCCTCCGAACTGAATGACTGTGCCTCTGTAATGCGGACCAATTCCAAGAGGCCATTGTGCTTTGTGAAGGATTCTCAAATTTCGTGGTGCGTTGGACATCACCGCTTTCCGTAACATTTTGCGTTGTCGCACACAGTTCCAATTCCGTTTGAGATTATGAAGTGACACCATTCCAACGGAAGTCCTTCTCGGATGAAGGGTTCTTGGATTGTTTGGATCCAACCCTTGGTTCCTACGGAATGTTTGAGAGTCATTGTTCCTTCGGAGTCGAACGATGGTTTATGCGCTCTGGTTGCAATTGCGATCCGGATTCCGCATGGACATCGGAATGCGTATCTGTTGTCGGGGAGTGGGATGACTTCCCCCTGTTTCATCTTTCTGGGAGCGTACTCTCCATCGGGATTCAGCCGGTAGGTTGTCCGCATTCCGAACACACTTCAATGTCGGATTCCTCCACTTCGGACGGGAAGATTCCCTCTCTGTGAAAGAACAGCAACGCGTCGTAGGCTTCCTGTCGTGTCGGCCACTTCGCCCCCTTTCGGAATGTTCCGTCATCGAGAACAACCACAGGTTGGTGCCAACCTTCACATCGATTGCTCTTTATTCGGAGCTTCACTTTTTAGTCCGCAGCTCAATCAATCTCTCATTGTGCAACGCCGCCATGAAGTTGCCGTTTGCATCGACAAGGTTTTGCAGCGTTGCCGCGAGTCTTTCGCTCTCCACTCGTCCGCGAGTCTTTGAATCGCGCCAGTCAATGACAACTTGCGCCGCCGTAGCGAGTGCTGTTTTGAACGCCTCTGTCTCGTCCGTTGCGTATTCGAGCGCAACAAGTGTTGCCGCTTCCAATCCAATTTCTTGTCCCATTGTTTTGCCCCTTCAGGTATTCCGTCTAACTTGTTCTTCCGCGTAGGCAGCCGCCGTAGCGTTGAAGCTTGCGTCCGCAAGATGTTGTATCGCTGCATCCACTCGAGCAAGCGCTATCTGCTTGCCAAGGGAGTCACAGTAACTCCGAATGTCGTTTCGGAGATTGATGAGTTCCTGAGCGGCATGCGCAATCTTGGATTTTGTCTTGATGTCCCGCTCGGTTGCGTTTGCCAAAGAAGCAATCGTTGCCGCTTCGATCCCGACATCCCGTCCTGTCTTCATTGTGCCTCCCTTCGGATCCCAAGGCTTGTGTCCGGACAACATACGATTCCCTTCACAATACGCAAGATTGATGATCGCACTGTCTCCCAAAGCCATCTAGCTAGACATCCCAAGTCGCCGTCAAAACCATCTGCGCTCCATTGCCGTCAGTGTAGGTAACGGACATTGTTGCCGTGCGCCATCGATTGTTCGGGCGATCGTCAGTATGCGTTAAGCTGTTTGCATCCCGCCTGACCCATGCCCCCGCAATGTCGGCATTGCGCCCGTCCGTGGACCGGATTGTCGCAACATCGATTGTCGCAATCCCGTCCGGATCGGAAACCACAGCCGCAATGTCAACGCCGCCGCCGCGCCGCCTTGTCGCTCCGTGAACAAGCGTCCCTGGCTGGTCAACAGGCGCGCTCCCAGCTGCCTCCGAGCCGCTGATCGCATGGAACCAAGTCAAGTTCGACATTGCTATTGCCCTGGAACTGCCGGACCACGAAGCAGTCGATTGGGACTGAGCGCAAGGAAAGTCAAGACCGTGACTTCGTTCGCTCCTGCCTCGAGTGCAACTGCAGGGCCAATGAAACTATTGCCAAAACCCAATGTTCGCCCGCCCGTTGCGTCCTGAACCACTTCAACAACCAGCACATCGCCGGTCATGACATTCGTGGGATTCCCGAGCGTGCGATTGCCTCCAAGGACAACCCGCGCCATCAATCCGAGGTTCGAGTTCCATTCAACAGTCGCTGCATCCGTGAGCGTGATTGTGGTTGTCGGATTGCGTCTGCGAGTAAGAGCCACATCCGCAGCTGTAATCCCAGACACCGCCTCTGTGCGCATCCATCCCGTTATTGTGTCCGCGGAACCTGCCGTGATCTGGCACCGAACATACCCACTTCTTGCAGCGGATGATCCCGATATGTTGCGCGCCTGCGTTTGCGTGATTGGGACATTCAGAACGATTCCAACATCGTCCAGCGCAGACAATCCCTCGGACGGATTGACATTGTTGATCGTGCTTCCGCCAACGACAACAGTGGCGTTAACGCTCGTGTGGACCGCTTCGAGCGGACGATATTCGAATTGCAGTGTCCTGGCTGCCTGAGTCATCTCCCAAACAGAGAGTGGACTGAATATCGCAGTGCGTTCAAGCGCATTGTCGGCGGTCGTTTGCGCCCCCGCTGCCGCTCCCGCCGCTGCGGTTGCGGCTGTTTGAGGGTTGTCCGCCGCAGTCTGCGCCGCTCCCGCTGCGGCCCGTGCGGTTGTGTCAGTGCCGCCACTTCCGCCTCCACCAAGGGAGTCCGTGATGTCCTCCCAAGTCGTTCGCCCGGAATTGGCGGGAAGTCCCAATCCGAGTATCCTCGCCGTGCCTTGGTGACTCGGCGTGATCGGATCCGGAAACGCATTCTGCAAAGCAAGCAATGTGGCCCGCAATGCCTGATCGTTGGTTTCCAGTTGCGTGATGTTCTGGGAATTGTTGTTGATCTGAAGCGCGATTTTGTTGCCGAACTCAATGCGAACAGGGACATCCGCTCCAAAGGACACCACTGTGTGATCGGATATCGAGACCAACAAAACAGTGTTGCCCGCATTGCTGCTTACGGAAGCTGCATTCCCAGACGCAATCACGCCATTGTCGGAAGCCCTGAGCATCATGAAACTCAATCCGACTTCGACATAGTCGACACTGTCCAGGTCTTCCGGACGGAGTCCAATGACAACTCCGTGCCGAGTGCCTCCCTGCGAAGCAGGAGCAATCATGACCTTGCCAGGATCTATGTTGAACGAGTCAAAGGCAACCTGCACATAAGTCGCAGTCGAATAGTCTCCAACAAGCGAGTATGGCTCCAAATGCGCCGCCGGAGTCGCCGCTGGATTGTCCGGATACCGCCCCAGCTTGGCTTCTTGATCCGGCGACAATCCGCCCGAAGTTTCGGCGGAAGTGACCTGCGTGTCGTAAAGCCTGAATGACTGTATTCTCAAGTCATTCTCGGCAGGCGTCGCGCTCTGGCTTACGCAGGCAACGCCACGCGTTGACGGAGTCCAAGCAAGGAACTGCCGTGAACCGGACTCGTTGCCGTCAAGGACGGCGATCCGAGTATTTTCTGCATCCGTCCTGGCGGCAAGCCACGAGCAACGCCTGCGAACAAAGTCCGTTGCGTTTTGGTCGGGATCGCTAACTCCCCACTCGGCCCACTCATAATCCGCATAGTCAGTCGGAAGGTTCATGTTGCGAACGCCAGTCGAGGTTGTCGCGCCCGCCCATGGCCTTACAATGCGCTCCCTCGCAGGGCCTGCTTCAACAAGGTCACCAAGATCAACAGTGCTCTCGGTATCGTCCGAACCCTGCAGGGTCGCCGTGCCATCGGACGCTATCGACTTGACGAACGGGCCTGACAACTGATTTGTCCGGATGCCTTTGCCGCCGTTGAACGGAAAGTTCAGGAAGTCGATCAAGGTAACTGACATTTAGCTTGCGCTCCATGTTACTGCCGCAGATTGCGTCAAGGCCTGATTTGAAACCCAGACCGCAAAGGCATTGCCTCCAACATTGACAGTCGAACCGGCTTTTGAGAATCCACCAATTTGGTTCGTGTTCGAAACATCGTCCGACCGCACAACCCTCGCAATGTCTGCCTCGCTGGCAAGCCTCGCAACAAGAACATGCCGCGCGCCCGCATAAGCGGGAATCTCGCCATCCCCGGACACTCCCGGAATGGTCAACTCGCTCGCAACTGGAACTCGATCAACGCTTGTTCCAAAGAACAGCGTCGCAGGTCGAACGGGAGTTCCTCCACCACCACTCGATATGCTGGATATCAATCCAGCAAGCGAGATCGTAACCGTGCCACCAGTCGAGATCGTCAGAACAAGATTCTGCCCCGCAACATCGTAACGGCCACTCGAAACAACTCCATCAGCGGACCCGCCTCCGCCTCCACCGCCTGTGCGCCAACTGTTTCCAATTGCGCTATCGATTGCAGACATGATGTCCGCAATCGCAGGAACCTTGGCAAGCGGCCAACGATCCGTGTTTCCGTCAAGAGCCTCGTCCGCAACTACCGTCCGGACGCGCGCATCAATCTGCGCATTGCTTGGCGGCGGACCTTCCTGACCCTTCGGACCGCGTATCGTGTTCGTGGAATCCGCCCACGCGCCGCCCCGGCGAACCTGATAAACAGTCGTGTCGGGATCCGTGCCTGTAATCGCAAGAATGATCGCAAGATTGGGATTTGCATCGAACTGAGCAAGTTCGGAAGGGACATTCGTTATCGCAGCGTCCCTGGCTGCGTTGACTACACTTCTGGTCGCTCCGGAAAATTCATCGGGAGGAACTCGAAGCAACAACCCTCCGCCACCACCAGAACTCCCTCCGGATTGTCCTAGGGAGATTCCCCCCATGACTCACAGAGCCTCGTCAAAAAACACAACGCTTTGCCCGGTCAATGTCCAAAGCCAGAAGCTCTCTCCGGAATCCAACTCGAAACGCACATATGCATTCGGAAGAAGCTTGCCGGAAGTCGCCCCCGCATCAGGCTTTGCACTGCCACGAACAAAGTTGATCGTTGTCGAACCAACATTCTGCAGCTGATAAACCGTATCCGCGGAAGTCCCCGCAAGAGCAGTGGGATCCGTAGTGACCTCCATCAATCCTTCTCCACAGCCGTGACTTCAAAGAACCCATGCCAGTCTTGAACCATCACAGCTCGATAAACAAGACCATCATGCTCCAACAAATCGCCCGTAGTCCGCTCCTCCGTAATAGGGTCAACCTTCTCCATGAGCCAAAACTTGCGAACATTCTTGGATCTCACGCCCTCGGGAAGAAGCTCCCTGTCCTGGCCCGTCAACGGAGCAGTCGCAAGAAAGACGGAAATCCTCTCGGAAGACCCCGCAACAAACTCCCCATATTCGTTGAACTCCCCAGACCCCTGACGAACCAATGTCGCAGGCTCCGTGAAAGTCCGCCCCCTAAGCGTGTGGACCGCAACGGATGTCTTGATAGGAATGTTCATGTGACGAAAGCCGCAAATCGATAGGAGGGAGTCCTCGATTCAAGCAACAACGCTTTCTGACCATATGGAGTTGTCTCAAGCGCAGAACGCGGATCTCCATCCATCGTCTGCGTGAGATAGGACACGGACATAGGGCCAACAGTCTCGCTCTTGGTCCCTCTCAACGGAGACCCGGACGCTCCCTGCCCATCAACCTGAGCAAAATGTCCTGCGACATACAGAGCAACGCTCTTTCGAACAGAATGAATCTGCAACGCTTCTCCCAGAAACAAATTGACCTTTGTGTCTGTAAGAGCCTTGAATTCCGGAAACAAATCCCGGAATTCAATCAGCAATGCAGGGATGTCCTTCTCGGACAACACAATTCAGATCCCATCGACATATCGCATCGAACTCGGACGCTTGACAAACAGCGTGCTGAACTTCGATTCCAGTTGAGCCCTGATGAACCGCCCTTCATCGAGAATGCGAATGAGACGCGGCCCAAAAGGAACCCCCATCTCCGCAATCCGATTGTTCCTCAATGCAATCAACATCCGATCGCTGTCGCCGTCTCCAATGCCCTCAAGCTCAATCACTCGCTCGATGTTCAACGGACGCCCCGTGAAATGCGTCCATGGATTGTCATCCATCAACGATTGTCGGATCGACTTGTCCTGATTGTCTCCAATCAATCGAGTGCTCAGTTCATCGTATTGCGGCCCGGACAGGTAGACAGTCATCCCCTCGATGAGTCCTGGCTGCCTGCCAATGATCTCACGAGAATCCGTAATGACCGCAGACAGCTCACGACAAATCGCCGTTCGGATCTCAACCTGCGACATCCCCGCAAAGGTCTTCGCAGACTTCCTCCAATGAACCTGATCGCCTGACGGAGTTGCAGAATACGGAAGATTGAACAGACCATGCTCGGCATAGTCGGACCCAGTGAACCCAGTGTCCTCCATCTCCTCCATGTGACCAACAACCGCCGCCTGAATGCTCTCCTCGCTCAAAGGAATCCCCTGAAACAAAGCCTGACGGAGATCTTCAATCGACCACTTGGCATCCAAGCCGTAGTAGTGCAGCTGGTGAGGAACGAGTCCACGCGACACGGTGGCCGTTGGAACGTCATCCCCGACATCGGAGATCCTGCGCGCCTTTCCCGTCCTGTCCATCACTTGAACAGCATACGAAATTGCGCCTTCCGCAATCGAAGTGTTCAACGCAATGAACTGGTCAAGCCTCGCAGCTTGATAGTAGATCTCATCCACCATCGTCATGATCTGCATGCCCGTGTGGATCATGAGTCCGAGAGCTGTCGTTGTCTCGGGATTCCGAGTCTGCAACAGTTCATGTCCTCTGCCCAACGAATCGAAGTCGTGCGCCATGAACTGCGGATTGTACGGAGTCTCGGCAGTGACCACCGGCAATCTCGCCCGTTGATGTCGCTCCCAAGCATCCTCTCCCATGAATGTGTTCATGTCTTGAAGATGAGTGTAGCCGGACTCAACTCGTCCGAAAATATCTGGCATTATGGCTCCTCCTTAATGCACATAGCCAATCCCGAAGCGGGCCTCCGCGATCCCGTCTTCCGCAACATCCTGCGGAGAAACGCAGGTGATCGGAAGTCTCCCCGCACGAGCGCTTATCGCAACCGCAGTGGCTTGCGCGTACGCTGCAGCAGGATCTGGTGTCGCCGCAAGAACCTTCCACTTCGAGTCCGAAGTGTCCCAATACAGGTTGTCGCCCCACTTCATGGCAGCTCCCGCAGTGATCCAGAAAGTTCCAACAGTCCCAATCCGAAGATCCTCTCCATCCGAATATGACAGAGAGCCGTCCGCGTCCTGAATCGAAGCCTGCAAATAGGAACAAATCCCGACAATCCGAAGCGCCTCCGCAGCCGCGGTGGGAACTGAAAACCCATTCTGAGCCCTGTTGCGAAACAGAGGCTGTCCTGGCTGAATCGCGTTGCCCCCTGAAGCAACATAAGCCCTCCCCCACTCGATGATGTGAATCTCTTCACTTCTCGCAAGCAAGCCAGGGTGTCCAACCGCCGGTCGGCGGCGATAGGCAGTCTGAATGTAAGCCATTTATGCGCTCCTCTGCTTCATCTCTCGCAACGCGTGCATGTTGACGGCAAGCCCGGGAACGCTCGGTGGATTCCCAGTCTTCCGAGTGGACTTGCTGCGAACATTCAAGTTCGACGCGTCTTCGCGACGCTCGAGGATTGTCTCAATCTTGGCTCGCAAATAGTCCGCGCTCTTGTCCTTGGCGTCCGGAATTTCCTCCCCCGCGGCCGCAACCAAAATGTCATGCTCAGACTGTCCTCTGGTCTCGAAGTCCTTCGGAAGAAGATCGCGAACGAAGACAAGAAGTTCAGCGCGCTTTTCCGCCTTCTCCTCCATGTCGTCTTCGTCATCCTCGGCTTTCTCCCCCTTGCCCTTCTTCTTCATCTTGGTGGAAGAATCGTCATCGTCATCTCCCTTCTTCTTCATCTTCTTCTTCATCTTCTGCCCGTCTTCGTCATCGTCGTCGGCGGCCTTCTTCTTGCCGTCTCCCATGCGAAGCTCGATCTCGGAAAGTCGCTTTTCAAACGACTCCCCCTGTTTCTCCAACAGCTTCTCGAACCGATCGACAAGATTGTCCTCCGCTTCGGACCGTGCCTTTTTTTCCTGAGCTTCTTCGGTCATCATCTGTCGAACCAAAATCGCCACTTGTTTCTCGTCCACTTGTGGATCCCCCCTATTGTCCTCGCCCTGTACGATGTCTTTGCCTCGGACCATTCGCTCCCGAACCATCCGATTGACGATTTTCATTTCCCGTGTGACTGCATCGTCATCCGCGGGAATGTTCACAATCGACCACTCCAACAGATCGTGCTGCCCAGGTTGGTTGGGAGTCGGACGAACTCCGATCGAAGCCCCCCGCAACACCTTTTGATCCCATGCATTCCGGACTGCGTACGCGAATGAATCATTCTCGAGAAAGGTGAACTCGGCTTCCAGTCCCTTGTTCGTCCATGTCAGGGTTTCCGTCCTGCCAACGGGAATCTGCCATCGATCGTGGCCGTATTGAACAATGGGATTGCGCAAATACTGCTCCAAGTTCATGTTGCGCAAGTCCACTGGCTCTCCGTCTCCAACATCGTTGTTGACGGCAATCACGGCCCTTCGAATCTCTCCGTCCCGTTCGAGATGCTCCGCCCGAAGCCTGACTTTCAGCGAACATGCAGACATGCAACCTCCCTCAACTCGCCCAAATATAGAGGAAACCTATGGCGCTAGTCAACATGGAAATTAAAGCCTATTCAAAAATCCACTCGTGGATCCTCCAAGGTCTCCTTGGGACTCGGAGAGAATGGAGGCGAGCGAGCGTCCTGAAACTCAAGCGGCATCAATTTCTTCCATTCCGTCAGGAATCGTTCGTCCGACTGCTCGAGAATCCATCGACAAACAGCAACTCCATTCCATCCCGAATGCACATTGATGTCCTGTCCGTCCACCGTCAATCCAGGCGAAGCCGCGTGACTGCTTGCGACATCGACATAAGAGGCGGTCCCCCAAAAAATCAGCTTGTCCGCGTGCACATTGCAGAATGTTCCATCGAGATGACTGATTCTGTGCGTGGGTTCGAGATGTTCGTACAACCACGCTGTCCCTGACATGACCACTAGTGCGGACCTTCCTTGTACATTTGATCCTTGCGAATTATCGGCGCCATCCGGACTTCATAGTCCCACAGGCTTTCCCCAGTTTCCTTCAAAATTGCTTTCAGATCATCATCGTGACGCATGGAGACCATCCCCGATTTCTGCCACCATGCATTCCCTATGTCATCCGCAACAACCCAGTTCTTCCTCTGAAGCATTCCAAAGAAAACATCGACATACGCAATCCGCTTGGAATCCAGCCAAGACAAGGTCATGGCGTCTCCCTTGAGAAAGGATTCCGCGAGCATTGTCGCAAGTTCCTTGGGCCATGCATCCCCGCGAGTGGCAGGACTGCTCCCAGAAGCATGATAGGTCTTTCCGGAATACTGTCCGCGGTATGTCCGGGACAGTTCGTCACGGAAGCCAGCTTCCGACTTCTTTGCGTTCACTACCCGCGCGGGGAGTCCACTTCTCTCCCCTTGCCAAATCGCAGCCCTCCTCTTTTCAGCTTTCTTGACCTTCCTCCAAAACAGTTTCACCAACGGAGTGTCAAACCCAACAAAAACATTCTGCAAATGATGAAAGTACTCGTGTATGTCCGTCCCATTGTCCGGGATGGCCTTGCTTCGCAACGCATACTGGAACCATGAATACTGAGCGCGATCCATCGACTGCTGCACTTGCACAGTCAACGCGCCATTGGCTTTCTTGACAATGTGTTCCGGAACATATTGCCGAATGTTGTTCTGAACTGTGGCGGCCCCCGTCCCCGCCATCTTGGGTTTGGTCGTTCCTATGAAGCTCCCAATCTCCTTCTCAAGCTCCTCTCGGAAGATCAAGGATATCTCGCCGGACTTCACCTTTGCCAACCTGTCCGCCCCTATGCGCGCGTCGTCATACTCCTTGAATTTCCAAAACAGCGTCTTCTTCCAATTCGGCCATCCCGCATTCGGAGCGGACTTGTACCCCCACCAATCCGCAATGTCCTTGAACTTGGGCATGTTCGCTTGCCCATGCTGCTTGCGAAGATCAACATACATCTTCCGAAATTCATCCCGACTCTGAACCGCTTCCCTGCGCTTTGCGCGATAACGCTTCAAATTGTCGTTCAAGTCCGGATCGTTCTTGACCCTCTCCATCGCACGCTTCCGAACAACGGCTCCAAGCTTCTCGTACTTCTCAACATCAAAATTCCCGTCCTTGAAAAGTTCGTCCGCAGTCAATGCCTTGGGAGGAGGCTTCGGCTTCGGCTTCGGAACAGGAGGAACAACAGGAGAAGTCTTGGGCTTCGGCTTCGGAGGAGTCGGAAGCGGAGGCTCCTTCAACCGAGTGATGTCCGACTTCGACAAAACAGCGGAAGCAACACAACGACACTGAATGTCGTTCCCAGGATGCCCAGTGTCCTTCGGAGGACTGTCCCAACGAAACATCCTCCCATTGTTGGCCTGGTGTGTCGGACGAACCCTCTGATCATCCGCAGTCAACCATCGATAGCGAGCAACTCCAATCTCCTGTTGGCGCAACTGATTGAGCTGTCCAATCATCTTGCTGTTCTGATCCCGAGTCAGTCTCCGAACATTGTACCCCGAACTCTTGTAGTTGTTCTGCAACAAACCCATCAACTCCCGTTGGTCAAACGGCTTGTCCGTGAACGTCTTCAAAATGTCCTTCTTGAGATTGTCGTGAGCAGTTGTCGGAATCGTCTTGATCAAGTCCACATTCTGAGAAACGCGACGCTCCATGTACCCCCGAACGCTCGCCTTCGAAATGTACGGACCAATGTCAACTCCCAATGCAGTCCGGAAAGTTCGCTTGACTCGATCCCGATGCTGACCCTCAATCCTGTCAAGCTCCCGTTGAATCTCCTCAATCGGAATCCCCGCAACCTGCATGGCAGTGTACTTCTTCGCAACCTGATCCGCATACGCAAGCGCCTGCGCCGCCGCAGAAGCCTGCGCAAGTCCCTTCCGCAAGTCCACATAGAACGGAACCAGCATCTGTTTCCGGATCAATTTCTCGTAGGAGCTCGAGTCCTTCTTTAGAGCCTTGACGGGAGGAACCTGTTTCACTCGAAGTCTTCGTCCTCTTCAATCGGGAAATCGTCCGGCCCTTCAAGGAACGGATCCTCCATGGGGTCCTCCTGCTCCGGAGCGCTCCCCGCAAGATCTCCAAAAGGTTCGTGGCCGCTCAACTGACTGCGTCCTTCGTCCTCATCCATCATCCCTCCGTCAATCGTCTCACGCAACGCTTGCACGCGTGCAACCGCAGCCTGCATCTGGTCAAGCTCTGGGACAACCGCGAGCGAAGACCAATGGTATGGGACAGTGTCTCCCAACCCTCCGCTTCTAAACATGATCTCGTCGATCATGCGGTACGGACGCCTCCATGTTCGAACCCTCTCCGCCTCCAAGGTCATGACATAATTTCGCATGTCTCCCTCTCCCGTCGCGTTCATCCCAACGGGGGAAGTGCCCCAAAATCGAGTCAACGGAATCCGACACGCAGCGGCAACCCTTCTCGCGGACCTGTCCATCAAGTCCGCAATCCCCTGAAATTGCACAGCGACTCGATTGAATTCATCCTCTTGATCCAAAAGCAGAAGACGAAAGTTCGACTTCAACCGATTGATCTGCGAAGCCATGTCCCTCGGATCAATCTCCCCCGTCGCCCGCCCCATGAACGAATCCTTCAATCCGTTGATTGACAGAACTGGGACGGAAGCCTCCTGCGTCAAGTGCGCTGCGGACTGTGCAATGCTAGCATCCTGCATGATCCCCTGAATGATTGGAACAAGAACGGACACTCCCCAATCCCTCTCATACAGCGTGAAATTGGAATCGCCAGGAGTCGTGATCCCGTCAAATCTCAAACATCTCGAAGCGTGCACATTCATCGACACTCCGTAGTTCGGATGAATCCGATACCTGGTCGCTTGCCCATATGTTGGAGAGAACAAGTCCATGTCGTATTCAAGAATCGAAGCATCGTAACGGCCAAACACTCGAATGGAGGAAACATCCCCTTCCCGAATTTGGTCCATTTGCAACGGACTGTTCATGTCGTGACGATCCATCATGAAAATCATGAGCGAACTTCCGAACAGCCGTGATGCAATCAACGCTTCGTGCAATCGTTCGTCAACGCAAAATTCTTCGTAGTGGTCGTTGATTTCCTCTGCTTGTTCGTCTCTGTCTGTCTCGAACTCCCTGTCCGTGAGAAACATGTCATCCACACGCAAGCGAACAGCATGATCCGCAACCCATGATTGAACCACAAGAATCTCCAACGGAGTCCGAGTGACAAATCTCGTGGGAAGAAACCCCGCCCCTTCGCTCTTGTCCAACTCCGTGCCCATTCCACTGGAAGCGTTCATGATGCCGCCATGCGTCAATCGACTTTGGTTCGCGTACGCGCCCGCGGGATCCCTCTGTCGGGATGTGAATGTGTTGGCTATTCGCTTGAAAATGCTCATGGTTCAATCGATCGCGGATGATGCGGAAGCGGAAGCGGAGTGGCCACATGTCGCAACATCCCCGCTCAGAACAATCGGCTTCCCGTTGATTGTCGAACTGGAGGATGCCCCTGTAGTGGCGTTGCAGTGAATTGCGATGTCCGGACAAGGGGGATGCGGACTGACTGCATCGCCAATGAGGGCGATTGGAGTTCCGTTGATTGTGGAGGATGCGCTTGCTTGAATTGCGCCTGGACCAACTGAGTCTCCATTGAGCGCGATCGTTGGCATTGCACTCCCCCTTCAAAACAGCGGCATCGATGTGTGATCACTCGGATTGCATCTTGCACAAAACGACCATCCGAATCAATCAGATGCACTTTCCTTGTTTGTTGGGTCTGAGTTGGGGTTGTCTTCCAACAAGCTGACCAACAGGTCGAACGCTTCCGACTTGGTCATTCTGGCTTTGATTGTGAACTTGCGTCCGTCAGGCAATGTTGTTTCCCTGACTGTCTGCTTGTCGGTTTCCTCATTCACAAGCTGTTCCTCAATCTAGATGTCCGGTTCCAGTTTCCGCAGCACCTGGATCATTGCCTTGTTCGTGAAGCGGAAGTGTTCGAAGTCTTTTGCATTGAACATAAGTTTGCCAGCACCTGCTTTTTTCAGCTGCGTCTCGCACTCCCGCACAAGGTCATGGATCGAATGACTGTCAGGCGCCAAGTCGGCCGGCGTCTCCATGGCGTCAAGCAACGCTGGCAATCCCATACGGATTGAGTGTTTTGGTTCTGTTTCTAGCAGCTGCATCATGTAGGCAAGCCTGTAGACGAAGCGCAACATTTGGTTAGGAAGTGCTTTGAAATGTCTCTTTTGCAGGCGGTAGTTGTCGAACAGGTCTTGTCCAAGAATTTCAACGGACTGCCGGATTGCGAGCATGACCCGCTCTTTCATAATGTCCGTTTCAGTTTTTGGCACTGTAATGCTCCCAGATGCGCTTGTAGTCTTCGACGCGGTCCGGACACTCCCACGGCGCTAGATAGTCCACTGTTCGTTCGACCGGATAGCCTAGCGAGCGGTCTATAAATGTGTGTCGAACTGTCCCGCTCTTAATGTCTCGAACCTTGTTCCACTCCTTGCGGCTCGGAAGTCCCACATTCGACAGGTTCTTGCGCGTCCACACAATCCGCCCGTTTTGGTCGTACCATGTGTCTCGGTCGTTGCTTTGCAGTACATAGAAGCGGCCGCCCATGTACATTGCAATGAGTTCCTCGAGCGAGAGCCCGATGGCAATGGCGACCATCACGTCAATCTCAAGCATTGCCCACCGGCGAGCATAGTCTGTCCGGAGTGGACTGTCCCAAGTCCATTCTCCGCCGACATAAGGAGGCAGTCTCGGATCGTCACTCGCCCATCCGTATGTGCAATGACTTGTCATTGTTCCCTCGAATGAATATGGTCAGGGCGACAGGATTCGAACCCGCAACTTCGTGAATCAGGACACACACGCGCTCTGCCATTAAGAGCTACGCCCTGTTGTTTGGTCAGGGCAGTCGGATTCGAACCGACGACATCGAGAGGCACCGACACTCCCGTGCTCTTCCGTTCTGAGCTATGCCCTGTTGTTTGGTCTGGGTGACAGGATTCGAACCTGCAACTTCGTGAGCCAAGACACACACGCGCTTTGCCGTTAAAAGCTACACCCAGAAACTGCATAAATGTGGTCAGGGAGGCGGGACTCGAACCCGCGGCCTGCGGATTCCAAGTCCGCCACTCTGCCAACTGAGCTACTCCCTGAATGGACAGGGTGACCGGATTCGAACCGGCTGCCTCGAGCATCCCCCAACGCCCGTACTCTGCCAATTGAGCTACACCCTGTTGCAACAACTCTAAAAAAATCCCCTCGTCCGAGTGCCAGCTGGATAAGCCAACACCTGCGAATCGCGATGCCAATACGGCGGACGAACAGGCAACAAAACAGGCACAGAATCACAATCGCACGCGCTCGCAGGAACCGTCCGAAGCAACCTGCCGTCTCGACAAACAGCAAGCGAACTGTCGCCCGCCTCCGCAGAAATCCCCCATTCCCGCACGCGCCCATATCCCTGCGCACGCAACGCGCCCACATGCGTGATGTGCTTGTCCAACAAACTCTGAATGACGCGCCGGTCACCAACGCAATGCCACCAAACACACTCCGCAACGACCATCGAAATCGACTTCATCATGTCCTTCCAAGGACCGCCCCCAGTGTGAACCTTGCGCTTCATGTGGTGAAAGTCCACGCCATCTCGCTTGCGCACGAACTTGCCCTTCCTGCCCTCGCCCGCATGCTGCAAGTCGCTTGACATGAACACCCTCGGCTCGAAATCGGAAACAGCAACGGGAACAGCATCGAAGTCAATGACAGGAGCGGACTTGCCCCTGCTCACGGACTGATCGAAGTTGCCGTTTTCACGCAAAGCGGCATACAGAACAATCCCGTCCAAATTGAGAGGGTTGTTGACCGCAACAGGCGCAGCCAGCTTCGCCGTGACTCGAAGCAGACGCATCACGCAATGCTCATGCACATCTGTTCGCAGACGGCGATGTTCTTGCCGTTGTCCAGCCATTCCTGCCAAGGCCTGGAATCGCCATCATGCGTTGTCTTGCAGCGTCCCATGCCGACAGCCCCCTTGGCTCCAAGAGCTCGAACTCGATCAAGCCCCCAAGCTATGCAGGACCGCTCCAAGTCAGTTGCCGTGGATGCAAATATGATCTCGCTGGTCAATGTCGTTCCAGCGAGAATGGTCTCGAAAGTGTGCGGCATCGGCTTCTGGTCCTTCATGTCGCGCCGCCCCTTGTCGGGAAGTCGCACATGCCCAATGTCCGCTTCGACAGTTGCCAACGATTGCTTGGAAACACGCCCCGTCAACTGCCCTGTCTCCAACAGAACAGGCCAGCATATTCCGATCTTTGCGGTGCCTTCCAGCATCCACTTCTGCATTGCGGAACCAAACGCGCTCAATGCAGGACAAGCCTCTCGGATCTCCCTGATCCGATCGGTGTTGACCGTTGCGTCATGCCCTGTCAAAAGCCCTCCATTGGCAAGAATCGCATAAATCATGTCATGCTCAGGAGGAGGCAGCATGCGGTTCGCCCACATGCGCTTGAGCAGGTCGCGCATGATGATTCGCCGCAACTTGCCACGCAGCGAGTTGCCGCTAAGCGCTGGAATCTCAAGCACGATCCCACCGTGCCACACCGGAAATCTCCGAAGTCCAGTGTGGTTGCCGTCAGTGCCGCGCCCATCGAACCCAGAATGGATCAAGGGCGACTTGAGCTTGAAGTCAACTATCATTTTGTGCCTCTCTTTTCTTTCATTTGCTCAAAAGCCAACGCATGCAGCAGTGTCGTTCGCGCCCGTATGGACTCGCTCACTGCGTTCATCTCCGCCGTGTCCATGGCGGCAAGACGCTTCGAAACAGCCCCCGCGCTGGTCACGCCAGTTCCAACTTCGCCCATCAAGTTGGACAGCGCATCGGGAAGAGGAAGACGCGAAAAACGCTTTATGCGCGACTCGAAGTAGCCTCCCCAAAATCGGATCCCCTGGTCAACCCTGAACGACGAGCCAAAGGCAATGTCGGCAAGCAGCTCGATTGCAGTGTGGTCGCTTGGCGGTAGTGGCATGGATGTCTCCCTGTCTGCCATTGTCTTGTTGTCGTAGTCCACAGGCAGCGCATAGACAATCAAGTCAAGCGCCATGGACTTCTGACGGAATTCCGCCAATGCCAACTCGGCGGTTTCAATTGTTTTGCGATGCGCCGTCAACAGCTTCGGAGGATAATGCCCGGACGCAATGTGCCCCTTGCGAGCGCCAATGTCTCGCAACGCAACGACTGCCGCCATGACGTCCTCTCGATGCTCGAACACAATGCATCGCTCGTCTGCGCCAATGCGCCAAATGCCGTCGCCAGACCAACCAGCATGCAGCATGTGCTGCTTCTTGCGGCTTGTCGCCCAGCTGGCAACAAAGGGCTTGTCTGGGCGTTTGTTCAAAAGCTCCCACCAATCCGCTTGCTGCAACACATTGAACTTCCCGCATTCAATCACGAACGATGTCATTCGAACCGGCCGCGGCTTGCGACTGGAATGCCCTCCGGTTGCGTATTTGCATCCCTCGCAAATTGCATTGACGCCAGGAGATGCAAGGCGCGACCATCGATTGAACATGTTCCCAAGCGCCTTCATGGTGCAAGCCGTCTCGAACGGAGACTCCCCGCAGACAGCGCAAGGGCCGCCATCGCCTCGAGCCTCAACCCCAAGCGCACGCGCGAGCGCGTGAAGCGGATTACCAGAATTCTCTGAATTCAGGGTAGTAGGCATTTTCATGTCGTGTCTTGTCCCCGAGATGTTTGTGGGAAGTCATTGCGGACATTCGAAGCATGTCCCGCGGAATGGCGCCGTTGAAGTTCATCGCATAGATCGGATGAACAGGCAGCTCGTTCGCGGCAAGACACGCCCATATGTCGCCGACTTTCCAGTTGATGAGAGGAGCGCATGTGCGGATCGTATGCTGCCCATAAACTCTGAGATAGCGCCTTCTGTCGCCACTTTCCTCCGCCCGAATGCCAAAGAAATAGCAATGTCCAAACATGTCGACGGCCTCCGCAAAGCCTCGCTCCAAGCTGCCTGACAGATGAAAGCCACCCGCGTTGTTTGGTTCAAGATCCACCCAGACCTTCACACAGCGAGCACGAGGGTGCGCTTTCATGAACGCGTGCCGAACCGCAGAGCAGTCGGGATTCGTCAGCTTGTGCCAAATTGTCACAAGCGGCCATTCAGGAACAATCTGCTGTGCCAGCGAAGCCAGCACCGTGCTGTCCTTGCCCCACGAGACGCCAACATACCCACGCTTCCCCCTGGCCCATCGCGCCATTGTGGTCTCTGCCTCATCCAGCATGCGGCGATAGCGAGCGGTGTTCGACCAAGCAATGTCGCCAATGGCCTCCCTGTCCCAATGCGGCAAGTCGGCGGGGCGGTGCCGCGGTGAGTGCAAAGGACGATGCGGGGGCGTGCAAGCGTTCATGGAGTTTCCTCGTCAATCCCCTCCCAGCTGGGCGGAAAGTCAACCCGCGCACGGTGTTGCCCCCTGCGCCCGAAGTTGCCGTTCAACTCGCAAGTGTACTTGCCGTTGCGCCATTGGAACAATGCGCCCGTCACAATCGACTCGTCTTGCGCATGGGGAGCGCCCATCTCTGCAAATCGCCTCCCGAGCGGCGTGAGTTCTCCCTTGCCGTTGAACGGATCGAAGCTTGGCTTGAAGTCGACTTCGTAGCGCACAAATCGCATTAGCACAGCGTCCAACTCCTCCCTCTCAACAACTCGCTTGATCGTGACGGGATTGTCGCCATCGAACACAAGCCGCAGATCGAGATGCTTGACAAAATACCATCCTGGTCCTTCCCCCGTTTTGCAGTCAATCGCTTGACACAGTCCCTTCAGGACAATCAGTCCCATGCGGACGCGTGCCTTTCTTCAACTTCCTGAATGCGAGCTGACTGACTTTTGCGCCATCTTCGATCATCCCAGCAGGAAGCGCCCATGCCGCATATCCCACTGCAAGCGAAACGCGAATGCGCTCGTATGGACATTCGATTTCACTGAATTCGATAGCCTCCACTTTGAACCTCCTGCCCTCTCCGCGCGCGAGCGGCTGCGGACTTTTGTGACAGGTGCTTCATGTAGCAGACCTGGCATCTCTGCCCGTACTCCGGGATTCGACTGTCCCGCGGGCTGCAACACACAACGCAGAAGCCCTTGCGCTTTGCCTTTTCCCTTGCTTCACTTACAGGCATCCGTCTTCCCTCCAATCCATACAGACCAACCGTTGAACTCGGCAACCTTGTGATGCTCTATTCCGTCACGCCGCTTCGGGCGGCGATCTTGGCTAGTCTCTTTTGGCGATGCTCCTCGTTCTTGCATGTCTTGCACAATCCGATGATCCCGCGCCGCAGCGTGCGAGCCAGGTGATATTCCGTGTGAGGCTTCTCGATTCCGCACCTGTTGCATTTGTAGATTCCTTCTTGGACAGGGTAGTTGTTGGCCCACTTGGCGGCATATTGTTCGCAAGCCATGCAAGTTCTAACCACGCCTGTCTTTGTGTAGACAGATGTTCGGAAAGCTGTGTGAGGCAGGACCTTGCGACAAGTCCTGCAATCGTAGTCTCCTGGCTGTGTTTGTGCGTAGCGCCGTCTTTCACGATCGACTTCCCGCGTGCAGTCCTTGCATCGAGAATTCAGTCCGTTGAAGCGCGATCTGTCTCTGTGAAACTCCGTCCACTGCTTGATTGTCCTGCATCGACTGCAACGGAATTTTCCTTTCCGCGGAGGAACCACATTGCGCTTTCTGTATCGGCGGTTGCGGTTCCTGCTGTGAATTGTCTCCTTCGACACAGGTTGCTTGAAGTCGGGCGTGCGTCCGTTCGTCCCATAGATGTTGATTGGCTTTTCAAGAGCTGCAATCTCTTGGCGTTCCAGCGCATACACCCTCTCGGGTTCCACATTGCGATGCACAATCTCGATGTCGCATGGTTGAGACTTCAACCGCCGTGACAGCTCCGAGTTCACAGGACGCACAATGTGCCTCCGAATGCGCTCGGCAATGTCGCTGTGCTTTGTGATTCCAACATACTGAAATCCGTCTTGGAAAGAGACGCGGTAGACGTTCCACATTGTCATCCGTCCAACAGAGCTCCGTTGCCGCGAATGACATGTTGTCTGTCGTGTCCGTACCTGCTTCCCTTTTTCATCAACGACAGCGCTTGCCGCAATTCCCGAGCTGTGTGTTCGAGGTCTTGGAGTGCATCGACAAGTTCGCGACGATGGATCAGGTTCAGGCTTCCGCGCTCCATATGAACATGAAAGTCGTGGTTCTTCTTCGCAACTTTGTTCATCGACTCGATGATCTCGGTTCGAGACAGGATGATGTCCGTCATTCGCATGCGCCCCACATCATGCATGCGGTGGCGAACTCCTCGGCAACCGCACTGGTGCTTTCAGGCTCGAAGCCCGGGAGGTAGGTTCCTCCCCTTGCCCACTTCTCCTGCCCTCGAATGCCGTGCTCTCCGTGGTTCCATGCTGCCCTGTCCTTGGACAGGTTCTTGGCAGGAAACCAAGTCGAGAATCCGCTTCTGCTCACTTCCGTCACAAGCGCCTCCCACTGTGCGAGCCTCTCGATCACTTCGGGGGTTGTGTCGGCAACAACTCGGATTTCCGCCTTCCTGGCGAATATGCACGGCCAGCATCCCACTCTCTCAACGCCGCGTGAATAGAGAGGGTTGGGCTTGATTCCGAACTCCGCATGTATGCGCATGACGTCCGCAAGCTTCCAATGAAATATCGGCTTGAAGCTCGCCGGCATGTCCACCCCACCGATTGGCTTCCCAGATCCGACTCGTCTGGGGAGCAAAGACCTCGCAAACGATTCCTCCGCTCGGACTCCAACAAAAGACAGCACGAACGAGCCGCGTTCCCGAGCGGGTTGGTAGAAGGTTGAAGCGAGCGGCCGCAGCTTCAACTCCTGCGTGCAATATCTCGCCTTCACCCCCGGAAAGCCCCCCCTCAGCAAGCACAGGTCCAGGAATGTGTTTCCGGTTGGCTTCAAGCATTCGAGGGCTCTGTCAATGCGTTCCTGCGAGATGCCTGCCTTGGACCACAAAACAGGAAGACGCTCTCGCTTTCCTGCGAACTTGTGTCGCAGGTCGGCGATGCATCGTTCGACTTTCGGGCCGCCTGTTTTGCGGTGGAGAGTGCGGACGAACTCGTATGTCAGGGGGTGTTCGTTGTCGGTGTCGGCGAACACGGCTCGGAATGGCTTCCCTCTCCGAACCGCAAGCAAATAGACTGCCGTGCTGTCCTTGCCTCCCGAGACTGAAACAAAGCGCTCGATCACAGTTCGCTCCATTGGTCGGCCATTGCGTTCGCAATGCCCTGGTATGTGATGCTTCTGCGCTTCCAGCGGTCCGGACCAGGCGGTTCATGCAGCACTCGCTGCTTCCGTCCCGCAACCACATTGGTCGGCATCAACGGGGGCAGTTCATGAAGCCAAAGACAAGTCGCTTTGGTTTCTCCGTGTCCGAACCACCATGGTTGTATCGTTTGCGCCGGAGGTTGATAGTTCTCAATCCGCTCCTTGGCATATCGATGCATGATCGGGTTTTCGATCGCTCGGTGCGGAATGTCTGCGTTCCACAGCTCCGAGAAAAGACTCGCGCCGTCATCAAGCTGTTTCCACATCTCGGTCAGCGTCTTGCCAGCCGGCGGCCTGTGAAGCCAGCGAACGCCGGAGTTGCATAGCCGCGTGCACGGTGGATGCGCCACTATCAGCATGTCCCATCCGTCATCGAGAATGTCCCTGACATCGCCTCGGATATGCCGATTGCTGCCATCGAGCGACGGCAACAAATCGCAAGACCATGCATCATGGTCACGGGCAAGGAACGCATTCCGGACCACGCCGCTGAACTCGCATGCGACCAAAACACGCATGTCAGCATTTACGCATTTTCATGGATTCTGCATATGAAGTTGCAATGTTCCCAGCACTTCCGCAAACAAACCAAATCGTTCCAGACAGTTTGCATAACATTGCAAACATAACATTGCAAGCGCAAATGCTGGAAAAAATGAAGAAAGTTCGCAAAAGCCCTAACGAACCACAAGCGTCTCGCCCGAAGACCGCAACGTGACGGTCGAACCCTCAATCGTGACAGCCCCCGGAGCCCGAATCGTCACCTGCCCATCATGCAAGTGAACAAAGATGTCTCCCGACTCCGATTGAACGCACAACCCATCCCCCGCAGGAGCAATCTCCATCGCCCCAAAGCCAGGAACCGCAACAGCGTCCCGCTCCTCAAACAGCGCATCCAAGGTCGGATCGGAAACAACAAAGCCCTGCTTGAACCTCTCAATCCCACGCTCCGAGAAAATCAACATCACAGCATCCCCCGATTGAAGCGGAAAGTGAACGACATAGCCCCCTCCGCTCGGATGCAAAACAGGAACATTGTTGACCACTCCCCTCGGAAGCGCATCGACATTGTCGCGGCTCCCATCGTTGGACACCAACATGTTCAAGGCAATTTGGACAGAAGCGCGCTTCGTTGCAGGGTCGTACTCCCGCACAACGCCCGGAATCGCCGTGTGAATGTCCTTCGATTCCTGCCTGAAACAGAACTTCAAAGCCTGCTCGAGACTGACATAGCGAGCATCCGGATCCCGATTGCTCACGATTCCTCCCAAAACAGCGCATGTGTGGGAGTCGCCCATGCCCGCATGTCCGGCTCAATCCGCTCCTCCGCGGAATCGAGAGCCCGACAAACCACATTGCCGTCCAACGGAGAACTCAAATGATCCAACAACCCAGTGTTGACCGCAATCCGTCTCCCCGCAACCGCAACGGTGTTCGCAGGAATCTCCAACGATCCGTACCAAGCGCCGTCATAAGGCTGCCACCAAACACGCAACCTGCAATCCATCCCCTGCAATCGCAGGATCATCGATTGTCGCAATGCGTTCGGAAGCAACGGAATCCGCCTCCCTTCATCGACAATCGGAAACACGGGAGGCTCCCGCACCACCACAAACAGAGGCTCCGTGGCCGGACCAGTGCCCGCTTCATTGCCGGTCCGCAGTCGCAGGAAGAACTGTTGCCCCTCCAAGAACCCGCGCAGCACGGGGGAAAGTCCATCTGGGAGCCTTTCGAACTCCCCTAGTTGCTCCGGTTGGTCGCTGATCGAGAACTCGTGGAAGAAGCTCACGCTCCCTCCCGTGTCCAACGGAGTCTGAAACCTGACCTGAATTGCAGTTGCGGAATAGGGGTGCACCGCAGGAAATCTCGGAGCGGACGGAATTGTCGCAAACGCAGTCGCAAGTTCAAACACATCCGTGGGAGTTCCCGCTCCCAACGCATTCACCGCTCTCAGCTGCAGCCGATAGACCTCATGCGCGGAAAGAACCGTGTCTCCCAATCGTTCCAACAAGTAGCTGGGATCCGATGACCCAGTGGACAGCCACGCTTGTCCTGGCTCTCTGAGTTCGTAACGGCTAATCGGATGAACGAGACGCTCCGCATTCTCGGGGGCGTCCCAACGGAATGTGATGGATGTCTGCGTTCGCAGCAGAATGCGAATGTTAGAAGGCGTGCTGGGACGCTCGTTGACCTTCGGATCCTGCTGTCCGACAATCCCCGCCATCAGACAACATTCAGTTCAATGTTGATTGGAGGGAGCGTCCACAATGTGTCCAACGGAGGAGTGACGCCTGCAATGTCTGCATCGTTCGATTGAACTGCGAGGCTTGTGACGCGGGTTCCTGGCACGGACTCGATTGCGACAAGGAAGTCGTTCAGCCAGATCTGCGACCCGATGTCCAATCCGGACACAAGTGTTTGGAGGGACTGTCGAATGTCGTTCAAGCTGTCTCCAAAGAACCCTCGGACGCGTGTGATGTCGGAAGTCACATTGAGTGCTTGTTCGCGTGGGCGGACGAACGGGCCTATGGGTGTTTCCGCGTCCTCTGCGTTCAATCCGAATGCGTCTGCATTCTCGAATGCGGGAGTTCGAGACGGGAGCCAATGGTGGAATGCGAAGAACCTTCCGTCAATGAACTTGACTTCGACTGGGAGCCTTGCGTCCTTGAGGAGGGTTGTGAGAGCTGCGGCCTTGTCGATTCCGGACGATGCGCCGGTTAGGTCTAGATTGACAAAATCTATACCGTCCCAAGTGACTGTTCCTGCGCTGATGCGGTCCAATGCGGACATGTCGGGAGTTCCTCCTCGGATGGCCACCATTGTGCCGACTCCCTGTCCTCTGTGGAACTCGATTGCGCGTGTGATGTCTCCTGTTGTTCCTCCTCGGATCAATGCGACAATGGAGTGTCCGAATATCGGGAACTGCTGTCTTGTGACAGTGACTGCGAGATTGTTCTCGATGATGGTTGGGTTTTGTGACTGCGCTTCCGTCAGGGCTGCGCGCATGGAGTCGTTTTGTCCGATGGAGAGGCGGCCGGTGCGGGCGTTGTAGACGCGTCTGAATTCATCGTCCGTTTGTCCGAGGAGTCCGGGCGTGCCTGGCTCTGTGTTGGTTATTCTCTCCCATCCGGGGATGATTGAGACGATTGTTGTAAGCGAGTTTGCATCGATTGGGATTGGTCCTGGCTCGATGGCCTGGAATGTGACGTGTGTCCCAGCTGGGTCGACCACGGCGGCTGCAACGGATGCGAACAGGTCTCCGTTGGTTGTTCTTGCGCGTGAGTTTGCGGGCACTCCCGTTCCTGCGGTTCCATGGAGCGTTGCGGTGACGCGGGAGTGAGTGGAAACGACTCTTCGGATTCCGAGCAGGGATCCGAGTTGGTCAAGGAAGATGCCTCCTGCGTGGTCGATCGAGTTTGCGTTGCTGTCCTGAACGATGGCTTCGAGAATTTCCGCGATGATGGATGCGGACACTCCTGCGATTTGCGCTTGCGGAGTTTGCGGGGCGAGCGACAGGTCTTCTCCGAACTTGGCTTTGTATCGGGATTGTATCTCGGAGAGGATTTCCGCGAGGGAGGCTGCGTGGCTGCCTGTTTCGTTGATTGTGATGAGAGGCATTCAGAGTGGCTCGTTCAAGTCCATTGGGCCGTAGATTGTCTTGATGTTGGCTTGGTATGTCATGCGTCGTGTGTTTCTGTCCAGTTCGACCACGGGGGTTTGAATGTCGATCACTTCGTCTCCTCCTTCGGACAGGATGGCGTTGTACAGGACTTGCGCTGCGATTTCCAGCGTTGTTTGATGTCCTCGGATGAGGTCGTAGTCGATTCCTCTGCGGATGTTGAGGAACCATGTGCCGTGTTGGAACTTGATGGCTTGGACGATTCTTTGTCGGAGGGCTTCCAGGTCTGATACAATGGTTCCATCGAGATCGATGGTTCCGTTGGCGTTTTCGGTTGCGGACAGAGTTCTCACGATTTGGGATCCTTGGAGAGGAGAGGATGATGGGTTCGATGAAGACAACGGGTGGCAAGAAGTTGGCGGCGGCTTTGAACAAGGCTCAGAGCGTTCCGCGGATCAAGGAGGTGGAGGTTGGTTTTTTTGCGACTGCTCGGTATCCTCCTGTTCGCACTGGGCAGCGAGGTGGGGGGAAGCAGAGTCCTGTTCCTGTTGCGTTTGTTGCTGCGATTCACGAGTTTGGAGCTCCGAAGGCGGGGATTCCCGAGCGTCCGTTCTTTCGTCTTGGGATTGAGAAGGCGAAGCCGAAGGTTCGCAGGCTTGTGCGAGAGGAGTTGAATCCGATTGACTTGGCGGTGACTCCGTACATTGCGCGTCGGTTGGGGGAGACTGTGAAGCGGGAGTTGCAGCAGAGCGTCACGGACTTGAAGAATCCTCCCTTGAAGGCGCGGACTGTGGAACGAAAGGGTTCGGACAACCCTCTGATTGATACAGGTTTTCTTCGGCAGTCCGTAGCGTACGAAGTGAGATAGCGCGTGGGTCGGTGGTTGTTTGTTCGATGATTTCCGAGTGTCCGTTGGGGGCTACGAGTTCGATGCGGACGTGTCTGATTTGCTTGTCTGTGTGTTCTGACTTGCTGGTTATTTGGAAGTGCGTTGCGGGGGCGACTCCTGAGTAGCGGGCGATTTTTTCAATCAGAGTGATTGCTCTGTCGAGTGCTGCCAGGTCGTTGTGGGCTTTTGGCCACCAGTGGTTGAGCATGTGTTCGAACTTGCCGATGGTTCTTTTGCGGACGATGGGCAGGTCTTCGTCGACCAGGGACTGTTCTTTCAGTCGGATGCGTCTGTCGTTGTAGACGGTTTGTTTTGAGACTCCGAGTTTCTTTGCGATTTCGGGGATGGTGAGTCCCTGTGCTTGCAGTTTGATGACTTGCGAGCGTCTTTGCGAGACTCTTTTTTTGAGGATTTTTTTGGGTGTTCCTTTTTTGTTTGGGAAGTAGTGCGGGGACTTTGGGTTGATGTAGGGATCTTTGGTCATGACGGGTGTTGTGTATAGTGGTGATTTTGTCAATGGTCAAGAAAAATAAGTTCAATTTTTTTGCGGGAATGTTTGATTTCGATTTGTTCGCGACAGATGCCGGATCAACGAAAGTTGTGCTGCCCCTTGTGTCTCTCCGCCCTGAAGGGAGCGGGGAGACATGCACAGGGGCGGGGGTATGCCCGCCCCTGTGCAGGGCAGCCGACTTTCGTCCGGCATCTTTTGCGGGGGACTTTGCGCAGGTGTGTGCAAGTGTGCGTTCAAGTCTAATCACCCCCCTTTAGGGGGGTGTAGTTTCGCGACACTTGCTGCACTAAGTTTCCACCCATGCGTTGCAAGTGTTTTTGTGGGTTTGTTTTTGGGGGTTGTTGCGAGGGGTTGTTGTGGTTGTGGATTTAGTTGTTTTCCGTGGGTGAGAGGATGTTTGTTTGTTTGCGGTTGATGGTGATGGTGGATTGTTTGAGGGTGTTGGATGCGATCAAATCGTTCAGTTTGTTGATGACCTTGGATCGGTTGTTGGATTGTGATTGGGAGCGTTTTTTGTTGCCTCTTGGTCCGATGTCGATGTGCATGGCTTTGGCGATGGCGTGCCCGATCCAGTGTTTGGCTTGTGGTGATGATCTTCTTTGTTCGGGCGGGGTGTTTTTGAGATGTTGGAGGAGTTCGTTGTTGGATGGTTGTGGCGGGGTGGTTTTTGGGGTGGGGAGTTGGGCTTCCCTGGTTTAGGTGAAGGTCTGTTCGGGGCGGGTGTTTTTGAGATGGTGGAGGAGTTCGTTGTTGGATGGTTGTGGCGGGATGTTTTTGGGAGTGAGTATTGGCCATCCGTTGTTTGAGATGATGTTCCATGCGGATGGTTTTGGGGTGAGCATGTTGTTGCGTTTGGATTCTTGCGGGGTTTTGTTGAGCCAGATGACGGGTTCCATGGAGTCGGAGTCGTAGATGGTTCTCATCAGGTCTGCGGAGCGTGACAGGTCGATGATTGCTCTTGCTCCTCGGAGGTCTTCGATTGAGAATGAGTCTTGTGCTTGGCGGTCCATTTTGCGTGTGTGGTGGACGAGTCGGATGCCGCATTTGGCGTTGATTGCGATGTGTCTGAGCATGAAGAGGAGGTCGGCTGCTTCTGCGTTGGAGTTGAGTTCGAGTTGTGTTGCGTAGGCCATTGGGTCGATGATCAGGAGGTCGATGTTGTGTTCGATCAGGGTGTCTGTGAGCCACTCTTGCATGTCGTCGAGGTTTTTGAGCGAGATTCTTGCGCTGTATGATTCTGGGAAGATCATTGCGTTGAGGTTTTTGGACTTGACTTTGTAGTGGTTCATGGCGGCTCGGAGTCTTCCGAGGAAGATGTGGTGTCCTTCTTCGAGTGGGAGGAGGAGTGTTTTTCCTGGGATGACGTGGTGTCCTATGATGTCGGGTCTGTTTGCGGCTACGGCGAGGAATTCGAGGATTGTTCGGAGTGACTTTCCCGTTCCTCCTGCTCCTCCGAGTATTGAGACGGATCCTCTTTCGACGAAGGATTCAATTATTTGTTCTGGTTGTGTGATGGAGTGTGGGACTTGGAGTGGGATTGGGTTGGCGGCTCCCTTTGGAGGGAGGATGTGTTGTTGTTCGGAGGACTGCAGAATTTGCGTTATTTCGGCCGTTGTGCAGTCGGCGGCGTCTGATCCGTCTTCTGGTCCTGTTGTTGGATTTGCGAGGGATATGGTGCATTTCAGCGAGCGCAGGTGCGTTGCGAGCTGTTCCATGGCGCTGTAGCCGACTTCGTCTCGGTCGGGCCACATGATCACGTGTTTGTTTGCGAGTGCGGACCAGTTTGTTTGTTTCCAGTTTTGTGCGCCTCCTGCCCAGCATGTGACTGGCCATCCTGTTTTGTGGACTGCGTCTCGGGCGCGTTCTCCTTCGACTATTGCGAGTGGCTTGTTGGGGTTTGTTGGGGGGAGTTCGAGTGGCAGGTATGGGGGTTTGATTCCTGCCGGTTCACGCCATGGGCGTGTTCCCTTTCCCTGTTTTCTGAGAACAGTGAAGGAGTCGCCGGAAGCTGTTTTGTAGTTCCAGCGTTCGATGTCCGGTTGATTTTCAGTCAATGCCAGGGACGCTTGAACCTGTATTTTGTTTCAAGCGCTCCTGCTGCGATCATGATGTCCCTGAAGTTGCGGCATTGGCGGCAGTTCAGGACTTTCTTTTGCGTGTGGACTGCGAACCTGTCGGTTCCGCCGCAGTTTGGGCATGGGCCGACGAGTTCCTGTCCGATGCGTTTAAGGTTCAGTTCCTTTGCGTGGTTGATCCAGAACTGGACATCGAGATCGGCAGGCATTGCGATTGGATCATGCTGCGAGCTTTGCGATTGTTCTTCTGAGTCGTTCGACGTCTCTCCAATCCGGGCTTTTGAGTTCTTCGACTCGAATTTTGTAGATTGTCTTGACGTCGACTCCGGAGTTGGCAGCGAGCCATTTTGGGCTGACGGCTTTCAGTTGCGTGCGGAAGTGTTCGAATTCCTGTTCGACTTCCCTCTTTGTGGCGTTTTGTCCCATTCAATTTCTCCCGAATTTTTATTTTTGTTTTCTGCGATTTAACGATTGACTTCGCAGGAAGTTTTGCCTATGTAGGGGATCCACTGGGAAGAAACAAGGGGAAATTTCATGAATTCCGAGAAAAGCGTGTTGAACGACGCTCAGGATTTGTTGTTGCGTCTGGGGATTGATCGGTTGTCGCCGAGTCATGTTCAGAGTTGGGTGGAGAGTCCTTCGTCCTGGGCGATGCGCTATGTGCATGGGTTGCGGACTTCTGCGAATGCGAACATGCACATTGGTTCGCTTGTTGAGGAGTGTGCGTTGCGGGCGACATTTGGCGTTTGGAAGGACATGGATCCTTCGGATGTTGCGATGTTTGCGATGGAGGAGCGTGATCCTGACATCGAGATGACGGAGAAGGAGCAGGACAAGCTGATGCACATGGTGACGAGTTTGGTTCCGGTCATGCGGGAGCGTTTTGTTGGGGAGGAGCTTTTGGTTCCTCAGAGGACTGCGTTCATGCAGTGGCGCGTTGAGCGCAGGATGAAGACGGATCTTGGCAGCATGCATCTTCCGATGATTGGCTATCTCGATGGGTTGACTCGGACGGGGACTGTCATCGAGGTCAAGACTTCGGCCGTGATGCCTCCTGCGGGGAGGCCTCGTCCGGATCATTTGCAGCAGGTTGCGTTTTATTGGGAGTGTGTTCGGAATGCGTTGGCCATGGAGCGTCCGAAGTTTCGTGAGCAGCTGTTGTTGTCTGCGTTGTCCGAATGGAAGCCCAATGTCGTGATGTTCTATGCGTTGGCTCGCAAGAAGAATCCGGTGTTGGTCATTGAGCCGACCGTGACGGAGTTGGAGGATGCGTTTCGGATGTTGGAGTGGAAGGTGTCGAAGTTGATGAAGTGGCTGCGGTTGTTTTGGGGCGTTGACGATGTTGACGAGCTCAGGGCTTTGGTGACGGATTCCATTCCTGTTCGTTCGGACGATTTCCGGATGAACAACTATTCGGACGAGCAGGTTGCTCGTGTGTTTGGTCTTCCGGATCAGAAGGGTTTGGAAGACGAGTTTGAGATTGTTTGAGGGAGATGCGCGATGATGGATGGAGAGATGAAGCCTTTGAGCAATGAGCAGATTGTGGCGATTTACGGTCGTGCGATTGACTTGATTGAGAGAGGGTGGTGTCAAGGACACATGGCTGTTGATTCCGAGGGGAACGAGTGTGATGTGGACGATGGCAAGGCTTGCGCGTGGTGTTTGACGGGGGCTGTTCGCAAGGTTGTGATCAAGGGTGTGGACGAGTTCTGGCCTGGCCGATGCATCGACTTTGTGGCGGATGATGTCTGGGAGGATGTCTGGTTTCCGTTGCGGGAGGCTGTTTATGTGCAGTCTCAGAATCAAACGGTCTCGCTCTGGGAGTACAACGACTATCCTGCCGTGACTGCGCACAGAGTGGTTGCGTTGATTGAGAGGGCCATGAAGTTGGTCGAGAAGAAGGAAGAAGCAAGATGGTAAGCTTCATGATGACGGACAAGTTGATTCCGGACGATCTCCCGTTGGTTGTGACGATTGCGGGGGAGCAGGGAGTTGGGAAGACGCTGTTTTCCGCTAGTTGGCCCAAGCCTGTAATCGTTCCGATTGAGAATGGGTTGCGGTCGATAAAGGAGGCGGGGATGAACATTCCTGCGTTTCCGATTGTCAATCGTTCCTCGGATGTGATGAAGGCTCTCTCCGAATTGCGGACGAGTTCGCACGACCGGAAGACGGTTGTGTTGGACTCGATGACTTCCTTGGAGAGCATGATGGTCCGTGAGATGCTTGAGAAGGGAAAGAGTCGTTCGCTTGCACATTTGGGCGGTGGCTACGGAGCGGGGTATCAGATGCTCAAGGCTTCGATGTCGAAGGTCGTTGAAGCTGCTTGGATGTTGCGGAATCGGATGCATGTGATGTTCATTCTGCAATCCGAGATCGAGACATTCTCGCCTGAGGACAGCGAGCCGTTCGACAGGTTGACTGTTCGCTGCGACAAGCGGTTGAAGGAGTTTTTCCTTGATCGTCCGGACTTGGTTGGCTTCATTCGTGAGAGGAAGTCGATGGAGCAGGTTGGAGGCGACAAGGGGAAAAGGGTTGCTCATGGCACGGGGGAGCGTGAGCTGATTTGTCACAAGCAGCCTGCGGTGACGAGCAAGAACCGGATGGGGATTGACGCGCCGCTGCTTCTCGAGATTGGGGTCAATCCGATCTTGAATCGCGAGAAGCAGGTTGTCGCGTCTGCGACATCCACAGACACGAGTGACTGGATTTAGTTTTGGTGATGGCTAGAAAACAAGGAGACAACAATGCCATACAGATTCAAGCGTCCGTTCGACACTTCGCAGTTCACTCCGTTGAGCGGGGGGAGGCTGCAACACGAGGGAGAGTTTCGATTGAAGTTGACGGACATCAACAAGGTCGAGTCCCGCAACAACATTGGTTCAATGTTGGAGTTTCGGTTCAGAGTCACCGCGGGGGAGTTCGAGGGGCATGAGCATACCGAGACCTGTGCGGTTTGGCACAACGATCCTGCGAAGCGTGCGTTTCCAGCGCAGGTTGCGGCGGCGATAGTTCGAGCGTTGAACGGCGGCCGGGATGTTGTTGTCGATGGTTCTCAGGAGCTTGTCGGGAAGGAGCTCATGGTGACGCGGGTTCAGCAAGGCGAGTATGAGGGGCGTCCGAACTTCAGTTCACGGAATTGGCGTCCTGCCGTTGGGACTGTGAACAAGACGATGGTTTCTCGGGAGACCGAGCGGCCTGTTGCGGATGTTGAACCGGATTCTCCCGAGGAGGATCACGAAGACGGCGTTCCTTTCTGAGAGATGTTCGAACTGCGTGACTATCAGAAGCGCGCCATCGTTGCGTTGTGGCGATGGTGGCGGGATGACAAGGGCGCTGCCCCTTTGCTTGTTGCTCCCACGGGATCCGGAAAGACGATTGTCATCTCGGAAGTCATCCGGCTTGTTCGGAAGGCGAATCCCGCGGCGCGCATTATGGTCTTGACGCATGTCAAGGAGCTGTTGGTGCAAAACAGCGAGGCGCTTGTGAAGCAGGCGCCTCACTTGACATTCGACACGGGGCTTGTGTCGGCGGGATTGAGCGCTCGCGACACGGACAAGCCGATTGTGTTTGCGGGCGTTCAAACCGCGTGTCGCTGCGAGTTTCCGGATCCGTTCACGCTTGTGATCATTGACGAATGTCATCTCATTGGCCGGAAGAGTCAGTCTCAGTACGGGCAAGTGTTGGATCAATTGAAATCCGTGAATCCGGACCTGCGGTTGTTGGGGCTGACAGCGACTCCCTATCGCCTGGACAGCGGGTTGTTGCATGAAGGTCCGGATGCTCTGTTTGACGGGATTGCCTTTGACATTCCGATGACGGACTTGATTGAGCAGGGGCATTTGGTTCCTCCCACGACCGTTCATGCGGGGGAGATGAAGGATCTGACTGTTCGGACTGGGGAGTTCACTGGGATGTCCCAGATGAAGGCTCTCGACAAGCAGATGGATGACATCGTTGAACAGATTGTCGCTCGAACAGGTCATTTGAAGACATTGTTGTTTCTCCCGACGCGAAGGGCTTCCAGGCTGTTGGCGAAGCGGTTGTTGGATGCGGAGCTGAATGCGGATTTCATCGATGGGTCGTTTTCCGCGAAGAAGCGGGAGTCAGTGTTGACGGACTTCAACGATGGGACAACGACTCATTTGTGCAATGTGAACTTGTTGACCACGGGCAGCAACATTCCGGACATTGCCTGCGTGGTTCTTGTGAGGGCGACCATGAGTCCGGGGTTGTATGTTCAGATGGTTGGGAGGGGATTGAGGACGCATCCTGACTTGGAGGAGTGTCTGGTTTTGGATTTTGGAGGGAATGCGGTTCGGCATGGTTCGTTGAACGAACCCACTCCTCCAAAGCCCAGGAAGGACGGAGAGCCGCGGGCGGCTCCGAGCAAGGTCTGCCTGAATCCGAATTGCAGCCGCGTTGTTGCGGCGGGATGTGGGCAGTGTCCGCATTGTGGCTTCTTCTTTCCGAGGGAGGAGAATCCTGCGCTTGCATCGAACTCCCCTTTTGCGGGGGAGATTGTGGGATGGAACGTTCCGCAACATTGGATGAAGGTTTGGACAGTCACTGCGATGCGTTGGGTGTCCAAGCGCAAAGAGGGGTCGATCACTGTTCGAGTGTCGTTGACGGGGACGCATGCCGACACGGGGGATCCTGAGCAGTGCGACTTTTGGGTTTGTCCCGAGCATGAGGGTTTTGCGCGCAAGAAGTTCGTGAAGTTTTGGCTGGCGGCCAGCGACGCTCCTGTTCCTGCGACTGTCACTGATACATTGGAGGCGATGCAGGATGGGAATTGCTGGAAGTTCGACAGAGTGTTGATCGGAAAGCGCAAGGCTTCCAGCTTCATGGAGATTTTCAATCATCTGTTCGACAAGGGGGAGAGGCAGCAAGTGTTCATCGAGGGACCTGTTGAACCTGATCCGGAGCCTGAGGAGGAACCTTACACTGAGGAATACGGAGATGAGGACGAAGATTATGGCGACTATTTCTAGGTGTCCTCGATGAGAGGCAAGAACGCTCCCAGACAGAGGAATGCGGATCCCAACCTGCTGCAGGTGCATGATGTGTACGCGACGATTCAGGGAGAGGGGCCGCGTGTGGGGCAGCCTGCGGTGTTCATTCGGTTGTCCGGATGTCACCTGCGCTGTCACTTTTGCGATGCTCGTTGGGATGACGAACACGATCGCTACCTGTCGATAGACAGCATCATGGAGATGTTCGATGTTGTTTGGAGCGCTCACAAGGACATTGACTTGGCTGTGTTGACGGGGGGAGAGCCGCTTCGACAGAATGTCACGCACTTGGTGAACAGGCTCTGCGACAGACACTTCACGGTTCAGATCGAGACTGCGGGATCTTTCTGGCTCCCTGTTCTTGATCGGAAAAAAGTGGAGATTGTCGTTTCTCCCAAGACCAAGATGGTTCACCCGAGAATCATGGCGGGAGCCGTTGCCTGGAAGTATGTTGTCTCGATGGACAGTCGAACGAAGTCGATTGACGGCAAGGGGCTTCCCGTTCTGCCTACGCAGCGGCCGCTTGGGAGGAACAGGCAGCGTCACGGAGTTCCAAAACAGTTTCCGTTTGGGAGGGACAAGGATGTCTTTCTCAGTCCTTGCTGGATTCCGGAGGATCCATGGCTGACCAAACAGAACATCAAGAAAGTTGCTGAGATTGCGTTGAAGCATGGATACAGAGCAGGTCTGCAAGCACACAAACACTGGGGAGTTCCGCAATGACGGGAAGCGATGACATTGGATTGTTTTGGGACGATTCAGACACAAGAAACAATGTTGACAAGCGGACGAGTTTCGACTCCATGCAGTCGCTGACCTTTCAGATGCCTCAATCCGAATGGAGGGCTCCTGCCGAGTTTCCAAATCTTGCGGACTGCAGGGTTCTCGGATTGGATTTGGAGACCAAGGACACTGGGTTGAAAAAGTTTGGTCCGGGCGTTCGGAGAGAGGGGAACTTCATTTGCGGCTGGGCTTTGTCGGATGGGCAGCGTGCATGGTACTTCCCTGTTCGACATCAAGGCGGCGGAAACCTGGATCCCGAGAAGGTCCAAGGCTACATGCGGGAGTTGTTCCAACGATTCCGAGGGACGCTGGTAGGGACGAACCTGTCCTATGACATCGACTGGGCAATGAGCGAGGGAGTTCGGTTTCCGAATGTGTCTCGCTATGTGGATGTGCAATTTGCGGATCCGTTGCTCAACGAGAATCTTCGAAGCTACAGTCTCGATGCCTTGCTGACGCGTCGTTACGGACCGCAAGGAGGGAAGGAGGAGCTTCTGCTTCGGAAGGCTGCAGCCGCGTACGGATTCAAGCATGTGAAGGACAACATTTGGCGTCTTCCGGCAAGGTTTGTCGGGCCGTATGCGGAGGCGGATGCCTCGCTTCCGATCAAGGTTTGGAGGGAGCATCTTCAATCCGAGCTTGAACGGGATCGTCTTTTGGACCTGTTCGATCTCGAATGCAGCTTGATCCCGATGTTGGTTGGAATGCGAAGAAATGGAGTTCGTATTGCGGACGATGGAGTTGAAGAGCTCACAGACATCTTTGCAAGACGGATTGCGGATCAGAAGCAGAAGCTCAACGAGGCGGTTGGGTTTGAAGTCAACCTGAACAATCGTGCTGGAACTCTTGAACGAGCGTTCGACAAGTTGTCGATTCCGTGTCTCAAAACTGCAAAGGGCGCTCCCAGCTTCACGAAGCCCTGGCTTGCCAATCATGTCCATTGGTTTCCGAGGGCGGTTGCCGAGGGGCGAAAGTGGGAGAAGATGCTGGGCACTTTTGTCGAGGGGCATCTTGGCCAGGCGATCAACGGACGGATTCATTGTTCGTTTCATCCGTTGAAGACGGATTCGCATGGGACGGTGTCCGGGCGATTTTCATCGTCTCGTCCGAACCTTCAACAGATTCCGTCACGGGATCCCGAGTTGAAGAAGATGTTGCGGGGAGTGTTTGTTCCTGAGCCCGGGGAGATGTGGTGGCGGTTCGATTGGAGTCAGATCGAGTATCGACTGCTTGCGCATTATGCGGTTGGAGAGTCCGGGCAGAAGTTGCGGGATCAATACTGGTCGGATGCAAGCACGGACTTTCATGGGTTGTGCGGGAAGATGGCGGGGATTCCGAACTCGAAGAGGACGCAGGTCAAGAACGTCAATTTTGGAGTGGTGTACGGCGCGGGCGTTGCAACGATTGCGAGTGTCATGGAAAAGAGTTTTGCGGAAGCGGAAGCGTTCTTGAGAGAGTATCATCGCAAGTTGCCGTTTGCGTACGAGACTCAGAAGCATGTGAAGGCTGAAGCTGACTTGCATGGAGAGATCCGGACGATGCTCAATCGGAAGGCGATGTTTGAATTGTGGGAGCCGAATTTCAATCGAGAGGAGAAACCCATGCCGTTCAAGCTGGCAAAACGGCGATGGCCTTTGGAGTCGTTGCAGAGAGCAAAGACATACAAGGCACTCAACCGTCTGCTCCAAGGCTCGGCGGCGGACATGATGAAGAAGGCCATGGCGGACATTTGGAAATCCGGCGTGTGTGATGTACTGGGAATGCCGTTGCTGACGGTTCATGACGAGTTGGACTTTTCTGCGTCTGACATCCCGTTGTCTCGGGAAGCGTTGCGAGAAGTGAAGCACATCATGCAGAACTGCTTGGCGTTGAAGGTTCCTGTCATTGCGGATGTCGAAAGTGGTTGGGATTGGGGCAGCACCAAGCAGACGCAGCTTTGAATGCAGTTGGGTTGCCCACACTTCAACTCGGCGAGCACGAGCGTCGACAGCATGGATGTCCGCATCGCTGTGTCCCATGTCTTCAATAAGGCAGCGATGGAGGGGCAATGCGCGTGGGCGTAATTTTACAGCGCAAAATCCATGCGACTTGTGCATTCTCGATGGAGGGAGTTCATGAAGGGCAATCCGACAGAGGACGCGTTTGGGATGCTTGTGCGAATTCATGGACTTCCTCCTCCTGTTCGAGAGCACAGGTTTCATCCTGCGAGGCGATGGCGATTTGACTTTGCGTGGCCGGACATTCGTTTGTCGGGGGGTTGGCGAATTGCCGTTGAGATTGAGGGAGTGTTTCGTGTTCCTGCAAAGGGGGAGGTTGTTCCTGGTTCGGATGTTGGTGGACATCGGACTGTCTCGGGGTTCTTGAAGGATGCCGAGAAGCATCGTGAGGCGTTGTTGTTGGGATGGATTGTGTTGCGGATTCCGTCCGTTCGCGTTTATCGCCGTGGTCGGATTCAGAATCCGATTGAGGAGATGGAGTTTCTCCTAAAGTTTCTTGGAAGAAATTGAACTTTCTTGCAGAAAGTCCTTGACTAGTCATCGGAAGTTTATACATTGGTCTGCGAACCAGCACTAATGTAGGAATCGAAAATGTCTATTGCGCCCGAAGTCCAAAAAGCCGACGACGCTTTCAACGAAGCGGACGAACGGTTGAAATGTGCTCAAGCCGCCGAGGATGAGTACCATCATGACCTGTGGCCCGAGCAGAAAACCTGCTCAAGATGGCATGATGTCGAAAGCGAGTTGAAGTTGGCTTGGAAGGAATACCGAGCAGCTTGGGCGGCTTTGTGCGCCGTCTGCCCATCAGACTAATTCTTTGAAAGCTCCGTCTTCGGACGGAGCTTTCTCTCAATCCAAGGAATCAAAAATGGACATGATGGATGACCGCGTCATAGACGCGGAATACGAGGTTGAAGCTGCGGAAAGAGCTTTGGAGATACATCGGTTTGTTTGCGGCAACGACAGACGAACAGAGCAGTTGGAGGAGAAGGTTGTCGAAGCGATCAACCGTCTCTTCGAAGTCAAACACAACGCAAGAGAGGAATCAAAATGAACATGACCGAGTTGCGCCATCAAGCGTCCGAACAACAATCCGCATTCAATCGTTACATTCAGCAGCATGGAGTGGATGACGAGTCCGATCGACTGTTGAAGGAATGGTGCCAAACGGAGAAGCAAGTCTCTGTCCTGGAGAAGTTGTTGAACGAGACGGATCAATCGTAAGGACATCCGTGAATGGCCACAAAAGAGGAATCGCACCAAGCCTTGCGCTCGCAGTTGCAGAAGGACATGCAGGGGCGACAGGTGCTGTTCTTCCTGTGGGGGAGTCGCTTCTGTATCGAGTATCCGCACAGGCAGGCACTGGGATTCTTCGACTGGATGGGTGGGGAGATGTGTTGGTGCACCGTGGGACGGAAAGTCCTGCATCTGTTCGCATGCTCGGACGGCGAAGCCCCGGGCAGAATGCGCTGAAGGAATCAAAATGGACAAGACAATCGCACATCAACTTGCAGAGGAAAATCTCAACAACCCAGATCGATGGTTGGAAGAATGGCTCCACAACGGACAATGCAGTGTGTTCGTTCGGGGAGACATGTTGCGGTTCCAATTGAAGGATCGTTCGTCAATCGTCTGGATCACTCCATGGTTGGACACCGGATGGAACATTGGAGTTCATTCGGATCGTCTTCATGACGAAGAAGTCATCGATGCTGTCAAGGAGTCGTATTTCGAATCCCCGGACTATTGTTGGCCCGTAGTCGTGAAGGGTCTCGGAGACGCTTACGCTTACCCAAAAGAGGAATTGACCCATGGCCGTTAAACTCAGACATGTCCCAAGCACAGTCAAGAAAACGAATCTCTGCAACATCAAGAACAAGCCCGCGTCAATCGAAGTCGTTCGCACGATGAAGAAGCTTCTCATGGAAAAGGGATGGACAACCAAAGCGGACGCAAAGGACAACGCGGGATATCCGGTTCATGGAAGTTCTCGGACAGCGAGAAGCTTCAGCGTGACGGGGGCGTTCGAACGCTCCATGATGGACGCAGTGAGCAACAAGCGGATGACTTGGACGGAAACGGATGAACTCAGTCTCGTCTTTCGACAGGTGACCTATCTGGCAAGCGGACGGGCAACGATCTCGTTGCAGGAGTTCAACGACAACATCGCGTTCAAGAAATCGGATGTCATCGCTTTGTTGGACATTGTTGAGAAGTACATTGCGAACGAGGATCCGGAAGTGTCGCTGACGGACATCTGCAACATTGTGGATCGTGAGAGAGCGGAGAAAGCTAGAATTGCAACAGAGGAAAGAGGGTATGCTTAAACAGTTGAATGTTGTTTGTCGCAGGAATGCGGGGGATGCAATCGAGAAGAAGCACGTGGATTCGGAGGTGTTCATTGTTCTCAATGCAGGACATGTACTGGGACACATTGAACGCGTTGGAAACCAATGCGTTCTTTTCAGGAACGAACGCGGGGAGACCAGGGAAGTCGGTGTGTTCGACACATTGAAGGCTTGCAAGGAGCGTGTTCAGAGAGATCTGAAGAAGGTGTTGAGCACGGAGTTCGAGACGGTTTTGAGGCGTCATCACAACGATGTTCGGAAGACGGTGTCGTACTTCGATCTCAACGATGACGATATTGAGATGTTGTTCGGATGGGCTCGGACGGATTCCGATGAGCGTCCCAAGGATGTTGTTCGGAATGCGTTCGGCATTGTTTGGAAGCCCTAGTCGTTCCGACATTGTTTGAAGTTTCTTGAAAAAAGTTGCACTTTCTTGCAGAAAGTTGTTGACACTGAATTATGTTTGGTCTATATTACTACTTGTCCAACACACTAGGTAGGAATAAATCATGATTAGACTCGCAACGACCGAACAAGTCAAGACCATCGAAACCCTCGCGCCCGCCGCCGATTTTGCGCAAATCAAGAAGCACGTCGACAACGGCTGGTTGGAATATGTGCAGGCTGTTCAGATCATCGCCAAGTACCATGCGTACGCTTCAACCAAGAAGCGGCCGGCAAGACGCTATTCTCGCAAGCCAATGACGGGCAAGGCAACTCCGGCGCAGAAGCGTTTTCTCGCCAAGCTGATCCGCGAAGACATGGGCGTGTCGACAACATTCGGGTTTCACAGATTGAACCTGAACACGCTGACCAAGGCACAGGCTTCGGACGCAATCTCGACGCTGAAGACTGAGCTCTACGGCTGAACCACAAGCGCCGCCTTCGGGCGGCGCTTCACTCCAAGAAAGGAATCGAAATGACATACGCAGAACAGTTTATCGCCAACACAATCGGCGAAGCGGACGGACAGGACTTCGATTGGGAAGACTTCCTTCCGGACACTGTTGACCGCACCGAGGAAGACCAACTCGAACGAATTGAATTTCCGGACGGTTCGGCAATCGTCGTAACCTGCACGGGATGGGACTTCGGAATTCATCACTCGTGGGTCGAGGCCCCGGAAGTCATCGAAGCAGTTGAGGCAAGCGACAATTGGACTTGCTGCCCACAATATGTGTGGCCGGAATGTGTGTTTGGACTCGACAGCAAGCATACGCAACCACCAACCGACAAGTTCGCAGCACTCGACGGCGCAATGTTCGATCTCGACTCAATCGACACCGAGTTTGTCATGATCGATGATGGATGGCTTCAGGAGGGCTTTTGGTGTGTTGACGCAGAAGACTTCAAGCGGTTCATGCTCGACACACGGGATTGGAATGGCGACATCAACCCATACGAGTCGACCGGCGAGACAACCAAGTTCGGCGACAAGCTGTTTCGGATTGAGGGAGTGGCCGATGCAGCAGAAGGCGAAGAGCTGCCGGCGGTAATCGAGGCATGGACATTCTGGTTTGATGAAGATGAGGGTTATTGGCAGCTGGACATTCTGCCAACCTGCTAGACAAGTCGAAACGCTCGGGGGAAACCCGGGCGTCTGTCCGGAGATTGGTTTCCGGCGCTGAATGAGACAGCCAACCGACAAGGAAAGCACATGATTGAACGATTTGTTTCAGTATCGGGCGGCAAAGACTCCGGCGCCGTCTACCTGCTCATCGTCAAGCGAGGCAAGCCATTCCGTGCTGTCTTTGCAGACACAGACAACGAACATGAAGTCACAATCGAGTTTGTTCGCAACCTTCACAAGAAAACCGGCGGGCCACGCGTTGAGTTCTGTAAGGCAGACTTCACAAGCAAGTTCGAAGGACGGCGGCAAAGGTTGCCTGCTCTTTGGAGCAAGGCAGGTGTTTCCGACAAGCACATCACTCGGGCGATGGAACTGATGCATCCGACTGGGAATGCATTCTTGGACTTGTGTTTGCTGCGGGGGGGGTTCCCGGGCGTGAAAGCTAGGTATTGCACACAAGAACTGAAGTTGAAGCCGCTTGCCGATACATTCTACAATCCCGCAATCAAGCGCGGCGGATTTGTCATTAGCTTCACGGGCGTTCGATCCGAGGAGTCGTTTGCTCGCTCGCTGCAACCACGGCGAGTTCGAGCAGGCAAACCACGGAGCGGACGCGGCGTCTACATGCCTGCTAGCTACAAACCGATATTCGATTGGACGCTTGCAGATGTCATGAAAATCCATGCGGAGTTCGGAATGGACATCAACCCTCTCTATCACCGCGGTGTGGAGCGGGTCGGATGTTGGCCGTGCATATTCGCTAGGAAAGCGGAAATCAGAGCTGTCTCGGAAACATCACCGGAGCATATCGAACGCTTGGAGGAGTGGGAGGCATTGGTCACCGAGTGTTCACGATCGGGATTTGCAACATGGTTCCCTGCCAAGAACTTGTCCAAAGACAGGGCGAATTGGAACTTGCCGGAGCATGGAATCAGAGGGCAAGAGAAGTGGGCAAGCGGCGGACGCTACTTGCCGGGGTTTGAACCGGAAAACACTTCGGCGGTTGCCGAGGAGTATGAAACAGCATGCGCTTTGTTTGGCGCATGCGAATAGCAGGAAAGGAAGGACTGACAATGTTCTACGACATGGGCCCGCGGTTCCCAGCCAACTTGGAGTTGGACTCGCTGCGAACACGCATCACAGTTCGGCGAAGGGTTATCAAGCGATTGGAACGCAGCGGCGACCCTCAAAACACACTGCCAATCCATAGGGCGCAGATCGCCAAGGATTTGGAAACACTCAAAACGATGGAGACAGCGAATGAAAATGGTACCAAAACATCATGTGACTGACACGGCAATCGGACTGGTCAAGGCTTTGCTCGACAATGAAGACCATTACAGGGAGCTGCAAGATTGCATCGGTCGCATCACTCGGTTCAAGGCAAGCGAGCTTGAATGCAGGCAGAAAGCGGACAAGGAGATGGAACGCGCACGGGAATACCAACGGTTGGTGCAGGAAGCCAAGCGGGAGTTCATCGAGCGCGCAACCACGCGTTTTGAGGAGACAGAATAATGAGACGCTATCAATCACTTCACACGAAGCGCGTTGTGCTGACGGCGCATGTCGGCGTTCGCAGAACCGCCTACGATCGCAGCACCGGACACGGATGCATGTGGTTGGAAGACCAAGACGGGAATGTGCTGTTCGAGCGAGTTATCAACTCCGCCAAGCCACTGGACGCGCAAATAGACAAGCTGCATGCAGACATGCAGCGGTTGCCGGAGGCAGGCAAATGACCATGGAAAGATATGCGGCGTTCGATGGAGCGCAACACGATCTCGACAAGATTGATAGCGATTATGTGTTGGTAGACGAGGGAGTGCATGGCGGATGGTGGTATGTCACGGCGAAGTCGTTCAAGACCTTCATGCGAGCAACGCGGGCATGGGATGGATGCATCGCACCGTACACGCCGGACGGCGAGGAGACCGAGTTCGGGAAACTGGTGGACTACATTGAGCTGTTGACCGAGGGAAGCGCAATGCGGTTAGGCATTTTGGACTCGTTCGACCCACATGCGGACGCTTGGACATTTTGGTACAACGACAGCATCGGCGAGTGGCAAATTGCATTCCTTACAGAGCAACAACAAACCACAATCACCGGCGGACTTCGAGCAAACAGAGTGGTCGCAATCGACATATCCGCTGAAATGACCGAGTGGATGGAGACAGGACAATGAGCATGATCGTTTACGCAGAAGCCATGAAAATGCGCACATACATCTGGGAAACTTACGGATGCGCATACGACTATTGCGGTGGGTATGTTGCCGATGAGGAGTTCGAAAAGCTTCTTGCCAATCCCTCCAAAGCGATGGCACGGCAATTGCTTATCGACCAAATCTGCTACTGGTTTCAAGTCGGGCCGGAGGACAGCACGAAGGCACCGCATTGCTGGTACGAATCAACAACTGGCGGATGGGGCAACCTAAACACGGAGTTCGACATGAAGTTTGCACTGGCAAACGATCCGGAATTGAAGCGCATCTATCGGCGCGTGGTCATGGGAGCGGACGCATGACCACTCAATACTTGATCCGAGACATCCCCGGGTGCTACGCAACGGATACCTACTCGCTATTCCAAGATGGCAACATGGTTGGACACATAGACAACACAGAGAGAGGCGCGTGCAAGCTGTTCATGTACAACGGGTTCTGTGAGGACTTGGTTGCGACATACACATCACTAGACGAGTGCAAAACTGCAATCGTCAAGAAGCTTACAGAGGAAACCAAATAATGCCACCGAGACAGATGGACTTGCGCAGCAAGCCAATCATCAACAAAATGAGCGCAGTTGCAGAAGCACAAGCGGAGTTTGACCAACACATGGAGCGCGGAACGCTCACAATGGCCGGAGTGCGCAAGTACATACATGCGCTGGAACAGATGGAGATGGTGGCCGTGGACTTGCGAGACACATTGCATCACATTCACATAGGCAGCCACTACGGCATCGCCACTTCCGAGCGGCGATTTGTGGTGACCAAATAATGCACAGCGCACCCTTCCCATACACAGGCGGGAAACGCAGAATTGCGCCAATCGTATGGGAGCAGTTTGGCACAGTCGGGCGATACATAGAACCCTTCGCAGGCTCGCTCGCCGTCTTGTTGGCCAACCCACACCCTCCAAACATTGAGATAATCTGCGATCTCGATTGCATGATCCCGAACTTTTGGAGGGCGATTGCCGCCGACCCAGAGGCAGTTGCCTTCCATGCGGATTATCCAACATTCCACTCGGATTTGACTGCAAGACACAAGTGGCTTGTAGACCGGCAACCGGAGGTTGCGCATAACTGCAATGAGCATCCCGATTGGTACGATCCGCAGGTTGCCGGTTGGTGGGTGTGGGGCATATCACATTGGATTGGAGGAGGTTTCTGTTCAACCTCCGCAACATCAATCCCACGCATTGACAGTCGAGACGGAGGGCGCGGCGTCTCGATCCAGCGCAAGAAAATCCCGAACAAGCGACCACATATAGACAAGTCCGGAGGCGGTGCAGGCATAAGCGTGCAGCGGAAGAACACGCCAATCGACAAGCGTCCGCATGTCAACATCAAAGGGGGTGGACAGGGAGTTTCCTTGCAGCGGAAAGACATTCCGAGCGGGAAACGACCGATCGTACACCATTCTGGCGGCGGCGCAGGCGTGTCGGTTCAACGCAAGAACATGCCTAGCGGGCAAATCCCGCAGGTTGACCATAAGGGCGGCGGCAGTGGCGTCTCGATCCAGCGCAAGACAATCCCGACCGGTCAAATCCCGAAAGTCAACTCACGCAGCGGCGGCAACGGAGTGTCAGCACAAAGAACAGGCATCGAGCAACCACTGACACCGCACAATCGCGGCGACAGACTGATTGAGTGGTTCTACCAACTTGCCGCTAGACTCGGCAAATGCGTGGTCTTGTGTAGAGGGTGGGAAAGCGCGGTGTCACCAACCCTGCTCGGCAACACGACCACGCAAAACACAGACACAGCGATATTCCTTGACCCTCCATATCGAACATCCGGCAACCGAAGGGCGGCATCATTGTATGCAAGCGACTTCGATGGAACTTCCGAGGACACGGCAACAGCAGCGTACGAATGGGCAATCGAACACGGCAACAAGCTGAAAGTTGCCTATTGTTGCCGAGATGGAGACTTCCCTGTTCCAACTGGGTGGACAGCACACACTGGCACGATGGTAGGCTACGGGCGGCAAAGAGAGGGTGACGATATGGTTATGTTTTCACCGCGGTGCGCAGGCATGCCACGGCAACAACTGTCACTGTTCGACTAGGAAACCGACATGAACACAAAACTTAAGCTGGAACAGACCAAATTGGAGTTGATGGAGGGAGACCTTGCGGACTTCGAACACGCAATCGAGACGGCGGAATTGCTTGGACAAGACATCAAATTCTGCACGCGGGAATTGACCATGCTGCGACACATCACCAAACGACAGAAAGAGTTGGTCGCAAAATTGGAGGGGCAAGAAAGGAAAGACCGATGAGAGAGACTATTGAGAAATGGCTTGGATTGCCAAAAGGATACGGTGCACTTGAGATAGCGATGGCGATATTCACTATTGCATTAACATTGTCTGCAACGGCAATTATAGTGGCTGGCACAGTGTATGTTGTTCTGCGCGTCTTAAGTTAACCACACACACACGGGCAGAAAGAGTTGGTCGCAAAATTGGAGGAGCAACAATGAAGCGCACAATCGCAGAACAACTGTCAGTCAAGCACATCCTAGACGGCAATGCATGGCTAATACCACACATGGACTCCGGCAAAGCAACCGTCCGCAAGTCCTTCGGCAAGGTGCGGTTCGAGTGGAAAGACGGCTCGGCAATCGTGTGGCGGCGGACAATCCACGGGCGCATGACATGGGACATCGGCGTGCATAACGACTGGCTGACAGATCCCGAAGTGATCGCTGCAATCAAGGCAGCTGTTTGGTTCAACGATGCAGCGTATTGTTGGCCAAGCTATGTAGATGGACTCGACAAGAAACACATGCGACCACAGGAGGCAAAATGACCACTACAATGCACATCATCGGCGTTATCGCCGGAGTGGCATTCATAGGCATCGCGATAGCGTTCAATCCGGAAATGCCGAGCCTGCTAGCGTACATGGCCGGATGGGGCGTGGGAATATGGTTCTGTATGGAGTTAGATAGAAAATGAACATGTTTGTACTAGCACTGGAGCACGCTCGAGACCTTGCGCCTGTCTACTCTGAATCCGAGATGGCGAAGTCAGTCTATATCGCAGGGCCTATCTCGGGCATGCCGGACGGCAACATTGCAGCATTCAACGCAGAAGCAAAGAAATGGCGGGATACAGGCTACCTTGTCGCCAATCCAGCGCAAGCAGGCGCAAGAACCGACAAGACACTGAAAGACATCTTTACCGCCGACTTGATGGTTCTAACACGATGCACAAACATCATGATGTTGCCGGGGTGGGAACGCTCACTAGGCGCAAGCATCGAGCGCGATGTTGCCAGCTACCTAGGCATCACGATTTGGCATCCGTACGAACACCGGCAATCATACTGCCTCGGATGGGTCTCAATGCGCTTGGATTGCGGCGAATACCGCGTGCGATTGGCGACACGGGCGCCGAGTTCGACTCCGGAGTTCGAGTCTCAAAACCTGCGCACGGAATGGGTTGATGTTGCCGACCACGCAAGCAAGTCCTTGGAGGAGATGTCAAAATGACCACAGAAATCGAGTTCGAGGACATTGAATGTCCATACGAACGCATTCGAATGTCGTTGGCAATTGGCTATTCCTACTGGGCATTGCCAGCGGGGGCAATTGAGGACGGCGCAAAAGTCAGCCAACAAGCCTTCCGGAAGTTGAAGGCTGGCACGCGTCCGGCAAGCGAGGAGCAATCATGACCAAAACACAGATTTGGTACGGACTCGTCACGATCGCCATTGCATTCGCAGCTGGAAGAGGTTTTGCGGCATTGTGGCCGGAATACACGGCATGCTTGGTAGGGTGATGAAACTCGACAAGCAGGGCAAAACAGTATATAGCAAGAAGCCTCCGGAACCCACCACAATTCCGAAGGCTTCACTCACTGCCAACCTAGGAGATGGCAACTATGCTGGACACACCATATAGCGCGTCCGAACCCACAGGTCAACCAGATATTGTAGATCGCAAGATCGAAGCGGCAAAACTGCTACGCACAATGGGAGCACATTTTGTGCTTCTCTGCGAATCGACAGACGCAGTTGTCGCCAAAAGACCCAAACAATCCAAATGGCAGAAACAGAAACCTACATGGCCGGCGGTTGAAGCTGCAATCCGAGGCGGTTGGAATGTAGGCATCAAACCCGGGTCGATCCAATGCCTAGTCGTTGATGTCGACACGCCGTCCGGAATGACAGACGCAGAAGCAATCGAGACAGTCTCGAATTGCACCAAAACCCTATCAGATTGGCAGAAGCCAGTGGCAATGCACCCTAGCTCAAATGAGCGAGGAGCGCATGTATGGTACAGGAAAAGCGCTGCAAAAGTCGGCAACATGAAATGGTCGGTCGATGGAGTGGACGGCAAGGAAAGCGGCGACATACGCGCCGACCATGGCTATTTGATATTGTGGCACATCATTGAAACAGCAACCCAGCTGCAATCGAACTTCTACGATGCAGACATACTGTCAATCGCCGAGTTCAAATCCCGCTTCGGAATGAAACGCAGCGCAGGCAAGCCAACCGGCAAGAAACAGAAAGTCAATCTCGCCACCAAACACACAGTCGGCAAGTCGTTCACGGCGGACTGCAAACACCTAGCAAACCTGCCTAAAGGCAACCGCAACAACACACTGTTCTACACATGCCGATGGTGGTGGGAACGCGGCGGCATGAAGGACAAGCGGCGAGCGCAATCATTGCGCACCGCGGGCATCGACTCCGGCATGGACGCAACCATGGTGGACGCAACCATGGCATCCGCCATGAAACTCAACAATTCCGAGGAGGAGGCAGAAGCGGAAGCGCAAATCGCCGACTCAACGCTTGACGCAATGACCAAAGCAGCAATCGGTCACCGTGACGCTGCAAAACTGTTCGAGTTCAAGCACAGCAAGAAATACCGCTACAACAACACTCGCAACCTATGGATGGAGTTCGGCAAAGGCGTGTGGTCGATTGACGAGATAGGCAACGCAGACTCCGATGGACAAGACATCATCGACCACATGGTACAGTGCCTAGAAGACCCTACTGCCAAGAATGTGGCGGCATTGCACGCTTCGGGATTCCACACTGGAACAATGTCGCAAGCTGCAAAACTTCGAAGCCTAAAGCTGCTTGAAACGCACCTAGACAAGCACAAGCACATTGCATCATTGCCGGACGGCAACGCTATCAACCTAGACACATTGGAAACAATCACGGACACAGATGCAATCCGAGACCTGTACCTCACTGACAAATCGCAGCTGGGAGTGATACCTAAACCAAGCGTCAACTGCGAACTGACACGAAGGTTCATATTCGAGGGACTTCTCGGCGAATACGAACAAATGGACAGAGTCGAGATATTCGACTGGCTGCTCGCATTCATGGTCTCGGCAATCCGCAAGGAAGGCAGCGTTGAACGCTTCCTGTTCATACAGGGCGCAGCTGGGACAGGCAAAAGCACATTCGTGAACTTGCTGTCTCATATCGCAGGCAAGACACAAACGACCATTGCAGCCAAGAACATCATCAACCGCAACACACCGCCGAGCGAATGGATTGCAGGACTGTCCGGATACAGGCTCGCCGTAATCAACGAATTGCCAGCACGCGGAAACTTCGAAAGCAGCGACCTAATCCCGCTGGTATCCAATGAAGAGATGAGCGTTCGCTTCCTGTACGGCAACTCATTCAATTTCACACCGAACATATCGCTGGTCATCGCAGGCAATTCAAGACCACGCATCGACTCCGAAAGCGGTCTATTCCGGCGCATGGTTCTTGTGGAAGCGAACACCGTGCCAAAGAAGGTAGACATACACCTGCTTGCCAAGCTTAAGGCAGAAGCAGCTGGGTTCTTGCACATGGCGCTGCAAAGACACGCAACCAGCTGGAAAGAGCGATTGCTGGAAATCCCGCAATGCCTTGCGGAGGGCGTCACTGCCTACAAATCCGACACGAACCCATTCGATGCATGGCTTGCAGACGAGTGCAATGTCGACAAGGGCAACGACACATTGAGCGCATGGCAAACCGCCGACCTGTATGAATCGTTCACCAACTGGTGCATCGAACTCGGTTTCAAGGACAAGTTCATAATGGCAGGCAACCAATTTTCAAAGCAGTTGAACATACGACTGGGCCCTAAATCGAAGGGCAAGCGACAACGACACGATGGCCGGCAAGACTACAAACGCACGGGCATCGCATTGAAGCACAATCGAACCATACTCGAGACCAATTCGTTCTAGCTGTGCAGATGCGTGCAGATGATGTGCAGATGAATTGCGGCATCTGCACAGGCAAATTGACCACTGGAAAGTGTTGGCTAACGAACACCTCAATCAGACCATATTCAAGCCACTGTGCAGGTTGTGCAGATGATTGTAAACATTTAGCCGCTCAAGGCACGCTAAATATGATGCAACTCAACCGAGTTATAATCAGAAACAATAGGGAATCATCTGCACACCTGCACACTCGCCACCAAAACCGCCGAGCCAGTGTAAGGAAAACGAACACTTTGCTAGGCAGTTTCAAGGTGTGCAGATGAATTGTAGGCATCTGCACACCTGCACAGTCACGGCGATCCGAGACCACCCTAGGGGTCCCTCCGGCGGCGGGCGCGCCGCCGGTGGTTGGGCGGCGTTGCAATTTTCCTAATTTTCTAGTTTCGGCGAACAGGAGGGTCAGGCCAACTGAACCTTGCTGACCCTTGCAATCCGGCGGCGAAATTGCTATGCAGGCGGCATGTTGCACGCAGTTCCATATTCCCAGACGCTCGATCCGAGCGGACAGTCGTTCAAAAGTGACCATGATGTCGCTTCCGACTTGCGGCGGCGGATAGACGAGTTCGGCATGCAGAAACTGTGTGATGCTGCTAATGTCAGTCTATCCTCATTGAAGCGTTACAAGCGGGCCGGAAACTTGCCGGACACGGGTGCGGGGCATCGAGTTGCCTATGCGCTTCTTTTGCGGACGCATGCATCGGTTGCCGATGACGGAGGCATCAAGGTTGACTTGCCGGTCGAGACGAACGGATTTGACTTCGGCATCTCGGATGACGAGGCAGTCAATGCGAAGCGCAAGGCGGACGCTCAACTGTCTCGTGAAAAGGTCGTCAAGATACAGCTTGAAAACGCGGCATTGCGCCGGAAGTTGATAAGCATTGAGGAGATCAATGCGATTATGCTTGCGCAGGCGCGTCGTGTGAGGGAGCATTGTGACACGACACGGAGGGCGGTTGAGAGGGTGGCCAACAAGAAGTGTCGAGGGATTGTCGTTCGGACTTTGGACAAGAACTTGGAGCTGATGCGCTCAATGTTCATTGGACAATGGCGCAAGTTGGATGATGGCGGTTATCAGACGCCTCCGGATGATGATGATGATGGAGACGGCAATGCCGTTTGACGCTCAACGGCGACTGGACTTCGAGCAGTGCGAGTTGCTTTCCAGTTGCGTGAAACCGCTTGAAGACTGGGCGACCGACCATAGACGGATTACCGGCGGGCCAATGCCGGGGCCGTGGAACTTCGACAATGCGCCGATGGCTTTGGAGCCTATGCAGATTTGTTCGGATCGAGATGTCAGGGTCATTACTGTTTGGACTCCGGCGCAGCTACTGA
>MKWU01001073.1_pt1 | contig 49468 bp, 41 predicted proteins | sample 809101 | NCBI WGS metagenome assembly MKWU01 (sample SAMN05860141, study PRJNA318959) | sponge metagenome | host: Aplysina aerophoba | place: Slovenia: Piran, Adriatic Sea, Gulf of Piran | collected 2013-05-07 | reverse complement strand
CCTCTCCCCCGCTCCACACCGACCCTCCGGGCCATCAACCGCCGACCGACCTCTCGAAAACGCTCCGAAGAAAGCGAAACAACGCGCCAGAAAACAAAATCGCGACCTTCATGCAACATGCGGGCTAACGCACCGATGGTGCCCTTCCCGCCAGCGCCCGCCTTCGCATGAACGGACAGAAAGTTCCGTGACTACAGGTCCTTACGGCCCGTCACATCCCGCGCCGCCGCGCGGCTTCCCCGACGAAACGCCACCGCGGCTGCTTCCTGCATTACCGCCCAGCCGCGCGGCCCGAACAGGAAGCCGCGACCATGACCGAGAAATCCACCTTCGCCCGGCGCGTCCGCGCCGCCAAACCCCGAGCAGCCAAGTACGAAGTCCGCGACGAGTTCTGGTGCCCGCACATCGTCGCCATCGTCCGGCAGCTGATGCTGACCGGCTGCCGCTTCGGCGAGATCGCCGCGCTCGAATTGGACTGGCACTACTGTGGCCGGTTGAGCAGACCGAAAGACAACTGGTGTTACCGCGTGGAGTGGGGTTAACCCGACTATGCGGAGCTCCGCATAGTCGGGTTGACTTCAGGGAACGTGCTGGAAACAATGGCTGACGCTTGGTGCCTCGCCGACTCATCATACGGCGAATTGACACTCGGGCGGTCGATGGCGGCTCGCAACACTATCCGCCCTCCAGAGCAGGCATCTGATTCCAGGCGCGACCGTCCAGCATCCGGCCGGTCTTCTTCTTGAATGCACCGCCCCACTGCTTGAAGAAGAAGGGCACGCCGTTCTCCAAGCAGTTGTCGCGAATGTCCCGTACCCACTCCGCCTCCATCGGTCGGGCTCCAGGGCCGGACTCTCCGCCGACAATGACCCAGCCGATTTCCTGAAGCGACAGGTTCGGCAATGGACCCAGGAGTGGCTCGAGTGACAGGAACTTCGTCCGCGCACCCGTCTCCCCAAGCCGTTGCAGCCGTCCCAACCACCGCTCCGACTCGATGCTTGTCCCGAGCCAGATGTTCGGTGCCCAGCGAAGCCTGCGATTGAGTTGGGCTACCCGATCTGGCCGCTTGGTGAGCACCTGAAACGTATGCTGGCTCGCGCGGTCCATCACGTCGAACACCGCTTCGATGAACGATGTCGGCACGGACTGATGAAACAGGTCGGACATGGAGTTTACAAACACCAAACGTGGTTGTCGCCAGCGGGTGGGCTCATCGAGCGAGTCTTCATGGGTGCGGACGGCAAATCCGTCCCGGTACTTGTCCACGCCCATCGCGCGCAGCCGCCGCGCCATGCGTTCCGCGTAACAGTGCTTACAACCATGACTGATCTTGGTGCAGCCGGTCACCGGGTTCCAGGTGACCTCGGTCCATTCGATTGTGGAACGCGTGGCCATGTCTACAGGTGCTCCAGAATGTGCTTGGCAATCCGTTTCGCGGTACCGATAGCCTTCGGACTGTCGTTCCCGACGCAGAACAGCAGCTCGAACAGTACAGAGTTCTTCGAATTCCTGAGCGGTCGGGATACCTCCAGAAACCTGGATCCGAACAACCTCGCCAGTTGATCCTTGTAGATTCGCAGCAGCCCATCACTACCTGGGTCGCGCCCGAATTCTTCGTCGCCGAACAGGGTCCCCTGAGGGCTCTTGCCATACAACTCTCGCCAGCTATCGCCACCAAATACGGTCGTCAAACGTCGCACCCAAGCGGAGTCGATATCATCGGGCAGCCTCCGGGTTGGGAGCATCCGCTGGATCGCGCCCACCGGGAACAGAATCCACATATCCAGAGCCTTGAATTCGGAAATCCGCCGTACCGTTTCCCATTCAACCTCGGTTGCGAACGGATCGAGGAACAGCACCCCGCGCGATTTACGCCAGTCTTCTTGCAGCGATATCAGGAATTGGTTGGCATCGGAACGGATGATCTCAACGCACTGTCCAGAGTGGGTGCCTTTCAAATCTTCCAATTCGGAGCACCGATCCAAATCTTGCTCGACGAATATCAGGCGGTCAAAGCGCTTGTCCTGAATGTTGAGTGCAATTCCCGCTGAGCCACGAATGAGCTCCTGCAGGTCCTCGCAGTCCTTGCCTGGCAGTGCAACGCGTCCGGTACCGGCGAAGGCGTCAACATACATCAGACTGAAAGGCTGATTCTTGAGCGCCGTCGTGTAGGCATCCAGATAACGCTGCAGAATACTCAGCTTCTCCCGCGTCCACAGGCCGCCGAATGCCTGGGATTCCGTGCCGATTCTTGCATTCATGCCCCGAGATCCCGCAAATTGAAGCTCTCGATACCATGGGTGCCGAGATTCCGGACGTCCCGAAGGGTCCGGATTGGCTCCGGCTTTCCGGTCAGATCCTGGTCTTGGCCGTCGGTGACCTCGCCGCGGCTGACAAAGGGCTGGAGGTTCGATCCACAACGGGCGCCGCAGGGCGTGTCGAGGTAGACGGCCTGTACCTGCCAGCCCAGGCCCTCCTGCTCCGCCGTCACCGCCCCCACCAGTAGGCTATTCGCGCGATCCCAGCCGGCGTGCGAATGGGACTTGATGTCGCGACCTGTACTACGCCTTCCTTGCTGCGTCATGGGTTGCCTCGATCATTGCCTATCCGCGGCACTCTGGCGGGACCCACGGATCACGCTGCCGCGACTGCTGTATCAATTGGCATCTTACCCACGGCAAGGGCTCACTATATGAGCCTCTCTTGACATTGGACAAATCTCCGAATCGTGTTCCGGGTGGGACGAGGCCGGGCCGATCGACTCAGCACGGGTGCCGTCGGGGCCGCCCACCTCCGCGATGACGTGCCGGGTCGCGTGGCCGAAGGTCGGGAGGATCGCGGAGTGCCGTCCGGCCCCACCCGCGACCACGACGATGAGGTCGTCCGGCCGCGTGCAGAAACGCACCCCGTCCCGGCCCCGGGGGCCGATGAGATGATCCGGAAACCGCGCCTCGAGCACGTCGACCATCGCCTCCGACACCACCGCGCGGGGCACGACGGCGTGCTCGCTCAGGAACCGCCTGACGTCCGCCTTCGAGAATCCGGCCGCGGCCACCACCTCGGCGTGCTCGGGCCCGAGGACGACCACCGGCTCGCCCTCGAGATAGAAGTTGTTCGCCCCGGTGGACGCGAGGGTCCCCGCGACGGTGAGCAGGATCTCCTCGCCCGTGCGGCCGTAGTGGTCGTTCACGTTGTGCGGCCCTTCGACCCCGCATACGGTCACCGTGCTCGCATCCGGCGAAAAGCCGTTCTCGACGTGCCACGGGTCCCAGGGACTCGCCGCGACGTTCTCCGCGAAGCAGAAGGAGTACTTCGCGGGAGAGCCCATCGTCGCGCGGTCGAGCACGCCCGGCGCGGCGCCGCCGATGTTGAGGAGGATGAAGCGGACCGCCCGGCCGATGGACGCGTTGGCCCGCCGCCCCTGCCCGAACGCGTTGTACGCGCCGTTGATCTCGAGCGTGTCGGCGAGCGGACCGTTCACCATCACGAGCACCGTGCACGGATGGGTGGTCGACTGGAGGGCCTTCAGGTTGAAGCGCGGGTCGCACATCGCCCGGGTGGCGGCCACCACCACCGGGAAGTGGGCCGGCTCGCAGCCCGCCATCACCGCGTTCACCGCGAGCTTGGCCGCGGTGGCCCGCCCGAGGCGCGGCTCCACCACCCCGACCTCCTCCTCCGGATTCCGATCGCCCAGCATCGCCTCGCACCGCTCCCGGGTCGGGGGGACGATGGGGAGCCCGTCCGTCCAGCCGCGCTGATGGAAGATCCGGTTCACCGCGTCGAACGAATCGGGGGCGCGCACCGTCTCCGGCGCATCGGGGGCGTTGTAGTCGCTCTCGAAGAGGGAGCGGTAGCGGAGCCGGTTCCTCGACACCACCTGCTTGGAGCGGTAGTGCTCCTCGAGGCGGGTCGCGTCGCCGGTCAACCCCTCGACGATCTCGTCGATGACACCGCCGGCGAGCTCCGCCACCTCGTCGGGGCTCCGCCGGGCGAGGGGATGGGGCACCACCACGGTGGGAAGGCCGGGAAGGTCCCAGCCGGTCGCTTCCGCCTTCGCGAGCGCGAAGAACTCGTCGGTGCAGATGGCGACGACCGGGGTGCCGCGTCGCTCGAGCTCGATGCTGTCATGGATACACCACGACGTGCACGATCCTCAGTCGGCGATCGCGGCCGCGACGACGTCGCACTCCGCGATGAACTCCTCGGTGAAGCGGGCCGGCGACGACGCCTCCTTGTGGAACCAGCGGAAGTCCGTCACCCCGTGGCGCTCGCGAAGGAGCGACTCGACGTTCTCGAGGAGCACGTCCGCGTTCTTCTTGTCGTTGGCGAAGAGCCCCACCGTCGTGTCCGGCCCGAGGGCGGGCGGCCGCGGCACGAGGGGCGAAGGGCGCTCCTCGAACACCGCGCAGGGGTTCATCAGCTCGGCGGCCATCTCGTGGTCTCCCTTTTCCGGCGTTCCGTTACGTACCGTAGCGCGTCGCGATCCGCTGCTCGCTCGACTCGCGACGCGGGCGTTCAGCCGCCGTCCCCGGGCTCTCCGCCGGCCGCCTCGCCGGCCCGCGCGTCGATCGAGGCGGCGAGCTCGAGCAGCTCGCGGGCGGTCGTCACCATCGCGTAGTCCACCATGTCGCCCTCGTAGGTGACGGCGGCGCTTCCGCGGCGCTCGGCCTCCTCCATCGCCGCAATGAGGCCGCGGGCGTGGGCGAGCTCGGCCTCGTTCGGGGTGAACGTCTCGTTCACGATGGGCACGTGGGTGGGGTGCATCACCACCATGCCCCGGAAGCCGAAGCGGCGGTTGAGGGCGGCGTCCGCGCGCAGCCCGTCGAGATCGCGGATGTCCCACCAGGACGTGACCATCGGGTACTCGACCCCCGCCGCGCGCGCGTCGAGCACCGCCCGCGACCTCAGGTAGTGGGTCTCGGTGCCGTCCTTCGTCCACTGGTAGCCGACGGCGCGCGCCGCGTCCCCGCCCGGACCGCAGCCGAGCATCATGCTCGTCGCGCGCGGGCTTGCGCGCAGGATGTCGCAGGCGTCGCGCATCGCGCCCGCGGTCTCGAGGTCGAGCGGGGTGGCCACCGACCCCGGCTCCAGGCCGGCCCGCTTCTCGAGGTGGGTGAGAAGAGAGTCGAGCTCGCGCAGGTCGTCGGCGGACTCCACCTTGGGGAGGCGCACCGCCTGGAGGGCGGGGCCGACGATCGCCTCGAGATCGTCCAGGGTGAGACCGGTCGCGAAGCCGTTGATCCGGACCGACCGGTCCTGCCCCGCGGCCGAGAGGGCCTCGAGCGACTCCCGGACGAGGCCCCGGGCATGTAGCTTGTCGGGCACCGGGACCGAATCCTCGAGGTCGAGGATGAGCATGTCCGCTCCGGCCTTTATCGCCTTCGGCACCCAGTCGGGCTTGTGCCCGGGCACGAACAGGGCGGACCGGTGGAGCCGCCCGCCTTTCATGCCCGGACCGCTCCGTCACTCGCGGGAGCGCGATGCCCCTGCCCACGGACCGGCCGCGGCGGCCCGTTCGTTCGGCGGCAAGTCACCGCGGTCCGTTTCCGCAAACGACCGGCGGCCGTCCGGAACCGCAACCTCGCTCCGATTTCCATGCAATCTCGCTCCGGCGTTGAGCCCGTCTCTCGAATCCGGCTCGAGAGTTTATCCCGGCTCCCGCGCGCGGTGCACGGCGGGCCGGGCCAGAGGTCACGGTTGCGAGCATCCGGACCGGCCGGGTCGCCACCCGCGCCGACGCGTCGAAGACGCGGAACAAACCAGGTCGTGCGCTACCCCCGGCCGGACAGCCCACTCGACGCTCGTCCAGGAGAACGCTCCGAACCGCCCACCGGTCTCGGCACGGATGCCGGTCGCTCCATTGTCGTTCTTTCCCGGGAGGAACCGGTCCGCATCCCCCGCCGTGGTGGGCAGCGGGCACCATTGCCGAGGCAGCGTTGACGGCTACGACGAGTCAGGAGATCGTCAGAGTGGTCGACGAGGAGAGCCGCCCGGTCGCCGAGCTGCCCCGGCACCTCGCGCGGGGCGAGAATCTCCCCCATCGGGCGATCTGCATCTTCGTCTTCGACCGGCGCGGTCGGCTGCTCGTGCAGCGGCGTACCGCGACACCACTCAGGCGGTGCCGGCGACCCGCTTCAGCTCCTCGATCGCCTCGGGGTTGAGGAGGGCCGTGAGGTCTCCCGGTTCGCCTCCGGTGACCACCGCCTTCACCACCCGGCGCAGGATCTTCGTGTTGCGGGTCTTCGGAAGGTCGGAGACGAAGAGCTGGCGCTTCGGACGAAACGGGCGCCCGAGCCCGGCCCCGACCGCATCTGCAATGGCGCGCTCGAGCTCCGGCCCGGGCTCCACCCCGGCCGCCGGTACCATGGCGAGCAGCAGCGCCTGCCCGGAGACCGGGTCCGGGACTCCGACCGCGGCTGCCTCGGACACCGACCCCGTCGCGAGGGCGAGCCCTTCGATCTCGGCCGGTCCGGTGCGCTTGCCCGCAATCTTGAGCGTGTCGTCCGAGCGCCCTTCCACGAACCACTGCCCGTCCTCGTCCCGGCGCGCCCAGTCGCCCTGCCGCCAGAGCCGTCCGGCGTACCGGTTCCAGTAGGTCTCGAGGTAGCGCTCCGGATCGCGCCACACCCCGCGGGTCATGCCGATGTTGGCTTCGCGGAGCACCAGCTCCCCGACCTCGCCGACCGCGACCGTCCGACCCGCTTCGTCGACGATGTCGGCGCTCACCCCGAGGGTCTCCGCGTTGAAGCTGCACGGCTTGAGGGGCCGGAGCGGAATCGAGACCAGGATCGCACCGGCGAGCTCGGTGCCGCCGGTGATGTTGAGGATCGGCATCCGCCCGCCCCCCACGGTGTGGAAGAGCCAATTCCAGGCTTCCTCGGTCCACGGCTCCCCCGTGGAGCTCGCGCACCGGAGGGACGAGAGGTCGTACGGCGCGACCGCCCCGTCCCCGTGCCGCATGAGGCTGCGGATCGCGGTCGGGGCGACTCCGAGATAGCTGACGCGATGGTCCTGCACGAGCCTCCACATCCTCCCCGGCTCCGGGTAGTCGGGCACCCCCTCGGCAATTACCAGGCACCCGCCCCCGAGGGTCGCGATGGCGAGCTGCATCGGCCCCACCACCCAGCCGAAGTCGCTCATCCACAGCATCCGGTCGATTTGCCTGAAGTCCATGCACAACAGGAAGTCGACCGCCATCTTGACGACGTAGCTGCAATGGGTGTGCACGGTCCCCTTGGGCCTTCCGGTGCTGCCGGAGGTGTAGATGAGCATGGAGACCGCCTCGGCATCCATGAGTTCGCAATCGATCCGGTCCGCCTGCCCGTCCGTGAGGTCGCTCCAGCGCCGGTCGCGCGCCTCGTTCCAGCGGACGGGCTCGCCGAGGTGCTCGTACACGACGACGTGCCGGAGGGATGCGACCCGGTCCGCCGCCGCGTCGAGGGTCGCCTTCATCGGAACCGTCACCCCGCGCCGCCAGGTCGCGTCCACGGTCAGCACCGCCTTCGCGCCCGCGTCCTGGAGCCGGTCCCGGATCGCGTCCGGACCGAACCCGGAGAAGAGGGGCACCACCACCGCCCCGATGTGCTGGACGGCGAAGAAGGCGGCGGTCACCTCCGGAATCATGGGCATGTAGAGTCCGATCGCGTCACCCGGTCCGAGTCCGAGGGAGCGAAGCCCCCCCGCGAGCCGGCAGATCTGCCGGTCGAACTCCCGGTAGGTCCACTCGCGCACGTCGCCCCGCTCGCCCTCCCAGCGGATGGCGGGCCGGTCCTCGACGGGCGTCCCCCGATGGCGCTCGATGCAGTTGACGACCACGTTCGTGCGACCGCCGATGCACCACTTCGTCCAGGCGAGCCCGCCGCTCGTGTCCCGGACCCTCGCGTAGGGGACGGGAAACCTCAGGTCCAGGTGTGCGATCGCGGCGTTCCAGAACCGCTCCGGGTCTTCCTTGCACCATGCGAGGAGCGCGTCGTAGTCGTGCCCTTCGACGCCGGCGTGCCGCATGAAGGGCACGAGGTTGCACGATTCCATCTGCTCGGGGGTCGGTCGCCAGGCGAATCGGCTCATGCGGGGCTCCTCGGCGGAAAGGGGGAAGGACAGGGCGGGGACGAACCGAACGGGCGGGGCCGGTCGGCGAATGATCGCACGGCGACGCGGGCCTCGCGCCGCCATGCGCTCTCCGCGGCGCCGCGTCGGCACCCCGGCGGCCAACTCGCCGCACGACCGCACCCTCACGCCGGAGGCGCCGCCGCGTCATCGCCGGCGATACGGTCTTGCCAGCGGCTCGGCAACCCGAAGGAGGACCGTGCGCAACCGGGAGCGCGTATGATCGCGCCCGCGTACCGGCGACCGCGGAACACCGATGACGACCCAGGAAAGCTCCACCCCCATCCTCACCATTGACGGCCCACGCGCCGACATCCGGTTCAATCGCCCGGACAAGCTGAATCGCATCGAGCCCGCGGACCTCGCGGCGCTCGACCGCCACCTCGACGCCATCGAGAGCGACCCCGCGTTGCGGGTCGTCGTCCTGACCGGAACCGGCCGGGTGTTCGGGGCCGGCTACCACATCGGCGATCTCGACGAACAGCACTCGGGCACCCGTACCCCGACCGGCGACGAGGTCGACTTCGAGACGGTCGCGAACCGCCTCGAAGGCTGCCCGCTCCCCACCATCTGCCGGCTGAACGGCAGCGTGTACGGGGGCTCCACCGACCTCGCCCTCGCCTGCGACTTCCGGATCGGCGTCGCGGGGACGGAGATGGTGATGCCGGCCGCGCGCCTCGGCACCCACTACTACCAGGGGGGAATCGAACGCTACGTGACCCGGCTCGGCGTCGGCGCGGCGAAGCGGCTGTTCATGGCCTCGGTGCCCCAGTCGAGCGAAGAAATGGTGCGGATCGGGTTTCTCGACGAGGCGGTGCCGGCGGAGGAGCTGGACGCCCGCGTCGACGCGCTCGCCGCCCGCCTCGCCCGCAACGCCCCCCTCGCGGTCCGCAACATGAAGCGTGCGATGAACCAGATCGCGGTGAACCGACTCGATGTGGAGGCGTTCCGCGCCGGCTACGAGGCGTGCCAGCAATCGCAGGACTTCCGCGAGGGGGTGCGGGCCTGGAAGGAGAAACGCACTCCGGTCTTCGAGGGGCGCTGATCCGAGGCGAGAGGAGAAAGGCCCCGAGGCGCTCAGGTGGGAAATGGGGGATCGGAGCGGGCTTTCGGGTTCAACTGCTCCGATCCGGCTCGTTCAACCGAACCCGAAACTTCGCTCCGACCGCCATTTCACACGTTGGTCTTCGAGGGGCGCTGATCCAAAGGCGAGAAGAGGACGGCCCCGGAGCGCTCAGGTGTGAAACGGGGGTCTTCGAGGGGCGCCGATCCGGCGCCTTCGGCGGCAGTTCCGCGGGCACGCGGACGGCTAGGCGACCTCGCCTTCGACGGGCTCCTCGCCGAGCTCCCGGACGGTCGCGCGAAAGCTCGCGGCGGCGGCGCCGAGGGCGCCCGGATCGCGGCTCCGGAACACGATCGACGTGCCGTAGCGCTTCTTCCGGTAGAACGGGTACGAGCCGATCTCGACGGCGGGACGCCACTCCTCCTGGATCGCGCGCAGGCGCTCCGCCACCGCCCCCTCGCCGAGGAAGCACGATATCGTGACCGATTCCGCGGGGGCTCCGCCCTCGAGCTCGTGGGCGATCTCCTCGAACATCGCCTGCATGATCGCCGGAACCCCGGCGAACACGTAGACGTTCTCGACCCGGAACCCCGGAGCATGGCTCACCGGGTTCTTGACGAGCGACGCGCCCTCCGGAATTCGGGCCATGCGCAGGCGCGCCTCGTTCAGCATCTCCGGCGGATAGTTCGCCCGCAGCACCGCCACCGCGTCCGGATGATGCCCGATCCCCACCCCGAACGCCCGGGCAATCGAATCCGCGGTGATGTCGTCGTGGGTGGGACCGATCCCCCCCGACGTGAACACGTACCGGTAGCGCGCCCGGGTCTCGTTGACGGCGGCCACGATCATGGCTTCGTCATCGGGAATCACGCGCGCTTCGCGAAGCTCGATCCCGAGCTCCGAGAGCCGGCGCGCGACGTGGTTGAGATTGCGGTCCGGAGTCCGGCCCGAGAGCACCTCGTTGCCGATCACCAGCATGCAGGCGGTCATTTCGCTGCTCATCGGTCCGGCGAGGATTCCCCTCCGGCCAATGAGACCGGTTCGAGGCCACCAGGCTTCTCGCGAACCTGCGCGGCGCCGCGCCCGTGGAGATGCCCGCACATCTCCCGGCCGCAAACTCGTTTCCTTGCGTCCACGAAACCGCCCTGCAAGTCCGGCTCACCCGTCGCGATGACGACACCTCGAGGAGTCTAGCGTATCATTCCCTCGCCCCTTGGAATTCGTCCGTACCCGCGCAGGCCGCAGGGAGTGTCACCCATGCACGTCGGCTACTCCGCCATCTTTCAGAACCCGGACGACGCCTTGTCCGACTACGAGGTCTACCGCAACGAGCTCCGGTTCGCCGAGATGGCGGAGCCCCTCGGATTCGAGTCGATCTGGTCGGTCGAGCATCACTTCACCGACTACACGATGTGCCCCGACGTGGTGCAGTTCCTCACCTACATGGCCGGCCGGACCGAGCGCGCGAAGCTCGGCACGATGGTGGTGGTGCTGCCGTGGCACGATCCCATGCGGGTGGCGGAGAAGGTCGCCATGCTGGACAACATCTCCGGCGGGCGGGTCATTCTCGGGATCGGCCGCGGGCTCGGCCGGGTGGAGTTTGAAGGATTCCGGGTGGACATGAACGAGTCGCGGCAGCGGTTCGTCGAATATGCCGAGTATGTGCTCGAGGGTCTCGAGAAGGGCCACGTGGAGTACGACGGCGAGTTCGTGAAGCAGCCGCGCCGCGACCTTCGCCCCGCCCCGTTCCGCACCTTTCGGGGCCGCACCTACGCGGCGGCGGTGTCCCCGGAATCCTCCCGGATCATGGCCAAGCTCGGAGTCGGCCTCCTCATCGTGCCCCAGAAGCCGTGGGAAGACGTCGAGCGCGAGATTGGCGAGTACCGGGTGCTCTACCGCGAGGTGAACGGCACGGAGCCGCCGCCGCCGCTCGTCGCGGGGTGGACGTTCGTGGACGAGAGCGCCGACCGCGCGGAAGAGATGGCCATGCGGTACATCGGCAAGTACTACGACACGGTGATGAAGCACTACGAGTTCAAGCGCGACCACCTGAAATCCACCCGCGGCTACGAGTACTACGCGTCGCTCACGAAGTACATCGACAAGCGGGGCCAGGACGGAGCCGCGGCGGACTTCGCGCGCCTGCACACCTGGGGGACCCCGGAACAGGTGTACGAGAAGATCATGGACATCCATCGAGCCGTCGGCCACAACGGTTTCATGGCCATCACGAGCTACTCCGGCATGCCCTGGAACGAGGCGGAGCGCAACATGCGCCTCTTCGCCCGCGAGGTGATGCCGGAGCTCAAGAAATTCGATTGCGAAGCACCGCAGTTCGAGCTGGAGGCGGCGGCGGACTGAGCCGGGGCACCGGCGTCAAGGCCGAACGGCACGCGGCGGCGTCCACGGGACCGGGGGAGACCGGAGGGATGAGCGCCCACGAGTCCGCCGGCTCCATGGCGGCGCGCTGAGCTCCGGAGCGAAGAGTCGTGGAGTGGCTGGCGGAATTCGGGCTGTTCCTCGCCAAGGCGGTCACGGTGGTGATCGCGATCGGCGTCGCGGCGGCTTTCGTCGCGGGCGCCGCAGCGCGGCACGCCCGCACGGGGCGAAAGCGCGGCACCGTTCCCGACGTCGTTCACATCAACCGGGACTATCGCCGGATGACGGCCGCGTTCGAGCGCGCCGCCCTCCCCCGCAAATCGGTCCGGGCCCGGCGCAAGGCCGACCGGACGGAGCGCAAGTCCCGTGACCGGGAGGAACGACGGCGCCTCGCGGGAGGCGTCGACGAAGGCAGGCGCCGCCGGGTCTTCGTCCTCGACTTCAAGGGCGACCTTCGCGCGAGTGGCGTGGACGCGCTGCGCGACGAGGTGACGATGGTGCTCGCGGTTGCCCGCGAACGCGACGAGGTGGTGGTCCGGATCGAGAATTCCGGCGGGGCCGCCCACGGCCATGGCCTCGGGGCCTCGCAGCTCGCCCGCATTCGTGCGCGCAGGATTCCGCTCACCGTGACGGTGGACCGGGTCGCGGCGAGCGGGGGCTACATGATGGCCTGCGTAGCGGACCGGATCCTCGCCGCACCGTTCGCGGTCGTCGGCTCCATCGGCGCGTTCGCGGCAATTCCGAACCTCCACCGCCTGCTCGAATCGCGCGGCGTCGACGTGGAGGAGTTCCAGGCCGGGGAGTTCAAGCGCACCGTGACCATGCTGGGGAAGAACACGGACGAGGGACGCGCCAAGCTCCAGGACCAGCTCGACAACATCCACAAGCTCTTCCGCGAGTTCGTGGCCGAATACCGCCCCTCCCTCGACATGGAGCGGGTATCGACCGGAGAGTACTGGCACGGACGCGATGCGCTGGACCTCAACCTGGTCGACGAGCTTCGAACGAGCGACGACTACCTGTACGAGGCGAGCCGCGAGGCGGATCTCTATCATTTCCGGGGAGCCGGGCGCCCACGGCTCCGGCATCGTCTCGCCGAGCTCGCCGAGCTCGCGATCGATCGATTCTCCATTCACCTCGCGCGTTGAGCCGAGCTCGGTCCGGAGGCTGGTACCCATGCACGCGAAACCGCGACACGCACGGCGGCGGACGGCGTGACCACGTCGGATCGCACCGCGGGCGAGACCGTTCGCAGGACCCCTCTCCACGACTGGCACCGTGCGAACGGCGGCCGGATGGTCGAGTTCGCGGGCTGGGACATGCCGGTGCAGTATCGAAGCGGAATCGTCGCGGAGCACCTCGCGACCCGGCGACGGGCCGGCCTGTTCGACGTGTCCCACATGGGTCGATTCCGCTTCCGGGGGGCAGGGGCGGAGGCAGCGCTCGGGAGGGTGCTGACCAACGACCCGGCGCGCCTGGCCCCGGGTCGCTCCCAGTACACGTTCATCGCCAACGAGCGGGGGGGAGCGGAGGACGACGCCTACCTCTACCGGCTGGATCGGGACGATTTCGTGCTCGTGGTGAACGCGTCGAACGCAGCGCACGATCGCGCCTGGCTCGAGGGCCGTCTGGAAGGGGAGGTTCGGCTGGCCGACGAGACCGAGCCGGTCGCGATGGTCGCGCTGCAGGGACCGGACTCCGAACGGATGCTCGAAACGATCGCGCCTCCGGGCTCGCTTCCGGCGACGCGGCGCAACGAGCACGCCTGCAGCCGCTTCGAAGACGCGGGACTCGTGGTCGCGCGGACCGGATATACCGGCGAGGCGGTCTGTTTCGAGCTCTTCGTCGAGGCCGGGCGCGCGGACAGCCTGTGGAGTCGTCTCGTCGCATCGGGGGCCGCCCCGGTCGGACTCGGCGCGCGCGATTCCCTCCGCCTCCAGGCCGGTCTCCCGCTCTACGGGCACGAGCTCGGCGATGACCCGGATGGCGTGGAGATTCCGATATTCGCGAACGCCCTCGCCCGTTTCGGGGTGCGGAGTCCGGGCGGCGGGACGGACTACGTGGGTCGCACCGCGCTCGAGCGCCAGCGCGAGGAGGTCGACCGGCTGCGGGGCGGGGAAGCGGACTCCGGGGGTCGCCCCGCGCTGGGGCGCCGGGGCGGGGAGTTCGCCCGGCTGCGGCGGGGTGAAGCCGGTACCGGGCAATTCCTGCCCCGCGTCGTCGCTCCAATCGCGGTCTTCGGGGGTCGCCGCCCGCTTCGGGCGGGCCAGAAGGTGTTGCACGATGACCGGCACGTGGGATTCGTGACATCGGGGACCAGCGTGCCGACCGGCCGGGAGGACGCTGCCGGCCGGCCGGAGATGCGGCCCATCGGACTCGTTCTGGTCGACAGCTCCGTCCCCTACGGTAGCGGGGAGCGGGTCCGGCTGCGGGTCCTCGACGCCCGCGGGAATGAGAACGAGGCGGAGATCGTCCCGGGGAATCTCTGAGCGGAACCGTCCCCAATCCCGGCCGGAGTCGCCTCCACGACCCGCCGGACGGTTCGCTCGATCGTAATTCCGCACTGCCTGAACCGTTCAACTCCGGCCTCCGGACGATGGTTGGTCGGGTCCCGGAACGGCTCGGTTTGGTGTAGATTCGGCGTACCCAAATCCGGAAAACGAGCGCATGGCGACCATGGAAGCGAACCCCGCAGAGGACGGAGGGATCCGGCCGGCGAAGATCCTCGTTGTCGACGACGAACCGGACCTCGAGATCCTCGTCCGCCAGAAGTTCCGCCGAAGGATTCGCCGCGGCGAGTTCGAATTCACCTTTGCCCAGAACGGACTCGAGGCGCTGGAACGCCTGGCCGAGAACCCCGAGCTCGAGATGATCCTCTCGGACATCAACATGCCGCGGCTCGACGGGCTGTCGCTGCTCAACGCGCTCGGCGACGTGAACCCGGAGATCCGGGCGGTAATGGTTTCGGCCTACGGCGACATGGACAACATCCGGACCGCCATGAACCGTGGCGCGTTCGACTTCGTGACCAAGCCCATCGATTTCGAGGACCTCGAGACCACGATCGACAAGACCCTCCGGCACTCGCGGGTCATGCGCGAGGCGCTGTCCTCGCAGAACCAGCTCCACGCCCTGCGCCAGGAGCTGAACATCGCCCATTCCATGCAGCTCTCCATCCTCCCGACCTCGTTTCCTTCGACACCGGAGTACGAGGTCCACGGCCGCGTCATTCCGGCGAAGGAGGTGGGCGGCGACTTCTACGACGTCTATCGGCTGGAGGACGGCCAGCTCGGCATCGTGATCGCGGACGTTTCGGGAAAGGGAATTCCGGCCGCGCTGTTCATGATGGTCTGCCGGACGCTCCTCAAGGGCATCGCGATCGGGATGGCCTCGCCCGCGGAGGCCCTTACCGAGGCGAACGCCCTGCTCCACGCGGAGAATCAGGCGAGCATGTTCGTCACCGTCTTCTACGGGGTGTTCAATCCGCGAAGCGGGGCGCTCACCTTCGCGAACGCGGGACACGAGCCTCCCGTCGTGCGCCGACTCGACGGTTCGACGGAAGCGCTGCCGTTCACGGGCGGCGTGCCGCTCGGAATCGTCGACGACATGCAGTTCGAGGAACGCACGAGCAATATCGAGTCCGGAGAGTTCGTGTACCTCTTCACGGACGGGGTGACGGAGGCCCTGAACGAAGCGGAAGAGGAGTTCGGGAACGACCGAGTCCACGAAACGATTTCGGGTGTCGACCCGGGCCCGGCCCGGGAAGCGGTCGAGGCTCTTGTGCGGACCGTTGTCCGGTTCAGTGGCGAGGCGGAGCAGTTCGACGACCTGACGTGCCTGGTACTGAAGGCAGGAGGGAACTCCCAGTGACCGAGAGCACCAGCGACGGAACCCTGAGCATCGTGCTCAAGAACGACAGCTACGAGCTCGAACGCCTGTCCGCCGCCCTCGACGATTTTGCGGACCGGCATGAAATGTCCGACAGGGCGCGGTTCCATCTCCAGCTCTGCCTCGAAGAGATGGTCCTGAACGTCATCAACTACGGTTTCGACGACGAAGGGGAGCACGAGATTCACGTCGAGTTCCGGTTCCACATCGACTCCCGTGTCGTCACCGTCGACATCCTCGACGACGGCCGTGAGTTCGATCCCCTCACCCAGGTCCCCAAGCCCGACACCGAAGCGAAGCTGGAGGACCGCACGGTGGGCGGCCTCGGCGTGCATTTCGTGCGCACGTTCATGGACGAAGCCAACTACCGGCACGAAGGGGGCAAGAATCGCCTGACCCTGACCAAGAACGTAGGGTCGTGACCGCACCCGCCGGCGTCCGCTCGTTGCGTTCGGCCGCAATCCGCTCCACGGGCGCGGCCCTTGCGCTCTCTGCGGCGATGGCCGCCGTATCGGTCCGGGCGGCGGAGATTCCGGGCGTCACGGAAGACCGTGTCCTGTTCGGCCAGTCCGCCGCGTTTTCCGGCCCCGCGCAAGCGCTCGGACGCGGCATGCAGCTCGGTATCCGCACGGCGTTCGAGGAGTCCAACCGAGCGGGCGGGGTGCACGGGCGCAGGCTCGAGCTCGTTTCGCTCGACGACACCTACGAGCCCGAGCTCGCGATCGCCAACACCCGCCAACTCATCGAAGAGGAGCACGTATTCGCCCTCGTCGGTGCGGTCGGAACGCCGACCTCGAACGCCGCCGAGCCGATTGCGTCCGCGGCCGGCGTGCCGTACATCGGACCCTTCACGGGAGCGGAGTTCCTGCGCAGCCGGACCCGCCCCATGGTGATCAATGTCCGAGCTTCCTATTTTCAGGAAACGGAGGAGATGGTCGAACGACTGTCGACCGACCTCGGAATCCACCGGATCGGGATCCTCTACCAGGACGACTCGTACGGACTCGCGGGGTTCAAGGGCCTGAACCGTGCGCTCAAGCGGCGCGACCTCGAGATCGCGGCGGTCGGGACCTATCCCCGCAATACGACGGCGGTGAAGAGCGCGGTGCTCGATCTCAGCCGAAGCCGGGTCGAGGCGGTGGTGATCATCGGCGCGTACCGGCCCGTCGCGGCGTTCATACGATGGTCGCGTCTGCTGGGTTTCGATCCCGTCTTCGTCAACATCTCGTTCGTCGGCAGCAACGCGCTCGCGCACGAGCTCAGGGAGGACGGAAACGGGGTGCTCGTGACCCAGGTGGTCCCTTTCCCCGGTGACCGCTCCATTCCGATCGTCGACGACTACCAACGGGCCCTCGCCGCGAACTCTCCGGACAGCGAGCCCGGGTTCGTCTCTCTCGAGGGCTATATCGTCGGCCGTTTCGTCGTCGAGGCACTCGACCGCGCGGGAAGCGATCTCACGCGCAACGGCTTCATCAACGCGGTAACCCTGACGGGCGTGCACGATCTCGGCGGATTCGAGCTCGAGTTCGGGCCCATCGACAACCAGGGCTCGGACCGGGTGTTCCTCACCGAGATCGGCCCGGAAGGAAGCTATCGTCCCATCGAGCGACTCGCCAGACGGACGGGCCCATGAACCGAGAATCCGATACTCTCGATACGGATCCGCCGGCGTCTCCGCCATCCGGCGAGGACTCGGACCCCGGGGCTGCGCAGGGGCCCGAGCGCACGGACGGAGCCCCCACGACCAGGCCCGGTCGGCGCGGCCTCGGCGTTGCCGGAAAGCTCTACCTCGGACTGGGGGGCGCCTTCGCGCTCGCATTGGCGGCGAGCCTCGTCGGGGGCTACTCGTTTCTCAATGTCGGCGACGCCCAGCGCCGGATCACCGAACGCAGCGTTCCCGATCTCAACTCCGCCTTCCTCCTCGCCCAGCGGGGAGCACTCATCGTCGCGGCAACCCCGCGTCTCATTTCTTCGGATACGCGCGAGGAGCTCGCCGACGCGCGCGCGGAGTTCGAAGCGCACCGTTCGGGCTTCGGGGAGATCGTTGCATCGGTTCGGCGCATGGAGGTCCGCCAGGGACTCATCGACAAGATGGACGAGGTGGCGTCGAGCCTGATCGAGAACATCGACTGGATCGACCGCTCGGTCGAGAAGCGCATCGAGATCGCGGCCGACCGCAATCGGATGGCCGAGGAAATCCAGATCGAACGGCGCGCGGTCGGCGACATCCTGGTGCCCAAGATCGACGACCAGATCCTGTTCCTCGCGACCGGGTATCGGACCCTCGAGGACGCGCCGGCTGACCACGAGGAGCGAGCGTCCTACGAGGAGCTCTCGCACTATCGCAGCCTGCTCACCCTGAGAGCCCAGTCCAGCCTTGCGGAGAGCCTCCTCGGCCAGGCGCTGCAGGTAGCGGACGCGGCTCTCATCCGTCCGATCCGCGAACGGTTCGACGCGGTAGCGAGAAACCTCGAGCGCGTGCGGGAGAAGGTCGACCTCCCGGAGCTCGAGACGCATCTCGCGCAGCTCGTCGGATTCGGCACGAAAGGCAACTCCGCCTTCCGCCTGCGCGAGAACGAGATCCGTCTCGTCGCCCTCCAACAGGAGTACCTCGCCCGCAACCGGCGCCTCGAGACGGAGCTCGTTGCCGCCGCCGAGGAGATCGTGGAGGCGGCCCGCATGCACGCGGCGGCGGCGGCCGCCGACTCGGAGTCGGCGATCCAGCTCGGCCTCATTCTCCTCCTCACCCTCAACGTGATCGGTATCGTGGCCCTGGTCCTCATCGGGTGGCTGCTCGTCGGCCGCGTGCTGGTGCGGCGGATCACGAGCCTCGCCGCCTCCATGCGCCGGATGGCGGCCGGCGATCTCGAGACCTCGGTCGACGTCGGCGGGCGTGACGAGGTCACGGACATGGCCGACGCGCTCGAGGTGTTCCGTCAACACGCCCTCGAGGTCCAGCGGCTCAATCTGGTCGAGATGCTGGCGGAGGAAGTCCGGGCGAAGAACGTCGAGCTCGAAGGGGTGCTGAGCGATCTTCGCCGGGCGCAGAACCAGGTGGTCCTCCAGGAAAAGCTGGCCGCCCTGGGACAGCTCACTGCCGGGGTCGCCCACGAGATCAAGAACCCGCTCAATTTCATCAAGAACTTCTCGGAAGTCTCGCGCGAGCTCACCGAAGAGCTGAAGGAGATCCTGGACGAGGGCGGCGGGAAGCTCGAAGAGAACACGCGTTCGGAGCTCGACGACGTGACCGAAGAGCTCGACACGAGTCTCGGCAAGATCGTCGAGCACAGCCTGCGCGCCGACAGCATCGTGCGAGGAATGCTCTCGCACTCACGTGATTCCTCCGGCGACCTCGAGCCGGTCGACGTGAATGCGATGCTGATGGAGTACGCCAACCTCGCGTACCACAGCCGGCGCGCCCTCGACAGCGAGTTCAACGTGACGTTCCACCAGGAATTCGACGAGGGGGCAGGGGAGATCCACGCCGTGCCGCAGGACATGAGCCGGGTGTTCCTGAACCTTGTGACCAACGCCTGCCAGGCAACCGACGAACGCCGCAAGGGCGAGTCGGGGGAATATCATCCCACCCTGTGGCTAAAGACCACGCGCGACGACGAGATGGTGAGTGTGCGGGTGAGGGACAACGGCACCGGAATCCCGGAAGACGTGAAGGCCAAGATCTTCGAACCGTTCTTCACCACGAAGGCGACCAACGAGGGGACCGGTCTCGGTCTCTCGATCTCGAACGACATCGTGCAGCGGCACGGAGGGCAGATGAGCGTCGAGTCCAAGGAAGGCGAATTCACCGAGTTCATCGTCAGGCTTCCGGTGGTCGGGGCGGCGACGGCGGTTATCCAGGAACCGGAGGAAGGCGGCGAGGAAGACGCCGCGGCGTGACGCGGCGTCCGCGGTATCGGTTGGAACCCCGGGACCGACCGGCTCTCCGCCGCCCCGCGGCAGCGGTGACGGGCCGCTGCAATCGAATGTTTCGGGGCCGGCCGTCGCCGGCACGGAGAGGACGACGAATCACATGAACGACCGCCCCGCGGCCCCGCCGCCCGTTCCCGCGCGCGCCGCCGCTTCCCTGCTTCTCGGTCGCGAAGGAGCGACCGGTCCGGAGCTGTTCCTCCTTGCGCGCAGCCGCGCCAGCACGTTCGCGTCCGGCGCGCTGGTCTATCCCGGCGGCGCGGTCGACGACGCGGACCGAAACCCGGAGCTCCGTGCCCATGCCGAGGGGGCGGAGGGCCTCGACGACGATGCGCTCTCGTTCCGGGTCGCGGCCATCCGCGAGGCATTCGAGGAGTGCGGCCTCCTCTTCGCGCGCGCCCGGGGGTCGAGCGCGCTGATCGGACGCGAGAGGGTCGACGCGATCAGGCTCCGCTTCGCCGGGGCTCTGGCCGACCATTCGCTGGACATGCTGGAGCTCGCGAAGGCCGAGCACCTCGTGCTCGCCTGCGACCACCTGGTGCCGTTCGCCCACTGGATCACGCCCGAGACGCAACCGAAGCGTTTCGACACCCACTTCTTCCTGGCCGCGGCGCCCCCGGACCAGGAAGCGAGACATGACGGCCACGAGTCGACCGATTCCATCTGGATCACCCCTCGCGCGCTCGTCCGGGAGGCGGACGCCGGCGAGTGGTACGTCATGTTTCCCACGCGTTTGAACGCGCAGAAGTTCGGCCGGAGCGCCTCCGTGGCGGAGGCGATTTCCACGGCCAGGAATGCCCCGGTGGTCACCGTGATGCCGAGCGGGCGCAAGGTCGAGGGCGGACGGCGGCTTCGGATCCCGAAAGAAGCGGGGTACGGGCTCACCGTGGCCTTCGTCGACTCGCGGGGCGCGGTATCGAGGCTCGGCTGACCCCCGTCCTCCGGCCCCGGTCGCGGGCGCTACCCGGGCAGCCCGGTCCCCTCGCCCAGGTCCAGCATCAGGTTGAGATTCTGAATCGCGGCTCCGGACGCCCCCTTGCCGAGGTTGTCCAGAATCGCGACCAGGAGCACGTGCCCGGACGGATGCGCGTGCACGTGCAGATCCATCCGGTTGGTGTCGTTGCATCCCCGGGGGTCCAGCGCCGTTTCGCCCGCGGTCGCGCCCGTCCCGGGCGCCACCCGGACGAACGCCTCTCCGGCGTACCGGTCGGCGAGCGCCTCGCGGATGCGGTCTCCGTCGCTCGCGAGCAGGCCGGCCGGGATCGGTACCTGAACCCGCATCCCGCACCGGAACGGGCCGACCGCCGGCACGAACTGCGGTTCTCGGGCGAGCCCCGCGTAATGGACCATCTCGGGGATGTGCTTGTGGAGCCGATCGAGTGCGTAGGGCGCCTCGAAAGGCAGGCTTCCGAGCCCGGTCTCGGATGACTCCCACCGCTCGATGAGGGCGCGGCCGCCCCCGGAGTAACCCGAGAGGGCGTGCACCGCGAGGGGGGCGTCGGGAGCGACCAGACCCGCGTCGACGAGGGGCCTGACGAGGAGCAAGAACCCGCTCGGGTAGCAGCCGGGGTTCGACACACGCTCCGCGGCGCGCACGGCGGCGCGCTGTTCAGCGTCGAGCTCCGGGAGCCCGTACGTCCAGTCTCTGGCGACCCGGTGTGCCGTGCTCGCGTCCACGATTCGCGTCCCGCCGGTGGCGGCCCACGCGGCCGCATCGCGCGCGGCGTCGTCCGGCAGGCAGAGCACGGCGACGTCGGCCTCTTCCACCCGTTCGCGTCGAGCCGACGAGTCCTTGCGCAGCGCCTCGGGCAGGTGCAGGAGCTCGAGGTCGTCGCGCCCCGCGAGCCAGTCGCGGATGCGAAGCCCGGTGGTGCCCACGTGGCCATCGATGTAGACCTTCGGCCGGTTGGACGGCATCGCTCAATCCTCCTCGCACCGTGATGCCCGGCAGAGGCGGGCCCGGCCGGTCGGGCCGCGCATCGCTGCGCCGCAGCGGGCGGCGGGTGCAGGTCGATTGCCTGCGCCGGCCCGCACGCCGACCCGAACGCGAACGGCCCCCGCGCCGGGCGGCGATTATAATCTCCGAAGAATGTTCCCCGAGCACATCCATTCCGGGCCGATTCGCGCGGTCACCTTCGATCTCGACGATACGCTCTGGGATGTCGAACCCGCCATCGCGCGGGCGGAACGCGAGCTTCGCACCTGGCTCGACGCGAACTGTCCGGAAACGGCGGCGCGCTATGACCGCGAAGCCCTGTTCCGGATCCGGGGCGAGATCATTGCGGCGCGGCCGCCCCTGCGGCACGACGTGAGCGAGCTGCGGGTGCAGGTGCTGAAGTCCGCGCTCCTTCGGACCGGTCACGATACGCGGGCGGCGGAGCGTCTCGCCCGGGCCGGGTTCGAGGTGTTTCTCACCTCCCGGCACGCGATCGAGTACTACGATCATGCGGTGGAGGTGTTGCGGAAGCTGCGCCGCCGCTACGTGCTCGGAGTCCTCACCAACGGCAACGCGGACGTGCGCCGGCTCGACATCGGTCCCCTCTTCCACTTCGCGATTCAGGCCGGCGAGGTCGGATCGAGCAAGCCCGAGCCGGTGATGTTCGAGGAGGCGATGCGCCGGACCGGCCTGCAGCCGCGGGAGATCGTGCATGTCGGGGACCACCTCGAGAACGACGTGGCGGGGGCGAAGAGGCTCGGCTGGCACACGGTCTGGGTCAACCGGGCGAATGCCCCTCGCCCGGCCGGCGCGGCCGCCGCGGACGGCGAGGTCGTCTGCCTCAGCGAGCTGCCTGCGGCCATCGATTGCATCGAGGCCGCCGCCGGCGCATCCTGACGGTCCCGCGCCGAAGGGCGACCGCCGCCCGGCCCGGAACAATCGCGAATCGCCCTGCGAAGAAACGCCGGTCCGCTTTCGGGAACGGCGTTCCGGAGCACCCCGGCGCCCCCACGAGCGGGGCCGGGGTTCGTTCCGGGCTACGGTGCGCCCGCGCTCCCCGCCGACTCCCGCTCCTCCCCCGCTCCCGGCAGTCGGGGCGCAGGGTTCGCGTCGACCGTGCCGGCAAGGTGGACCGTCGAGGTCGGGAACGCGATCTCCGCCCCGTGGCGCTCGATGATTGCGTTGACCTCGAGCAGCACGTCCTGCTTGACGGCGTGATACTCGTCCCACGCCTTCGTGCGCGTGAACGCGTAGATGAAGAAGTCGAGCGACGACGGTGCGAAGGCGTTGAAGTTCACCATCAGGAACTCGTCGGAGTCGATCTCCGGATGTGACTCGAGCATCGCGCGCACGTCGTCGACGATCGGCTGCACTCGGCTCGAGTCGTCGTACCGGACGCCGATCGTCTCGTAGATCCGGCGGTTGAGCATCCTGGTGAAGTTCTCGATGGCGATGGTCGCGAAGACCGAGTTCGGTACGTAGAGAGGCCGGTTCTCGAAGGTGCGGATCCGGGTCAGACGCCATCCGATCTGCTCGACGGTGCCCATGATCTCGCGATCCGGGGAGCGGATCGTCTCACCGACGGTGAAGGGCCGATCGAGGTAGATCATGAGCGCGCCGAAGAAGTTCGCGAGCATGTCCCGGGCCGCGAACCCGACCGCGATTCCGCCGATCCCACCGAACGCGAGCACCCCCGAAATGCTGAATCCGAGGGTCTGCATCACGACCAGGGCGGCGGTGATGATGATTGACGCCCGCAGCAGCTTCGCGACGGCGTCGAGGGTGGCCCGGTCGAGCGCACGCTCGCCCCGGTCCGCTCTCGCGACGAGGTTCGCCTCCACCCTCGCGACGAAGCGGACCAGGAACCACGCGATGCAGGCCACCACGCCCACGTCGCGGACCGCATCGATCGCCTCGAAGATCGTTCCTTCCCCGGCTACGGGAACGAGGCTTGCCGCAAACGCGATTCCCACCACCCAGATGAGCACCCGGAGCGGCCGGCGAAGCGAATCGACCAGGGCATCGTCCCACGGAGTGGCGGTGAGCTCGAGGCGCCGTCCCCAGGCCAGCAGGATTCCGCGTGCCGCATAGCTCGCCACCAGGGTGAGGAAGACGACGACGAACGCCTGCCACACCCATGGCTCGAGCGGCAGCGACGAAACGAGCTCGGAGAGGTTCATTCAGGTGCCGGCCGGTGTCCGGTGGCGAGGAAGCCGCGTGACGGGTCGAGACCCGGAATCAAACCTGACCGGCCTCCCCCCGGTCCACGTTGCTCCGGCGGAAAGGCCGGTTCCTTCGCACCGGGACCGACGGCTGCCGGCGAAACGGGACGGTCAGGGCGCGGTTGCCTTCCCGTATGGGTTCGGATTGCCCCTCGGCGGGTGAGGCGCGACGGCCCGACTCCGGAAACGGAGCGCGCCGCGGGACGGGGTACCGGGCCGGCCTCACCGGTCAGTGGTCCGGGCGGCTCGCCTCCCAGGCCGCCCGCTGCTCCGGCGTGGCCTCGGTCTGATGCCGGTCCTTCCACCGGGCGTAGGGCATGCCGTACACGATCTCTCGCGCCTCGTCGTATTCCATGCCGATGCCCCGCTCCTCGGCCGCGGCCCGGTACCACTTCGAGAGGCAGTTGCGGCAGAACCCGGCGAGGTTCATGAGGTCGATGTTCTGCACGTCCGCCCGTTCGCGCAGATGCGCCACCAGGGTACGGAACGCGGCCGCCTCCAGGGCGGTCCGGGTATCGTCGTCCATCGGATGACTCCGAGGCCAGGAAGTGAAAGGAGTATTCTAGCCCGGCTCCGACCGCAGTTTCCGCCACGACGAAATGGCGCGCGCGTCGCCGCGACCGCTCGAGTTCCCTTCCCGAAGCAGGAGGCCGGACGGCCGTCGCGGACGCCCGGAGGCAGTCCTACCGTGCCACCCTCGAAACCACGCGGGCTCGGGAGCTCCACTGCATTCGAGAGCGCCGCGCCGACGCGCAGGCCCCCTTGTCTCGGGCATCGAGGCGGCTGCGCGGCGACGGTGACCGCACCGGGCTCCGCGTACCCTGCCGAAACGTGGTCTCAGGCGGCGCGGGGCCCGTTGTCCAGGAGCTCGCGGGGAAGGCGGAACGTGACGTTCTCCTCGATCCCGTCGAGATCCGTCACGGTCACCTCGAACAGCTCGCCGAGCCGTGCAATCAGCTCCTGGACGAGCTCCTCCGGGGCCGATGCGCCCGCGGTGACGCCCACCGAATTCGCTTCGTCCAGCCAGGACGCATTCAGGCTGGAGGCATCGGAAATCAGGTAACTGTCGATTCCCGCCTCTTCGCTGATCTCGCGTAGCCGGTTCGAGTTCGAGCTGTAGTCGGCGCCGATCACCAGGACCACGTCGGCCAGGTCTGCCAACCGGCGGACCGCGGTCTGCCGATTCTGGGTGGCGTAGCAGATGTCCTTCACGTCGGGACCCTGAATTCGCGGGAAACGCTCCTTGAGCGCCGCGATGATCTCGCGGGTATCGTCGACGCTCAGGGTCGTTTGCGTCACGTAGGAGAGCTTCTCCGGGTCGATCGGTTCCAGAGTCGCCACGTCGGCGAGGTCCGACACCAGGTGGACTTCGCTCGAGACCTGTCCCATCGTCCCCTCGACCTCGGGGTGGCCGGCATGGCCGATGAGGACCACCTCGTAGCCCTTCCGCGCATAGCTCTTCGTCTCGTTGTGAACCTTGCTCACCAGCGGACAGGTCGCGTCGATCACCTGCAACCCGCGGACTCCGGCGTCGTTCACCACCTTCCGGGCCACCCCGTGGGCGCTGAACACCGTGACCGCCCCCTCGGGGATTTCGTCCACCTCCTCGACGAAGCGGGCGCCCTTGGCGCGCAGGCTTTCGACCACATGCTTGTTATGCACGATCTCGTGTCGCACGTAGACCGGCGCACCGTAGATCTCGAGCGCACGTTCGACGATGTCGACGGCCCGGACGACCCCGGCGCAAAAGCCTCTCGGCCGCGCCAGGATGACCTGCAATGCTCTGTTCGCCACCTGCAATCCCCTGCATGACCGGAGGTTCACGGCCGACCGGCGTTCACTCTAACGCATGGAGACTCTCGTGCACGATGAACGGCGTCCAAGTCTCCCGGGCACTGCAATCGTCGCGAGGCGCGCGTTGCCCGGATGCGTGGAAGCCATCGCCGCTCAGATACGACCGTTCCGACCGCGCCGGACGATTCGATCCGCCCTGAATCGTACCATTTCGATTTATTGAACTGTCCAAGGTTTCATTTGTTATGCATTGACTTTTTTTTGATTTCGGACCAGTATCTTCGCGCGAAAAATTTCGCGTAGTCGCGCGTCGCCTCGCAAGGAGGTCGAGAGAGATGATTCTCGTCCCGTCTGCTTATGCCGACGGCTATGCCAGGGCGCGTCGCCAGGATGCGGAGGCGGCCGAGAACTACATCCGACACACGACCATCGGCGATGCCGAGCTCGACCCGGTGATGGAGGAGCTCCATTCGCTGCCGCCGCCGGCGCTGCACATGTACATCAAGGCAGGGATCGAGCAGGAGGAAACGGTACTGAGCTCCGCGCCGCAGGCGCTGCGCGATTTCTTCGACAAGGTTGACCACGACGTGCCCTCCTGGGTCGACTTCGATTCCTTCTGGCCGGGTACGCGTGCCTTCTTTGCCAACATGGGCAACATGCTCATCGCGTACGCAATCGGCAGCGCGGTGGAGGGGTTCTCCACCCTGGTCAGCAAGTCCTTCTCGATAACCGGGAGGGTGACCGGGCTCGGACCGGGGGCGGAACGACGCCTTCGGCAGAACAATCGTCACATGGTCGAGGTCTACTACCCGGAGGGACTGAGACGGGACGGCGAGGGATGGAAGATATCCACTCGCATCCGCTTCATTCATGCCCGGATGAGGAGGTTGCTGGCGGAGTCGGGCGCCTGGGACCATGAGGCGTGGGGAACGCCGCTGAGCGCGGCCCACGTGGGAGGAATTGCCCTGTTCACGTTTTCGATTCGCCAGTTCGAGCATGCGATCTCGATGGGCTCCGAAATCAACGAAGAGCAACGCAATGCCATCGTCCGTATCTGGCGCTATGCCGGCTATCTCCTCGGAGTGCCCGAATCCATTCTCTTCGTCAACGAGGAGGAGGCGAGGAGGACCTACGATATCGGTCACATTTGCGAACCGGTTCCCGACGCCGACGCGATCGGCGTGGCAAATTCGGTGTTCAAGGCGATTCCGCAGATGGCGGGCGTTACGGGAGAGGCCGAGACGAGGTCCCTCCAGTTGTACGCGTATAGACTCTCGCGAGCGCTGATCGGCAACGAGCTCGCCGACCGGTACGGATTCCCGAACACCGTCAGGATACGGGCGCTGGTGCTCGCGTACTACCGGATGCGAAAGCACATACTGAATCTCATGGCCGGTCGCCGACGCATTCGGGAAGCGGATTTCGACCAGATTTTCGAGGCGGCCCAATACGACTCGGGAGGAATCAGCTACCGTATGCCCGACCATGTGCGGTCAGCGAAACAGAGCCCCTGGTGATCACGTCTCGCGAGATTGAGCGACGGCTCGTATCAACGGCACGGCGATTCGCCAGCGTGACCGGTTGACGCGGTACTTCCGGATTTCCGGTTTCAGATTGCAAGCGGGCGCAGGAGTCCGATTCACGAGGCTACGGGTCATTTGACGATGGATCGATACATCTCCATCATCCTTGGGCGCCGATGGGTGGTCGTTGCACTGGCCCTGCTCGTCATGCTGCTCACCGCGGGAGGCGCTCGGTATCTGACGGTCACGAGCGACTACCGTACGCTGTTCGGCGAAGCGAATCCGCATCTCGCGGCGTTCGACGCGTTGGAAAACACCTACTCCGCATCCAACGTGGCGCTGATCGCGATTGCTCCGCACGACGGGAACGTCTTTACTCGCGCAACCCTCGGCGCAATCGAGGAGCTGACCGAGGAATCGTGGCGCGTTCCCTATTCCAGCCGGGTCAACTCCCTGACGAACCATTCCCACAGCGAAGCCCACGGAGACGATCTGGTCGTGGAACCGCTGGTGGACGACGCCCTCTCCTTGAGCGATGACGGCCTCGCGCGGGTCAGAGACATTGCGCTGAACGCTTCCGACATCTCCGGCCACCTTGTCTCCTACGACGGACGCGTAGCCGGACTGACGATCCAATTCGTCCTGCCCGAGGACCCCGAGCCCGCCTGGGCCGAAATAACCGGCCATCTCGGCGGTGTTCTGGACGAGGCCCGAAGCGGCCATCCGGAAATCGCGTACTACCTGACGGGCAATGTCGTCATGAACCACGCCTTCGCAGAAGCCACGAAGGACGACCTCGAGACCCTCGTTCCGCTTGTCTTTCTCGTCATTCTCGCCTCCGCCGCCGTTCTCCTGCGCTCCCTGATCGGCACCGCGCTCATCGCCTTGATGATCGTGTTCGTGGTCAGCACCACCATTGGTCTTGCCGGCTGGCTCCGCACGGTATTCACGCCGGTCAGCGCGAGCATACCGATAATCGTCATGACGTTTTCGGTTGCCTATTCAATCCACATCATCTTGGCCACCCTGACGCAAATGAGAAACGGACTGGACCGGGACGAGGCCATTGCCGAATCGCTGCGCAACAACGCCTGGCCGGTGTTTCTGACCACCGTCACGACCGCAATCGGATTCCTCAGCCTGAATTCCGCCGAGGCGCCACCGTTTCACGTTCTTGGCAATTTCGTGGCGTTTGGAGCGTTGTGCACGTTCGCCTATTCGATGACCCTGGTGCCGGCGCTTCTCTCGATTCTTCCACTTCGCTCTCGCCCTGCCGCCGCCCCGCGGTCTTCCCTGTTCGAGCGCCTCGGCGAGTTCGTTGTCGCCCGCCGAAAGATCCTGCTCGGATTCGCGTCCCTGCTGGTCCTCGTTCTCGCGACGGGAATTCCTCGCATCGAGCTCGGTGACAACTGGACCCGGTATTTTGACGATCGCTACGAATTCCGGCGCAGTACCGACTTCATCATCGAGAACCTGACCGGACTCGACAGGCTGGAATACTCGCTGAGCGCAGGCCGCGAAGGCGGCATTACCGATCCCGACTACCTGAGCCTGGTCGATGCCTTCGCTGCATGGTACCGGGAACAGCCGGAAGTGGCGCACGTCCAAGCGTTTCCGGACATCATGAAGCGTCTGAACCGGAACATGCACGGCGACGACCCCGCCTTTCATCGGATTCCGGACGATCCGGCCCTCGCTGCGCAATATCTGCTGCTCTACGAGCTGTCGCTTCCGTTCGGCAGCGACCTCAACGACCGAATCGATGTCGCCAAATCGGCAACGCGGATGACCGTCGTGCTTCGCAGCTCATCGTCCGAGGAACAGCGCGAGCTGGATGCGCGCGCGCTGGGCTGGCTCCAGGCGAACGCACCCGCCCTGGCCACCGAGGCATCCGGTCTCACCATGGTCTTTGCGCACCTTTCGCAACGAAACATCGACAGCATGCTGCGCGGTACGATCCTGGCCATGGCGCTCATCTCGTTCATCCTGATTGGGCTGTTCCGCAGCATCCGCCTCGGATTGATCAGCCTTCTCCCCAATTTCATTCCGGCCGTCATGAGCTTCGGTCTCTGGGGCTATCTCATCGGAAACGTCGGACTGGCCGCATCGGTCGTCACCGCAATCGCGTTCGGAATCATCGTGGACGACACGATCCACTTTCTGAGCAAGTACCGGATGGCCCGGAGTCAGGGTCTGGCTTCACCCGAAGCCGTTCGCTACTCGTTTCGCACCGTGGGTCGAGCGCTGAGCACCACGACCGCGGTCCTTTCCCTTGGCTTCCTGGTGTTCGCGTTCTCGGGGTTCGAGAGCAGTTGGGCGATGGGGCTCCTGATCATGCTCACAATCGTCTTCGCGTTGCTTGCAGACTTTCTGCTCCTTCCCCCGTTGCTGATGGCACTTGATCGGAGAAAACCATGATTCACTCCCGTGCGTCCCGGCGGGCGTTCCGATTGCTCGTTCCGATCCTTCTGACCGGTCCGGTCGCACCCCTGACGGCATTCGCGGCCACCCCCGAGGAGACCGGTCTCAAGATTGCAGTCGAGGCCCGAGAGCGAGGGACGGGATTTGGAAGCTTCACGGCCCGCCAGGCGATGGTGCTCCGCAACAAGCAAGGGCAGGAGAGCCGTCGACAGGTCCGGGTCAAGGTCCTCGAGGTCGAGGATGACGGCAACAAGAGCATGTTCGTGTTCGACAATCCGCGCGACGTCAAGGGAACCGCTCTGCTGGTCCATGCGCACCGGAACGAGGCGGACGACCAGTGGCTCTACCTGCCCGCCCTGAAGCGGGTGAAGCGCATCAGCTCCTCGAACCGATCCGGATCGTTCATGGGCAGCGAGTTCGCCTACGAGGACATGAGCGCACCGGAGGTGGAGAAGTTCACGTACCGGTACCTTCGCGACGAGCCATGCGGCGACCTGACCTGCACGGTGACCGAACGGTTGCCGACGGACCGGAAATCCGGATACCTGCGCCAGATTGTGTGGCAGGATCGCGAGGAGCTTCGTACCTGGAAGATCGAGTACTACGACCGCAAGGACGAGCATCTGAAGACCCTCACCCTGGGGGGCTACCAGCAGTTCCTGGATCGGTTCTGGCAGGCCGGAGAGATGACGATGGTCAATCACCTCACCGGAAAGAGCACCGTCCTCACCTGGACCGATTTCGAGTTCCGGACCGACCTCGACGAGCGTGACTTCACGAAGACCGGCCTGAAGCGGGCGCGCTGATGCGGCTGCGCACCGCACTCGAGCGGTCGGCACTCTGCGCCGCGGTCGGTTTCGTCCTCGCCGCCGGGGCACCCGCCTGGGGCGAGGGCCTCGAACGGGATCTCTCCGGAAGCTTCCGCCTGGAGAGCCGCTGGTTCCCCGAATCCGCGGCCCATTCCGGTCAGCGCACGCTGGCGAGCGGCTTCGTTGCGGAGCCCACCGTGTTCCTCGAGGACGAGGAGGGCCGGAGCTTCACCCTGACCCCGTTCCTTCGTTACGACAGCGCGGATTCACGCCGCACGCATGCCGACCTGCACGAAGCCTATCTGCTTCTCTTCGGCGATCTCGGCGAAGGAGAGTGGGAAGCACGGCTCGGCTTCGATCGGGTGTTCTGGGGCGTCACCGAGCTGAACCACCTGGTCGACATCGTCAACCAGACCGATCTCGTCGAGCATCCCAACGAGGAGGCGAAGCTCGGCCAGCTCATGGCCCACCTCACCTGGTTCGGCGACTGGGGGGCGGCCGAGCTGTTCGCCCTTCCGGGGCACCGCGAGCGCACGTTCGCCGGCCGTCACGGCCGCCTGCGCTCGGGTCTCGTGGTCGACGACGATCTGGTGGGTTACGAGAGCGGGGCGGAAGAACGGCACCTGGACGTGGCCGCGCGCTACAGCCACAGCTTCGGGCCTCTCGACCTCGGCGTGAGCGTATTCGACGGCACGAGCCGCGAGCCTTCCCTTCGGCCCGCATCGTTTCGGCCGGTCCTCGACGCCAATGGGAACCAGGTCCTGGACAACGAGGGCGCGCCGATACTGACCCCGCGGTCGCTCGCGCCCTGGTACCCGCAGATTCGTCAGGTGGGACTCGATGCCCAGCTCACCGTCGAATCCTGGCTCTTCAAGTTCGAGGGCATTCATCGCACGGGAGCCTTCAACGCTCCGAACCGGCGGCACCCAGTCGGAGAGAAGGAAGACCATGCCGCCCTCGCGATCGGTGGCGAGTACACCTTCTACTCGGTGTTCGAATCCGCTGCCGACCTCGGACTGCTCGGCGAGTGGAGCTACGACGGGCGCGGCCGACGGTCGACCGACAAGTTCCAGGACGATGTCTTCCTCGCTGCCCGCCTCGCCCTGAACGACCCCGAAAGCACCGAGTTCGTTGCGGGTCTCGTCGTGGACAGGGACTACTCGACCCGCACGTTGACCGTGGAATGGAACCGCCGTCTCTCGGACCGGTGGTCCGTTCGCGCGGAGGCAGTCGCCTTCCTGGCTGCGGACGAAGCGGACCCCGTCCACGTTTCACGGCGCGACAGCTTCATTGCCCTGGACTTCGTCTACAGCTACTGAACCTCGCAAGTCCCGCCCGAACGGGCGGAACTCCGCACCGGGCCGACCCCATCGAGACCTGGTCGATCTCCGGTCGGGAGCTCGCCTGGTCCGGAACGACCGGCCGGCCATCCGTTGACGCGGCGCGCGTTCCGCCCCGGAAGGGTTGCGACGAGAGGCGCGGAGCCGTAGCCGACATTGGCGCCGCGCGCTGTCGAAGCGTCTCGAGGGAGTACGGCCCGTTCGCGCGAAAACCCCTGTTATTCGCGCCTCCGTGAGCAGATTGGCGTCCGCGGCAGGAAGTCGTTGACTCTTCCGGACTAACTTCCGCCCGCGGCGCGCGCGGCCATGTGGCCGGAGCGAATGGCGCCTTCGATGGTCGCGGGCAGGCCAGTGTCGATCCAGTCGCCGGCCAGGTACACGTTGGCGAAGCCGCTACGGTTCCCCGGCCGGCGGCGGATCTCGTCCGGAGTCTGGGCGAACGTCGCCCGCCGCTCCTTCACGACGCGATGAACGGGCAGCGCGTGCCGATTCAGCGAAAGGGCGGAGGCGACGTCGTTCCACGTCTTGCGCGCGATATCGTCGGCGGGAACGGCGGCCAGGTCGTCGGCGGCACTGATTGTGATCGATACGACGTCGCCACGCACGAAGATCCATTGTGCCGTCCCTCCGACGAGGCCGAGAAACGGCAGGTCGGGCGGCAGGCGGGCGGGCTCCGACAGGCGAAAGTGGACGTTGACGATGGTGTTGCTCCCCTCCGGTACGCTGAGAGACGGCACGAGGGCGGCGGCGGCGGAGGGCGGCACGGCGAGGATGACGCGGTCCCCGCCATGCAACGAGACGGTTTCCCCGACGAAGGCGAGGCGGCTCGCCCGGCCGTCCGTGTAGTCGACCTCGCGGAGCCTTCGTCCCAGCCGCACCGTCGCGCCGTGGCGTTCGAGGAATTCGAGCGCCGGGTCCACGAACGCGTGGGAAAGCCCGAGGCTCGCAATTCGCGGACGGCAGCTCTCCTCTCCACGCGCAAACGTTTCCAGCAGCACGGGCCGGAGCAGGCGTGCCGCCCCGGTGCGCGCCGGGGTGTTCAGCGCGGCGACGGCGAGCGGCTCCCAGAAACGCTCGAACAGGGCTCCGTAGCCGCCGACGCAGTCGCTCACCGTCCGGTCGGGGTCGGCCAGCGCGAGTCGCAGCGCGGAGAGGTAGCTTCGGGCATTGGTGCCGGGCACCCGCCGATCGGCGCGAAGGATCCACCACGGGAGCCTTCCCGGATTGGGCCGCACCTCCCATCGGAGGCCGGTTCGAAGGTCGAGGAAGGGAAAGCGCGCCATGGCGGGACCGACCAGCACGTTCCGCGCCCCGATGTCCGCGAGGTAGCGCATGGCGGACCGGTTGCCGCTCAGCAGCAGGTGGTTGCCGTTGTCGATCAGGCAGTCGAGCTTCGCGTCGACGTACGACCGGCAACGGCCCCCGGCGCGGCCGCCCGCTTCGTGGACGGTGACGGCCCGCCCCGCGCGCACCAGCCGCACCGCGGCGGCAAGTCCGGCCAGACCGGCGCCGACCACATGCGTTCGGGACACGCAGACGGAGCCGTCAGAAGAACCCGTACTGGAGGCCGAGCCACATCCTGCGCGCGCGCGTCAGCCGGATCGGTCCGCCGATCCGCTGCCATCCCCGCTCCTCCAGACGGTCGAGGGTCTCGCGATAGACCGCCATCATGAGCACGGCCGGACGCATCTTTCGCCAACCGAGCTCCGTCAGCAGCCGGCTGGCCTCGGTGTAGTAGCCGCGCGCGAGGGTGACCAGCTCCTCGCACACCCGGGCGAAGCCCGGATGCACGAACACCACGGTCGGCGACGCGGCCGAGACCCCGTGCCGATCGAGCATGTCGCGCGGGACGTACAGGCGCTGCATCGCGGCGTCCTCCTCGAGATCGCGGAGGATGTTGGTCAACTGGAGCGCGTTCCCGAGCGCCTCGGCGATCCGGGGGCCCGGGTGCCGGGGAACGCCGAAGGCGTGGACCGAGAGCACGCCGACGGACCCCGCGACCTTCCGGCAATAGCCGAGCAGCTCATCGAGGTCCCGCATCCGCACGGACGGGGCGGCATCGATCTCCATCCCGTCGATGAGGGCGAGGAATTCTTCCCGCGGCAGGTCGAAGCGGCGCACCGGACCGAGGAGCGCCCGCGTCGTGGGCCACTCCGGCCGTCCGGCATAGAGACGGTCAATCTCCTCTCGCCACGCCGCGAGCGCCCTCTTCTTGTCCGCCACCTCCCCCGGCTCGTCGACAATGTCGTCCACCTCGCGGCAGAACGCGTAGATCGCGTGCATCGCGCGCCGCCGCTCCGCCGGCAGCACCCTCATCCCCCAGAGGAACGACGTCCCTGACCGGGCGACGACGCGGTTCACGTGGGTCCAGGGGTCCACCCGACCCTGCGCCGGACCGTCGCGCCCGATCGCGGGTCGACGGGCCGTGGTCATGAGGGCAGGAGCTTGCGGCGGGTGCGCCGCCGGGCCCGACCGGACAGGGCTCGGCCGATTCCGACCGCAAGGCAGGCGCCGAACTGCACCTTCGTCAGCACGACCCGCTCGGCGAGGGGATCCCGCCGGCGGAGCTCTCGGCCGAGCTTCCTCGCGATGGCGACGATCGCGGCCGCTTCCATGGAGAAACGGATGTCGCGAAGCGCCCCCGGCAGCCGCTCGGCCTGCGCCAGCAAGCCGTCGGTCGCGTCGAGACAGCGGTCCAGCACGCGCCGCAGCCCGGCCGGGGTCCGGCTTCCGGCGAGAACCTCGACCCCGATGCCCGCTTCGGCCATCCAGTCCTGCGGGAGGTAGACCCGGTCCAGCGTCCGGTAGTCGTCCCCGCAGTCCTGCAGGTGGTTGAGAACCTGGAGCGCGTTGCAAAGGGCGTCGGATGCGGGGTACGCCGCGTCGGATTCGCCGTGCAGATCGACGAGGTAGCGCCCCACGGGGGCCGCCGAGTAGCTGCAGTAACCGACCAGGTCGTCCCAGTCGTCGTAGCGGAGCTTCGTCGCGTCCTGCTTGAACGCGCGGGTCAAATCCACGCAGTGGCGGTGCGTGACCCCGGTCGCGTCCAGGCTGTGACGGATTGTGTGGGCCTTGCGAAACGCCGGACCGGTCGAATCGGCCCCGCTCACCGCCCGGGCGAATCCTTCCAGTCGTTCCAACTTGTCGGCGGGATCCAGGTCGGGATTGTCGGCGATGTCGTCGATTGCGCGCGCGTAGGCGTAGAAGGCCGCGACGTGCGGCCGCAGGCGGGCCGGCAGCAGCCGGGAACCCACGGGAAAATTCTCGTCCGCCGCCGACTTGCCGGACGGGGTCTCCACCGATGCCGCCTCGTCCATCGACAACCCGATGACGATCGAATTCGTCGGTCGTTTGTGTGGCATCAGGTTATCCCGATTGCCCTCCGTCCTTCAACGCGACGAGGGCCGCCTGTCGAGATGGGCGCGAAAGAGGCGCCGCCGTCCCGACTCCCGGCTGCCGGGCGCGGCCCGGGGAGACGATTCGACCGCGCGACGCCGGATCCGCGGCGCAAGCCGGGGAAGTCCATGGTCCGGCCGTTGCCGGATATGGACCGGATTCGTCATCATGCAGGCAATCAGATCCGGGAGCGCGCCAGGGTGGGCACGAGCCAGTATCCGCATCTCCTCGAGCCGTTCCGTCTTCGGCACCTGACGTTCCGGAACCGGCTCATGAGCACGAGCCACGCGCCGGGCTACGTCGAGGACCGCCACCCGAAGCTTCGCTACCAGCTCTACCACGAGGAGAAGGCGAAGGGGGGCCTCGCGCTCACCATGTTCGGGGGGTCGTCGAACGTGGCCCCGGACTCACCGTCCGCGTTCGGCCAGATCTGGATCGGCGACGACACGATCATCCCGGTGCTGCGGGAGTTCTCCGAGCGCGTGCACCGGCACGGCTGCGCGATCATGTGTCAGATCACCCACATGGGGCACCGCACGCTCTGGAACGTCGAGGACTGGCTGCCCCCGATCGCCCCGTCGCCGGTCCGCGAGCATGCGCACCGCTCGTTCCCGAAGGAGATGGACCGCAGCGACATCCGGCGGGTGGTGCGTGCGTTCGGCGACGCCGCGCTCCGGTGCCGAAAAGGCGGGCTCGACGGGGTCGAGCTGCTCGCCTACGGGCACCTCATCCACCAGTTCTGGACCCCGCTCGTCAACCGGCGCACCGACGAGTACGGCGGGAGCCTCGAGAACCGGGCCCGCTTCGGCCTCGAGGTCCTGGAGGAGGTGCGGCGCAGGGTGGGGGGCGACTTCGTCGTCGGCTTCCGGATGATGGGTGACGAGCTGAAGGAGGGCGGCCTCGGCCAGGAGGACTGCCTCGCTCTTGCAAGGATCTACGCGGACACCGGGATGTGCGACTTCATGAACGTCGTCGCCGGACAGGTGGGAGACGAGCGCGGTCTCTCGCTCTCCATTCCGAGCATGGCCGGACCGCGGGCACCCTTCGTCCACATTGCGGCGCGCATGAGGCGCGAGACCGGGATCGCGGTCTTCCACGCCACCCGCATCATGGACCTCGCGACGGCGGAGCACTGCGTGCGCGAGGGTCTTGTCGACATGGTGGCAATGACGCGCGCGCACATGGCGGACCCGCACATCGTCGCGAAGATGATGCGGGGCGAGGAGGAGCGCATCCGGCCCTGCGTGGGCGCGGGCTACTGCATCGACCGCATCTACGTCGGCGGGGACGCGCTGTGCCTGCACAACCCGGCGACTGGGCGCGAGCGGACGATGCCCCACGTCATCGGACCGGGCTCCGGCCCGCGGCGCAAGGTGGTCGTGGTGGGGGCGGGGCCGGCCGGGCTCGAGGCGGCCCGGGTCTCGGCGCTCCGCGGCCACGAGGTCGTGGTATTCGAGGCGGCGAGCGAACCCGGCGGGCAGATCGTGCTCGCGGCCCGGGCGACCTGGCGAAGCGAGCTCCTCGGAATCGCGCAGTGGCTCGCGGGCGAGGCCGAGCGCCTCGGGGTCGCGCTGCACCTCAACCGCTACGCCGAGGCGGCGGACGTGCTCGCGGAGCGGCCGGACATCGTGATCACGGCGACCGGCGGGGTCCCGAACCTCGGCGGGGTGGCCGGCGCCGAGCACGCGGTCAGCGTATGGGACGTCCTCGGGGGGCAGGTCGAGCCGGGCGCCGAGGTGCTCGTCTTCGATGATCACGGGGACCATCCGGGTCCGAGCGTCGTCGACTTCCTCGCTACGCGGGGCTCCACGGTCGAGCTCGTGACCCCGGACCGCATGGCCGCCCACGAGGTGGGTGCAACCAACTACCCGGTGTACCTCGCGAGCTTCTACTCGAAGGGGGTCAGCCTGACCCCGGACCGCCGGCTGCGCTCGGTCGAGCCCGACGGCAACCGGCTGCGCGCGGTGCTCCGCAACGAGTACAGTGATGCGGAAGAGGTACGCGTGGTGGACCAGGTCGTGGTGGAGCACGGTACCGTGCCGGCCGCCGAGCTCTTCCGCGAGCTCGCGCCGAGGGCCCGAAACGAAGGGCAGCTCGACATCGACGCGCTGATTGCCGGCCGGCCCCAGTCCCTCGCGCCGAACGCGCAGGGCGAGTTCATGCTGTTCCGGGTCGGCGATGCGGTCGCGAGCCGCAACATCCACGCCGCGATCTACGACTCCCTGCGGCTCTGCAAGGAGCTTTGAGCCATCGGGCTATCCGGCGGCGCCTTCGATGACCACCATGTTGGTGAGGGCGACCCGGTTGCGGAGCGCCTTCGGCCCCTCGTACTCGGGGGAGGCGTGCCACCGTTTCGCGTCCTCGACGCTCGGGAAGCGGAGCACGACGGTGCGCTCGCGCGCCCACTCGCCCTCCAGCACCTCGAAGTCACCGCCGCGGACGAGGTACTCGCCACCGTACCGAGCGATCGTCGCGGGGGCCTGGGCGATGTACTCCCGGTACGCCTCCGGGTCCTTCACCTCGACCTGTCCGATGATGTATCCGTAGCCCGCCATGCGCTGCTCTCCTCTTCGCTGTTCGTTCCGCTGCCCGGCCGACCGGCTTCGGTCCGGCCCTTCCCGGTTCAACCGGCCGCGGATGCCGTCACCCGGCCCTTGGGGTCGGCCCGGCCGTTCCGGAGCAGCCGCCCCGGCAGCGCGCCGGCCGGGTCCACGCGGTCTTCCCCGCCCCGGCGGATGATCGTCCCGTTCACGATCACGGCCTCGATGCCCTCGGCCTCGGAGACGAGGCGGTCGGCCCCGCCCGGGAAATCGTACACGCGCCGGAGCGGGCCGTCGCCGACGGTATCCGGATCGAACACGACGACGTCCGCCGCGAAACCCGCGGCGAGCCGGCCGCGCCCGGCGATTCCGAAGACTTCGGCGGGCCGCGAGGTGATCATGCGCACCGCCTGCTCGAGCTCGAGAGACTTCTTCTCGCGCACCCAGCGCTTGAGGAGGTAGGTCGTCGCGCAGGCATCGCAGAGCTGGCTCGCGTGGGCGCCGGCGTCGGAGAGTCCGACGACGGTATGCGGATCGAGGAGCAGCCGCTCCACCTCGTCCTCGTCGTGGTTCGCGACCGGCATCCGGAACCTCGCCTCGAGATCGCTCTCGATCCCGAGATCGAAGAGGTACTCCACCGGCGTCTTGCCGGCGGCCGCCGCGAGGTCGAAGAGCGGACGCTCGGCGAGGTCCGGTCGGCCGGGGGCTTCGCTCACGACCGTGCCCCGGAACGAGCGCCGGAACGACGCCGGCGCGCGCTCGCTCAGCCGCTCCCACACCGCGGCACGGAAGTCGGCGTCCGCGTAGAGCCGCTTCTTGCCCTGTGGGTCCGCCTCGGACACGGGACGGAAGAGGCGCATCGCTTCGAACACGAACGGCGCCTTGAGCTGGTACTCGAACTTGAGGGCGCGCGGACTCACCTGGGGGACGACGTCGTAGCCCTCGGCCACCAGCTCGGCGGAGCGGCGGAGCTGCTCGTCCGTGTCGCCGTCCTGAAGGGCGATGCCCGCGAGCAGCGCGGTCCAGCTCACCGGGCAACCCGACGCCTCGTTGAGCGCCTTGAACTCCGGGAACGAGAGCGACCGGCCGACGGTCGCCTGGACCACCCCGCCCCTTCCCGCGCGGCGAAGCTCACCGGCGAGGGCGACGATCTCCCCGGTTGCGGCCGCCCGGCTCGGCACCGGTTTTCCGTGGTATCCGACGTGGGTCGGCGACTTCGAGGTGGCGAAGCCGAGCGCCCCCGCCTCCATTGCCTCGCGGACGATGCGGCGCATCGCGTCGAGCTCCGAGGGGGTCGCCTCGCGCTCGGTCGCGTCCTCGCCCATTACCCAGGTCCTGAGCGCGGTGTGCCCGATGAGGGCCCCGACGTTGATCGCCGTTCCCCGCCCCTCGACCGCGTCGAGGTACTCGGGAAACGTCGCGAATGGCCACTCCTCCCCGAGGCCCTCGCGCAGAGCCGCCACCGTCATCCCCTCCACGTTCTCGAGAGTGCGAACGATCGTTTCGCGGTGCTCCGGGCGGGTGGGGGCGACCGAGAAGCCGCAGTTGCCCATCACCACCGTCGTGACCCCGTGCCAGGGGGAAATGGTGAGCATGCGGTCCCACATGATCTGCGCGTCGTAGTGGGTGTGAATGTCGACGAACCCCGGACACACCACCTTTCCCGCCGCGTCGAACGTCTCCGCCGCGCTCCCGGGCGCCGCTCCGACGGCGACGATCCGGCCCTCGCGGATGCCGACGTCGCCCTCGTGGCCGGGGGAACCCGTTCCGTCGGCGATGAAGCCGTTGACGATCTTGAGGTCGAAGTCGTGGGAGCCGTTCCTCGCCGGCATGAGAAGCCTCCGGTGCTGGATGGAGAGTTGGATGGACCGATTCCGCCCGGCGTCCCGGGGCCGGCCGCGGCTCCCGGTGGTGGGGACGCGGGCCGGGCAGCCGCCCGACACGGGTCGAACGGACGCTCGAATCGAGACTAGCACGCCGTCCGGAACTCGGCCAGACGGGGGCCGGGAAGGGCCAGAGGCACTTCACGCCGGCCGGCGGCCGGGAGCGAGCGTGCACTCTCCCCTCTCCCCTCTCCCCTCGGGAGAGGGGCTTCAACCCGTCCAGCGTGAAATGGCCCAGCGGGAAGGACCCGCACGACCCGTCCTCGGCACCGCGCGTTCCGTGGCATCGCGGGGAATCGGCGCTCCGCGAGCAGCCCTGCGCCCGCGTCCGGACACACAAACGAGCACCGCGCGGTTCAGGCGCCGCAGCTCGAATACGGACCCCGCTATGATCCCTTGCATGCACGCCGCTTCGAGTCCGCACCGGTTCTGCGTCGCTCCCATGATGGGGTGCACGGACCGCCACGCCCGTTACCTCATGCGGCTCATCAGCCGGCGCGCGCGACTCTACACCGAGATGATCCCGACCGGCGCGCTTCTTCGCGGGGACGCGGAACGGGCGCTTCGCTTCGATCCGGCCGAGCACCCGGTGGCGCTCCAGCTTGGCGGAAGCGAGCCCGCGGACCTCGCCCGTTGCGCGCGCGTCGCGGAGCGGGCCGGATACGACGAGGTGAACCTCAACGTCGGCTGCCCGAGTCCTCGCGTTCAACGGGGCTGCTTCGGCGCCGCCCTCATGGCCCGGCCCCGACTCGTCGCCGCGTGCGTGGCGGCCATGCGCGACGCGGCGTCAATCCCCATCACGGTCAAGTCCCGCATCGGCATCGACGATCTCGACGACTACCCGCGGTTCCGTGACTTCGCGGGAACGGTCGCCGAGGCGGGATGCGCAGCCCTCATCGTCCACGCGCGCAAGGCATGGCTGAACGGGCTGAGTCCCCGGCAAAATCGCGAGATCCCCCCGCTTCGCCACGACCGGGTCTACCGGTTGAAACGCGAGCTGCCGAACCTCGTCGTCGTTCTCAACGGCGGACTCGCCGACCTGGACACGGCCGCCTCGGCGCTCGGCCGGGTGGACGGGGTCATGCTGGGCCGCGCCGTCTGGCACGACCTCTGGCTGCTCGCCGGGGTCGACCGGGCGCTGTTCGGCGCTGCGGACCCGGCGCCGGTGTGGAACGACGTGCTGCGAGGGTATCTCGCCTACGCGAGGCTCCAGGACACCGCGCGCGTCGCGGAGCTCGTGCGGCCCCTGCTCGGCCTGCGCCGTGGAACGCCGGGCGCGCGCCGGTGGCGGCGCACTCTCGGCGAGCTCGCGCGTCGCCGCGATGCGACGATCGATACCGTGGCCCGAGCATGCGCTTCGCCGCCCTCCGGCGACCGGAGCGGCAACGCGCCTGCGTCCTTCGATCACCGGGAAGCCGGCCTTGGAGCTCCGGCATGAAGGCAGTGCCCGTCGCAACCCCCACCGGACACCGTACCGCCGACCCGATGCGTCCGCCGCGCCCGGAACGTTCGCGCCCGACCGCGACGGCCGGTCGGGCCCGGCGGCGATTCAGGCCGCCCGGGCGAGGTGGCGCTTGATCGACTCGTGGTAGTGGCCGAGGGCGGGCTCGTTCCGCCCGTAGGTGACGTGCTCCTGCGCCCCGGAGTAGAAGCTCCGCTGGATGTTCTCCCCGTTCGGGAAGTCCTCCTCGAGGACGATGGACATCAAAAGGTCCATGTTCCGGTTCCAGTGGCCCTTCGCGCTCTCGGTCAACGCCGGCTCGGGGGTATAGAGGTGGACGTACATCCGGGCGCGGTCCGGGTCGTCCCCGACCGGATAGATCCGCCAGATCTCCAGGTGGTCCTGCTGCATGATGAACACCGTGTTCGGGAACAGCACGTAGACGATCGCGGTGTGATGAACGAGATCCCAGTCCGATTCCGGCAGCTCGCGAAGCTCGTCGATGGTGCGGCGGACGTAGATGCTCCGATTGTTGCGGCCGAACGTCTCGAACGTTCCGACGTTCGAGTGAAGAATCGGGTCGAGGGTGGCGGGGTGAAGGACCCGCACGTGGTAGGTCTCGAGGAACGTGTCGATGACGAGCTTCCAGTTCATCTTCTGCTCGAGCACCCGGGTCTCGTAGAGACAGTACCGGCCGAGGTCGTAGGACGCGAGGTCGCGCTCCGCTCCCTCGAGCACCTCGTCTACGTCGAATTCGCCCCCGGGGCTCGCCATCGCCCACAGGAGGCCGTACTTCTCGACCACCGGGACCGGGATCAGTCCATGACACGCGCGGTCGACCCCGGGGAATCCGGAGTCGTGCGGAATGCGCAGCAGCTTCCCGTCCGTGCCGTAGGTCCAGGCGTGGTACGGACACACGAAGCGCTTACGGTTCCCGCGCCCTTCCGCGACCTTCGAGCCCCGGTGACGGCAGACGTTGAGGAAGCCGCGTGCCCCCCCGTCCTCCCCCCGCACCACGAGGAGAGGGACTCCGGAGAAGTCGTCCGTCAGGAAGTCGCCGGGATTCGGAATGTCGTTGCCGAGCCCCATCACGAGCGGATGCCGGCGAAAGAGCGCGTCGCGCTCCGTGGCGAGCTGGTCGCGGCACGTGTAGTCGGTGACGGGGTTGCGGTAGATCCCGTCGGCCATCGCGGTCGTCCTGGTGTCCAGGAAATCGAGGAGCTGGCGAAGCTGGGCTACCTGATAGCTCTGATCCAGGGTCGTGAGACGCTGCATTTCCGTTCTTCCCGGGTTGTCGCGATTCCGCACGGTCAAGCATAGCCGATTGGTGGTGTATTTCTAGTAGGTGTTAGAATTTTTCGAACAAGGCCTTCCGATCGGATCCATGTGTGCAGAACTCCCGCCGCCGCTCCCGAACGCACCCGACTTCGCCCCTCCGGATTACCCGGAGCCGGCTTCCCCCCGGCCGGAAGACGGAAACGAGACCTCCGCCGGGCTGAAGTCCGAGCGCACCCGGCAGCGCATCCTCGACGCGGCGGCGCGAACCTTCCGCAACAAGGGCTTCACGGGAACCACCCTCAATGACATCGCGAATGCCGCCCAGCTCAGGGCCGGCAGCATCTACTACCACTTCGACTCGAAGGAGCGACTGCTCGAACAGGTCCTCGACATCGGCATCGCCCGCGTGGCGTCGGCCGTCCGGGAGGTGATGGACGGACTGCCGCCGGAGACTTCGCCGACGGAACGGATCCGCCGCGGAATCGAAGCCCACCTGCGCAGCCTGCTGCACCAGGAAGAGTACACGTCGGCGGCGTTTCGAATCTTCTGGCAGGCGCCTCCGGATACAAGGGATCGGATTCTCAGACAGCGCCAGGACTACGCGGACTTCTGGCGAGAGCTCCTGCACTCCGCCCGCGCGGCCGGCGAGATAGCGCACCACCGGGATCTCGGGCTCGCCCGGATGTTTCTCTTCGGGGCTCTCAACTGGTCGGTGGAGTGGTACGACCCCGCGCGGGGACCTCTCGACGTCTTCGTCCGCGAGGCGGCGGAAACCTTCCTTCAGGGAATCACGAAATCTTCCGGTGGTCGGGGAGACGGAACGCCAGCCCTGAGACTCGCCGATCTCCGGGGCTGTCGCGGTGGCCCCGTGCTCCAGTCCCGATATTTCACCGATTTTCCGCGCCACCACGGTCGTTCACACGCGCCCCGGGCGCCTGCTTCGCGGCACTCGACAAGGCTGCTCTGGAGGACGGGTGTCCGGTACGAATCAGTCCGTCGTGGGGCGTCAGCTCTTTACTCCACCAGTTTGGCCAGCAGCGCCGCGCGGAAACCGTTTGCGGGATGGCTTGGAACTCCTGCGGCCCCGCCATCAGCCAATCGGTCTCGCTGAGTGCATGGTGCGGCACGGGAATTCGAGGGAGGTACGCGGGCGAAGGCTGCCCCTCGAGCAAGGAGCAACGGCCAGGCAAACGCCCGTCGCCGTCGCGCCGCGCCTGGGAGACAACGACTGGCACGATGTGGTGGCAAGGATTGTCTCGAAGTCGCGACAATCGGCGGTGTTGACCGGTAGCGGATCGAGATCGGAGGTCGGGATGACTTGGTCCGACAGGATCCGGTCGTCGGAGAGTCCCAGTAGCCAACGCGAGGAGTTGAGACCGAGCCGGCGCACATGCCTCCGCGGACACGCTGCGAGCACGCTCGCCGGCATCCAGGCAATCGAGGTGCAGGGCTCCGAATTGTCCTCGTGCCATAGCATCTAGCGCGTGAGATCGAGCGCCACGGCGGGACCGTTCCGAAGCGCCGCTCGCCAGATTGCGAGCACCCGGCCATGGAGCAGTGTGTTGCTCCGCCCCATGGCCTGGTCTCTCTCCGCCCTTGACAGTGTACTAGTTCATCATGTAGAAGCTTATATTGTGTACCAATTCCTCGAAATTAACGGGAGGACACCCAAATGAGTATTGTGAAAATTATCAAAATTACACTTTTGGGTGCCGTTACGGCAAGTGCGTTGGCATTCGGACTTTTTGCTGGCCCGGCTGCTTCACAGGATCGATCGATAAAGGTCTGGTTCGGGCGTGAGAATTTCATTCCTGAAGATCAATTTTCGACATTCCATGCCGAAAATCCCGATATCACCGTTGAGTTCGAGGTGATCCGCCTCGAAGACGTGAACGCGCAGCTCGTCCTTGCTATGCGGGCGGGCAGTGCGCCTGACATCGTGCAGATTCGCGACCGCGATGTCGGACAGCTTGCCATCAACAATGTGGTAAAGGACTTCACTGGCTGGATTGGAGAATTCAAGAGCCGTTTCCCGGAGACCTACGAACAACTTACTCCGCTGGCTTGGAAAGGCGCCTCGGACCCTGACGGCAAGATCTACGGAGCGGCCGTGTATTCCACGTCGATCTATCTCGCCTATCGAACTGACTGGCTCGAGGGTGTCGGCATGCAAGCGCCCCTGGAAACAACGGACCGGGTATTGGAGGCCGCACGGAAAATAACTGAAAGTGGTGATGGCCGACAGGGTTTCAGTCTGCTTGGATGCTGCAACGCTCCGACATGGGAACTGCCGCTTTTCCTCTCCATGGGCGGCGTGATCATCAATGGGGTTCCCCAGATCGACAACGAAGTCGGTATTGAGTGGATAAAATTTTATCAGACACTGATGAACGACGGCAGTGCCCATCCGGATACGCCTTCGTGGGATTCCGGCCAAATGCGCGCGGCCTTTATCGGTGAGAGAGCCGGCATGATGTATGAAGGTGAGCACATCTATGTCGCGATCGACAAGCAGCTTCCGTATGAGGAAGGAAAGTGGGCGTTCGAAAGGCTTCCGACGCGCCCTGGCCAGACAGAACCGCATGTCCAGGCTGGATATGCCTTTCCCTTCATCGTGACTACGGGCAACGAGGATGAGGAGGCAGCCATGTTGGCGTTGGAGTATCTGGCACGGCTTGAATTCGCCAAACAGGTTTCGATCCGCTATCAGCCTACAACGAATTCCGCTGTTGCGGAAGATGCGGAATACCTGGCAGCCAAACCCTGGGCGGTCGATGTCGCACCAATTGCCGCCACCATGGTTACGATACCAACCCATCCCACTCGTGCAATACAGGTTTATGACGTTCTGAAAGAGCTTCGTGACCGGATGGTTGCAGATCCGGGTGCTGACCCGGCAGCCCTGGCTTCGGAGTATCAGAAGGCGCTGAATAGTGCGGCCGGCCTCTGATTTGGCCAAGAACCTACCGAACCGGATGTGACCTTCCAGCGGTTGATGGGGGCTCTCCGTTTGCCTGTCCGCTTGTGAGGCGCCGGCCGGGCTGGTCCACGAGATCTCACGGCGGTGAGCCGCAGCCGTGGGGTTCTCGTCAGCAATCCACTCGCGCGCCTCGCTGCGAACCGAGTAGCTTGACGAGGCGCGAGTAGACCCCGTCGCTCTCCCCTGTTCGTTGGTCGCGCCAGGTCCCGTTGTCAATGTCGATCTCCAACGACCCGTCTTGTCGGTAGCGGTGCGGGCCGCCGAAAAGAAATGCTGGCCATGTGCTTTCACCAGGCGGAAGGTAGTGCCCGAATTCGGCGACGATGAACCGGTCGACGCCGGCCATCCCTCGGCTCTCCGCGATCTGGCGATCGGTTTTCCGGGAATGATGTCCGGTCTCGGTTCCGGAACTCCGAGGTACTCATCCATCGACTCGTTGCGGCGAAGCATCGGCTCTACTAGAACCTCTGCACAGACGTATTGATCGATCGAAAATCAAGCATGCGAGAGCCATCTTGATCTCATCCGCACGGTCCCAACCAGGCAGAATCACTGTGCAAGGGTACTAGCCCGCATGTTTCATGAAGGCATCGGTTCTAATTTCTGGCGGGTTGTTTGGCTTTCTTCGGATCGTTTTCGAGAGGTCGGTCGGCGGTTGATGTCCCGTAGGGTCGGTCTGGCGCGGCGCGGACGGACCTTTCAGTGCTGTTCGAGCCGCGCCGGCGGTGCGAAGCACAACGCACCGCTCCGGGGCCGGATTCGAGGTCGTTCTCGGGGACGCAGCCGCGGGGGGGCGACGCTATCCGGCGGTCAGCCGATGGACCAGGGGCCGGAACACGGCTTGGTCGGGGCAGGCACGGGAGAGCCGGATCGCGACGGTGCGGGTGTTGCGGGTCACGACCGCGCCGATTTTCAGCCGCCGTAACCGAAGGGTCCGACATTGCGCCCGAGCCAAGTGCGTCCCGCGAAGCGCGGTGCGGCGTATCGTCTTGAGCAGGGTGTAGGCCAGCGTCGCGAGCAGTACCCTGTACTGGTTGGTCCACCACTTCGTGCTCGAGGTCCGGTCGGCAAACAGCGCGAGCTGCTGCTATCGCGGTAGGGACGCCGGTTACCCGGCATCCCCCGCTCAGCGGCCAGCTCCGCCTGATTGCCGGACGCGAATCGGGCCAGCCTCCCGGCGGCACGACGGCGAGGGGAACCACGGGCGCACGGGTTACTCTGCGCGTTCGAGACGGGCGGGAGCAGGCAGTGGCGGAATCGGATCGCGAGAAGTGGGACCGGCGGTACGCGGAAGGAGCGTACCGGCCGCGGACGTATCCGTCGCCGTTCCTCGTCGAGCGGCTCGCGGAGCTTCCCCGTGGCCGAGCGCTCGACCTTGCTTGCGGAGCCGGGCGCAACGCGCTTTGCCTCGCCGAGGCCGGCTACGAAGTCGAGGCGCTGGACATCTCCGGGGTCGCCGTCGAGCGCGCCCGGGAGAGCGCCCGAGAACGCGGACTCGAGGTGAGCTGGAGGGTCGCCGACCTCGACCGCTTCGTGCCGAGGCAGGGCCGCTACGACCTCATCACCGTCATCCGCTACACCAACCGGGAGATGATGGAGCGGCTTCCCGAAGGGCTTGCCGAAGGCGGCATGCTCCTCGTCGAGCACCACTTCCGCACCCCGGCTCCGGTCGGCGGGCCGACCAGCCGCACGTTCCGGCTCGCGCCGAACGAGCTCGTCGAGATCTTCGGCGGCCGCCTTCGCGTGCTCTTCTACGACGAGCGAATCGCCCCGGACCCGGACGGGAAGCGCATGGCCCTCGCACGCTTCATCGGCTGCCGGGGGTCGCCCGGCTTCTAGCCCGGAAGGATCATCCGTACCCTTTCGAACTGATCTGCGTGCGCGGGCTCAACCGTGCGGGAGGGCGACGCGGCCCACCCGCTCGCGGGCGATGATCATCTTCTGGACCTGGCTCGTGCCGTCCCCGATCTGGAGCCCCATCACGTCGCGAAGGCGCTGCTCGAACGGCATGTCCCGGGTGTACGCGAAGTGCCCGTGGGTCAGGAGACACCGGTGGATCACGTCGAACGCCACCTTGGGCGCCCACCACTTGCACATCGCGGCCTCCGCGGTGTGCGGCTCCCCGCGGTCGCGCAGCCACAGGGTCTTGTAGCAGAGCAGCTTGGCCGCCTCAATCCACGTCTCCGCCTCGGCGAGCGGTTCGCTCACCCCCTGGTTCCTGACGATGGGGGCACCGAACGCCTCGCGCTCCGTCGCGTAGGTCCAGGTCTCGCGAAGCGACACTTCCGCCGCCGCGAGGCATTGCAGACCGATGAGCGCCCGCGAGTAGTCGAAGCCGGACATGACGGTGCGAAACGCGGCGTTCTCCTCGGCGAGCATCCGTTCGGCCGGCACCTCGACGTCCTCGAAGAATATCGACCCGCGTCCGACCGCGGCGGAGCCGACGTCGTCGTAGCCGCTCACCGCCACTCCGGGAGAGTCGAGGGGCACCACGAAGGCGGAGATCCCGCGCGAGCGCGCCGCCTGCTCCCCGGTACGGGCGAACACGATTGCCTCCGTCGCCTGGGTGGCGAAGGAAATCGACGCCTTCTCCCCGTTCAGGACATAGCCCGCGTTGGTGCGCGCGGCGCGCAGCTTGAGGTTCGCGGCGTCCGAGCCGCCACCGGGCTCGGTGAGGCCGAGGGCGAGGAGAGCCCGCCCCTCGCAGACCCGCGGGACGATCTCCTGCGCGATCTCCGGGCGGGCGTGGGTGGCGATGATGGAGCCGTTGAGCGAGGCGAGGAGCTGCACGTAGGAGACGTTGAGGTCGCCTCCCGCGATGTCCTCGACGATGAGGCCGCTCGCGACGCTGCCGAGGTCCAGCCCGCCGAGCGGCTCGGGGAGGTCGATCCCGATGAGGCCGAGCCCGCCCATCTCCTCGAGGAGCTCGGGCTCGATTCGGCCCTGCGCCTCGCGCTCTCGATAGCGCGGCGCGAGCCGTTCCTCCGCGAAGCGGCGGGCCATGCCGCGCATCGCAAGCGTTTCGTCGCGGAATCCGAAGTGCACGTCGTTGCTCCTGGTTCGAGTCGGGTCCCCCGCGTCCCCGACTTCTGCGAAGGTGGCCGGGCTCCGGGCCCGAGCCGGCGGCTGCGGTCCGGGCGGCGAGCCGCCACAGTCGTCGAATCGGTCATCAGCCCGGGAGGCGGGCGGGGGCGCGGCGCCGGGCCCGGGGCCGGCGGCGGCGGGCGGGGGGCCGGCCCGCCACAGTCGTCGAATCGGTCATCAGCCGGGGAGGCGGACGGTGGCGGTGGCGCGCACGGAGAGCTCGCCGTCCTGGTTGTGGGCGCGTTGCTCGATGCGGACCGTGCCGCCGCCGTCCTCGCCCGGGGTTCGGTCCGTCACCTCGGCTTCGAGGTGGAGGGTATCGCCGACCGGGTTGTGGCGGCGGATCTCGCAGTACGAGCTCTCGACGAAGCCGTCGTCGCCCATCCAGTCCGTCAGGTGGTGGATCATCCACGAGCAGCGCTCCGGGCCGTAGTCGTAGGCACCGGGCGCCCCCACCTCGAGCGCGAACTCGTCCTCCCAGTGGACCCGTTCCGGGCAGTCGGGGATGCCGAAGCGGTTCGCGATCCCGAGCCCGGAGTGGCGCGCGATCTGCCGCCAGGCAAGCCGGTTCGCGCGAATGTAGAGCCCGCCCCACCCCTGCGCGTAGCAGATGAAGCCGGTCACCGTCATCGGGCCCTTGAGCATCGGGGGCAGCTTGTCGCCGACCGCCACGTCCGCGAAGCGCCGGGGCTCCACCCCCCGCACCCTTTCCGCCGCGTAACGGCGGAAGATCTCGTCCAGCTCCTCCGGGGTGTAGCGCCGATCGCCCCGGCGCCGGACCTCGTCGTACTTCGTGCCCCGCTCGCGGGCGGTGTCGCGCTCGGTGCGGAAGCACCAGCTATCCGCCCCGCAAAGGAGGTTTCCTTCGCCATCGTAGAAGTCGACGTGGTAGATCTGCTGCACCGCCCGGCCGGCAAAACGGGTCTCGTGAATCACGAGGTCCTTGAGCCACGCCTCGGTTTGGACCTGCGCGTTCCGCGGCACGACCCGGTGCCAGCGCCAGTCCGCACCCGCCCACATCGCGTGGATGCCGGGAAGCCCGCCGACGTACCCGGAAATGATGCGGCTGCACGCGAAGAGGAACGACGGAGGAGCGATCACGTCCCCGTAGCGGGTGGTGCGGGCGTACGCCGGGTCGCACCACAGCGGGTTGTCGTCTCCGATCCCGTGCGCGTAGTGCCGGATGCTGTCGCGGGTCGCCTCGTGGCACCAGGGCTCGAGGGAGTCCTGGATGCGCACCCCGATACGCCTCCGGAGCGCGTCGAGGCCTTCCTCGGTGATGCGGGGGAAGCGCCCGGCGGCCTCCTCTCTCGTCATTCCGGCCTTCCTTCCGTTTGCCGAGGTCCCTCGCGCGCCGCCGGCCGGGCATCCGGACGGGAGGCATTGCGCCCGCCCCGGGCCGGTTCGCCGGCCCCGCGGCTCGTCCGCAGCCGCTCTCCGTCCGCCACCGTCACCTCG
>MKWU01001071.1_pt1 | contig 49534 bp, 41 predicted proteins | sample 809101 | NCBI WGS metagenome assembly MKWU01 (sample SAMN05860141, study PRJNA318959) | sponge metagenome | host: Aplysina aerophoba | place: Slovenia: Piran, Adriatic Sea, Gulf of Piran | collected 2013-05-07 | reverse complement strand
TGTCACGGCTGGCGCCTCCGGCCGCGAGCGGCGCCCGGCGGCGGCGCCGCGATCGCTTGGAACGGCGCCATGATCGCGGCGCTTGCGTCCGCCTTGCGCTTGGCGTAGTCGGCGACGCGGGTGTGGCATACGTCGCGGTAGTCGCACAGCCGGCAGTGCACGCGGCGTTCGCCTGGCTGGTAGAAGAACGCGCCGGCGGCGATTGCCTCGGCCATGGCCGCCAGTACCTCGGTGAAGCGCGCGTCGCCGGCGAGTTGCGCGCCGGCAAGTGCCAGCCGCCGGTAGGCGGCGCGTTCGCTGACGTAATGCAATTCGGCACTGCCGGCGTCCAGACCGCTCTGGAACAGATGGGCGGCGGCGTGCAGATAGACCGCGAGCTGCAGGGAACGGCCCTCGCGGTAGCCGTCCGCGGTCTCGCTGGCAGCCGCACCGGTCTTGTAGTCGATGATCCGCAGGGCACCCCCCGAGCGGTCGATGCGGTCGATGCGGCCCGAGAAACTCAGCCGCCATCGGCCGGCGGCAATCGGCACCCCCTCGAATACCCGTTCGGCGGCAACCGGCTGCCAGCCGCCGCCGGCATCCCCATGCGCGGCCGGCCGCGGCCCGGCCGCCCGGCGGCGCTCTTCATCCACGTACGCGGCCAGTTCCTCCGCCACCTGGGCACGGATCAGGTTCCAGGAAAGCGGCAGGCCGGTGACCCCCGCTGGCAATTCGGCAAACCGCCGCGCCATGATCTCGTGCAGCGCCGCGCCGGCGCCGTCGATGAAATGTGCCCACGATGCGTCGCCGGCCAGAAACTGTTGCACCAGTTCATCGAGGATCGCATGCACCAGGTTGCCGCGCTGCAGCGGCGCGATCTCCAGGGTTTGCTCCGGTTCGCCGCGGGAGCGCACCTGCAGCACACGCGACAGGAAGAACCGATACGGGCACACCGCGAGATTCTCCAGCGCGGTAGCGGTAAGGTCGCGCTCCAGGATGCCGCTGGCGGCGACCAGTTCCGCCGGCACGATGCCGTCGAAGGTGCCGAAGGTGCGCGTGCGGCGCGCCGCCTGGTGGGCGCGTGCCGCGTCGATGGCGGGCCAGATCGGCTCGATCGCCGGCACCGCGCCCTTGCCGCCCTGTTCCAGTACATGCCAGCGCAGGTCGGATGCGTCGAGTGCACGCAACGCGCCCTCGACGCCGGCGCCGTCGAAGCCGATCCGCGCCGCCATGCGCTGGTACCAGTGGCCGGCGTTGCGCTCCAGCGTCTCCGCGGACAGGAAGCCGCCGGCCAGGTCGCCCACCTCCTCCAGCAGGAAACTTGATGGCAAACGCACGTTGGTGGAGCTGGTGCCGCGCCGCGGGTAGGAGAGAGTAAGGCGTTCGGCGGCTGCCTGACAGGCCAGCTCGAACAGCAGGCGCTCCTCGTCGAGCCGGCGCCCCTTGAGAGGCAGGTAGCTGCCGTCCCTCGCGCGGCGGTTGATCTGTTCGCGTTCCGCGTCAAGCAGCAGCGGATCCTGGCGGATCACCGGCGGAAAGGTGCGTTCGGCGCAGCCGGTGACGTACACCCGGCGAAAGCGCACCAGGCGCGCGCTCATCACGTTGCCGACGAACACGCCGCTGCGCTGGAAGTAGCCGCCCGATACGATCGCTTGGCGTATGGCAGTCTCCGCGGCCTGCCGAAACCGCTCTGGAGTGGCCGCCACCGCCCCGCTGTGCGTTGCGGCCTGGTCCAGTACGGCCAGCGTGCGGATGCGGTGGGCGAGTGCATCCCATGCCGGCGTGTCCGCGCCCGCCGGCATGAATCGCTGCAACAGGTCCAGGAAACGGTCGGCGTGGGAGATCCACCGGTCCGCGGCGCAAACCTGTTCGGCGGTGCCGGCCAGGCAACGCACCACGGCCCGCATCTGGCGGGCCGCGGCCGCCGACTCATCGGCGCGTTCATCGGCGTCGCCGCGTGTGGCATGTTCCAGGTGGAAGGCGAGCACGGAATCGAACTCTTCCCATCCCTTGACCAGCCCCAGTTCCTTGCTCAGCGCTTCCCAACGCGCCGGGCGCGGCGTCAGCACGGCGTCCTCCGCCGCGGTGTCGATCCAGGTCAGGTCGATTCCGGGCAGCGAGAGCAGCTCCAGCAACGTGCCGCGATGCGGCTCGGCGTACAGCAACTGCAGCAGGTTGAGAGCGGCGCGGCCGACCACCGTCCGCCGTACCGGCACCCCGCCGGAGCGGTAATAGGGCACCGCCGCACGGTCGAGCACGCCGCAGATCATCTCGTCGTAGATCGGATCCATCCGGTGCAGGATGGCGATGTCGCCTGCCGGCACGCCGTCGGCGAGATCCTCCAGCACGCGGCGCACCGTCTCCTCGGTCTCCGCCTGCCGATCGGCGCAGGAAAAAACGGCGCGCGCAGCGTGCCGCTCACGCGCGGCTGTGCCGGTGTCCAGAGTCTGCAGCCGCAGGCCGCGCTCGCGCAGCCGGTCGACGGTCTCGGCCGCAAAGGCGAACGGCTCGGCGCTTGCGCTCCAGGGTAGGAACAGACGGGTCGGCAGCGCCCGCGACAGGGCGACGAGCATGCCGAGTTGCAGCGCGTTGACGTCGTAGATGCCATAAGCCAGGACTTGGCGCGTGCCGGGCGCGGCGTGCTGCAAGGCGGCTGCCACCTGCGCCGGGGGCGCCGCGGCCGCCTCCGCCACCCGCTCGGTGGCGTCCGTGAACGGCGCCAGCACCGCCCGATACGCGCTCGCCATCGCCGCCAGCGTGCGCAGCCACGGCCGTTGCGATGCGCTTGCCACCAGCCGTGGCTCGATCGCTGCCTCGCGCAGATCGCGGATGGTGGCGGCCACGGCGTGCACCATGCCGGCATCGGCGAGGCCGTACGTCCGGTCAAGGCCGCCATGCGAGCGGCGTTCCGCGATCACCTGCTCCAGCAGGGGGACGTGGGCGCCGTCGGGCAGCGGTAGGGTGGTGCCGGCGCCGTCGGGCAGCGCCAGCTCGCCCGCCAGGTCCATCAGCGTCAGGAAACGGACGTTCGCTACCGCGTTTAGCGAGCGCGCCAGCAGGCGGCGCAGATAGATGTGCTGCAAGTGCGAACCCACCACCACCAGCACTGCCGCCGCCGAATCTGCTCGCTTGGCGGAGCGCACCGCGTCCACGAACGCACACTCCAGTTTGGCAATGTCGCCGCTCACCACCACCGCCGAGCTGCCAGGTGCCGGCACGCCGACCCCAGCCCCCGCCGGCGTGTTGCCCGCGTCTTGCTCAGCCATGGCTGGCCGCTACCGTCTGGCCTACTTGGCGTACGGCGACGAATTGGCCGGTGGCGGCCGATTCGCGTGCTGCCAGGCAGGCGTAGGCAGACTGGAGGCCGGTTTCGATCGGCGTGCGGGAGGCCGCGCCGCCGCGCACGACGTCGAGGAAGTTGCGCGCCAGCTCCAGGTCGCCGCCGAAGTGAGCCAGGCCACCCGCGGCGCGCTCGGTGGCGCTGAACGGTGCGTGGTGCCGCACCCGGTGCAACTCGCCGGCGTACCAGTCGAAGCTCACCGTGCCGCGGTAGCCGCTCACGGTGGCGCCGCGGCGGGCGGCATCGCGGCGCGAGAAGAATACCTGGGTGTACACGCCGTGGCTGCCGTCGGCGAATTCCAGCAGGGCGCTGGAGCAGTCCTCGTTGCTGCGCGGGCCGCTGCCCGAGTCGACGCTGAACACGCAGGCGTGGTCACCCGGATCGCCGCCGCTGCCGTTGCGGCGCCGGTTCTGCGGGCTCTCCGGGCACGTGGCGGTCTCGTCGCAGCGCGAGCACCACAGGCCGGCCGGCTTGTCGCCGCCGAACACCCGCCCGCGGGTTGCGGTCGCGGCGACGCGCGTAATCGGCTGGCCGAGCAGGTACATCAGGTAGTCAAAGTCGTGAGTGGCCTTCTGCAGGAACAGGCCGCCGGTGATGTCGTAGTCGCGGTAGGGCTGCTCCCAGTACACGGTCCCGTACGGCACGTAGTTGACGGCGCTCACGTGTACTGCCTCGCCCACGGCGCCATCCGCGACGTAGCCGCGCGCCAGCTCGCACAGCGGCGATACCCGTAGCGGGAAGCTCACCACCACCGGAGCGGCGGCATTCTCCCAGGCGCGCTCCAGAGACACCGCCTGCTGCAAGGAAATGGCCACCGGCTTCTCCAGAAACAACGGCACGCCGGCTTGCGACAACTCCACGGCGATCGGGGTATGCAGGTTGCAGCGGGTGCCGATGGCGACGGCGTCCGGCCGCGCCTCGCGCAACAGTGCCTCAGCGTCGTCGTAGAAGCGTACCCCTTCCGCGGTCCGCCCGCCGAGGCCGCCGATGCGGGCGCGCGCGGCCTGCTCGTTCGGATCCACCACGCCCACCAGGCGCAGGTCCGGCTCAACCTCGCGAAACGCGCCCCTGACCAGACCGTGGATGCGGCGCCCGTATCCAATCACGCCAAGGCGCAGTGCGGATGCCATCGTTCAACCTCCCAGGTACCGCCGACCACCGTGCGCTGCCGCCAGCGTCGCGATGATACTCGGCGCGGCGCAGCGCCGCTACCGGGAGATGGGCCTGCGTGCCTGGACACCGGCTGCAGAACTTCCGCATCTTCTTCAACAGCGCCTCGTTTGAGTTGATCGTCTTCAACACCCTGGACGCTGTCTGGTATCATCCCATCGGAGGTGGCGCGGATGAGCGGTGGCTGGCCTGGTTTCGACGAGGATCTGATGGCTCGACAGGGGCCGCCTGCCGGGCCGGTATCCCGCTCGGCGCATCCGGCGGCGCGCTACGACTTCGGGGTCGCGTACCCGGATCCCGATTCACTGCCGTTGGAGCAGCTCGTCGAGTGTTTACGAGAGGAGTTGCAGCGAGCGGGACGCAGCTTGGCACACTACCCGCACCCGCTTGGCTATCCGCCGCTGCGCGAATGGCTGGCGGCGCGCCTGGCCGCCACGCGCGGCTTCTCGGTGGATGCCGACGACATCCTGCTCGGCTCCGGGTCGAACGAGCCCAACTTCCTGGTGGCGCAGGCGCTGATCGATCCCGGCGACGTGGTGCTGGCCGAGGAGTTCACCTATGCCGGCACGCTGGGGTTCCTGCGCCGTTTCGGCGCCGACGTCCGCGCCGTGCAGTGCGACACGGACGGCATGCTTCCCGACTCGCTGGAGTACCAGGTGCAAGCGGCGGTCGACGAGGGCAGGCGGCCCAAGGCGGTGTACACCATACCCACGTTCCAGAACCCGCTCGGCTTCGTGGCGTCGCTGCCGCGCCGCGCCGAGGTCACCGAGATCAGCGCGCGCTACGGCGTGCCGGTGTGGGAGGACGACTGCTACGTCGACCTGAACTTCGACCATCCCGACCTGCCGCCGGCGATCCGCTCGCTCGACGACAGCGGGCGCACCATCTACGTTGCCTCGTTCTCCAAGAACATCGCTCCCGGCATGCGGCTGGGCTACGTCACCGCCGCGCCGGCGCTGATGGACCGGATCTGCGCCATCAAGGGCACCGGCGGGGTCAGCCAGTTCACGGCAATGGCCGTGCATCGTTTCGCACAGACCGGCCTGGACGCCCACATCGAACAGGCGCGCAACCGGCTGCGGGCAAAGCGCGACGCGCTGCAGGCGGCGCTGGCGACGCACCTCGGCGACCGCGCGTGCTGGACCCAACCACTTGGCGGGCTATTTCTGTTCGTGCAGATGCTCGACGGCACCGACACGGTGGCCGCCGCCGAGCGCGCCGCCTCCCGCGGGGTGCGATTCGCTCCGGGCACGCACACGGCGGCGGACGGCGTCTCCGGCCGCGACCGAATGCGCCTGTGCTACGGCTGGAACCGTCCCGACGAGATGGCCGCCGCCATCGCCGAACTGGCCGCCGCACTACAGCCGGAGCTTGCCGCGGTTACGGGCTGAGTCCGCGGCGCCGCGTTCGTGATGCACCCTCTCACCCACGACGAGATTCGGTTCTTCAAGCGTGAGGGGTATCTGGTCAAGCGCGGGGTGCTCGATCCGGAGCTGATGGCGCGTGCCCGTGAGCGCAAGTGGGCAGGTGCGCCGCCGCGCATGAAGCGGGACGATCCGGCCACCTGGTTCGGTCCGTTTCGGCCCGACGAGGAACACGGCGAGGAGGCCGAGAACTGTTGCATCGGCTTCACCTGGAAGTTCCGGGAGCCGGCGCGCGAGGCGTGGATGGTCGCCATGCTGGCTACCAACCCGGTGATCTTCGGGTGGGCCGAGCAGTTGCTGGGGCGGGGCGAGGTGGAGCCCCCCGAGCGGATTCGCGGCATCTACTGCCGGCTGCCGATGGGCGACCAGCCGCCGCAGCCGACGGTGTGCCATTGCGACGTGACGCCCGACCGCCTGCACGAGACGCCTTTGGAGAAGCTGCTGGCCCCCGGCCTCGGCGTGGTCGGCCTGATCGACGACGTTCCGCCATCGGGCGGGGCGTTCACGGTGTGGCCCGGCACCCACCGGATCATCCACGACCTGCTGCTGAACACCGAGGGCCTGGCGCGCAACGAGGCCTACAAGAAGCGCATCATCGAGTTCAACGCCGATCCTCGGGTGGAAGGGCACGGCGCCGCCGGCGACATTCTGTTCTGGCATCGCCTGCTGGCGCACACCGCCGGCTGGAACCGTTCGCCCCGGATCCAGCTCCGCGAATCTGTCCTGAGCGACTACAGCAAGCGGGACGCCACGCCCGCCGAACCCGGCCAATCCCTCGACGACATGTGGCAACGATGGTCGCACGAGGTGCACTCGCTGCCGCGCGACTGAGTCGGGCCGTCAGGCAGCCGCCGGCGGGATCTCATAGCCGTATCGCTCCATCGCGGCGGCGAAGAAGTCGTAGTAGTTGGGGCCCGGGTCGGTCTTCCAACGTCCTACCGCCTCGCGCTTCACGGGAATCCGGGCCAGCTTGACGCCGAGGTAGGACTCCAGCCGGGCGAGCGTCTCGGCCTGGCGCAGGACGAAATCCTCGAACCGCACCTCGATCCAGTGCCTGGGCCGCGGCGTGGCGTTGACCAGGTCGTACTGGTACTTCCACGACATGGCTCGGCGCAGGCGGGTATCGTTCGTGGGGGGGCAGCCCACGCCCCCCCCCGGGACGGTGTCGGGGGTGGGCCGGGCGAGGAACGCAACGGGCGGGGTGGGGGATCGTCAGTGGGCGGACAGCCAACGCCCCACTCGGCGAGGTTGTCGGTGATGTGCCGGCCGATGACGCAATCGCGCGGGTTGCGGATCCAGAAGATATACCTCACGTCCGGGAACATCCTGACGATCCACGGATAGGTAAGCGTGGTCTCCGGGATCTTCCATCCCCTTTGCTCCGCCGGGCTCGTCAACACGCTCTGCAGGTACGAGCGGATCAGCGCTTCGAACCCTGCAGGTATGGGCATCGTGTGGAGGCGGCTGAAGTCCCACTCCAGTCCTCCCAGCCAGCGCGCGTGTCCGGCGATGAGACGAGACGCCTCGTACATCGCCCGCGGCGGCAGCAGGTCTCCCGACTTGTTGAGCGGCTCGCCCATCCACACGCCGCTGGCCGACAGCGTGTGCGATATCGCCCGCGTACCGGAGTGACCCCGCCCAATGATGGTGGTCAGCATCGGTGGCTTGTGCCGCGCTGGCAGCCGTCTGCGTTCCGGGCTCGGTTCTTGTCCATGGCGTGATCCTTGTACACTGTTATGAACCTGGGGTTGAAGTGATTGAGTAGTTCGGTATGAGCGCTATGTTTGAAGCGCCGATTGCCGCGGCTCTGGCCGGGGAACTGCGGGTGTTTTGGGATGATATCTTCGAGTATTCCGACGAACATCCGCCCGATGTGCCGCCCGAGGCGTACCTCGGCAGCGAGACGGATCACAACCGGCTGACGGTCTACCTGGAGCGGCGGGGCCGGACGCCCGGCGGGCCCCGCGCCAACACCCCGCCCGCAACGCCACCCCTCCCCGGCAGGGAGACGGACCACAACCGGCTGAGGGTCTCCCGGGAGCGGCGGGCCGAGACGCCGGCGGGCACCTGCGCAATCACCGTGCCGAAGACGCATCCCATCCTGGGCGGGTTCGGGGAGGTGGCAACGCGGCCCGAGCTGCGCGGCAGCGGCATCGCCACAAGGCTGTGCGGGCGGGCGGTGGAGGATTTTCGCGCCGCCGGCGGCCAGGCGCTGTTCCTCGGCACCTCCGTGCCGGCGGTGCGCAGGATCTACCACCGCCTCGGCTGGCGCAAGCTGGCCGGCGCTGACGTGATGGCCAACATCAGCAGCGGCGACTCGCCGGAGGCGTTCCTGGTCGACTACTTCCGCGCGCCGGGGGAGGCCACCGTGGTGCGCGCCACCCCGGCGGTGCGGGTGCCGATGATTCCCCTGCTGCACGCACCCCACGACTGGCAGGTACTGGATGCCAACGCCGGCATGTACTCGACCAGGTACTGCGTGCAGTACTCCTGCATGGGCCTCTACCGGCGCTACTTGGCCGCACTGGGCGGGGGCAGGGGTGAATGGTTTGGCGCACGCACCACCGATGGCCGCGTCGTGGGGCTGGCGACGGCGCGCAGAGCGGGCGCCGTTTGCCAGGTCGACGGGTTTGCGCACCCGTGCTTCGCCACGGTGTGGCCCGACCTGATGGCGGCCGCCATGCGGCGAGCGGCTGCGTGGGGCAGCAGCGAGTGCTGCGCCGTGGTGTGCGTGGAGGACGAAGAGAAGCGGGCGCTGTTCGAGGGGCTCGGATTCCGCGACGCGACCGTGTCCCCCGACTTCGTGCTCGATGGCCGCGCCGCCGGCGCTGTCAGGATGGTGGCCGGCTGAGAACGGCCCGGACGAGTTCGCTCCCGTCCGGCCTCGGAACCGCAATGTCGAGGTGCGGCTGGAGCGTTGGCCGCCGAATAGTCGCCAACAGCCGGTGCAGAGTCCGTTCCCGTTCTCGGAACAAAACGGGCTGACTTGACTTGCATGTCGCAAATGCGAGACATTGGGCCTCATAGAAATGAAAGAGGTTGTGTTCGTTGGATCTTCTCTCGACGATCTCCGGCGTTTCCCGACGGATGCGAAACATGACATGGGACAACAGATTGCAATGATTCAGAGCGGTATGGATCCACGCCACTGGCGGCCGATGCCGACTGTCGGGAGCAGCGTTCGTGAGCTTCGCGTACGGATAGCTGGTAATGCGTATCGGAGCATGTACACGACGACACTCGGTGATGTGGTTTATATCCTGCATGTGTTCGTGAAGAAGTCGCAGAAGACGGCAAAGGCCGATATAGATATCGCTAGGAAGCGTTTTCGGGAGGTGATACGAGAGATCCGACAGTATCGCAATCGTTGCTCGTAATTCTCGCAAAGTACCAAATTCTAAAGGGTTTATTTTTATGCAAGACGCGCAAACCTATTCTGATGTATGGGATGCAGTTACAGAGACCTTGTCGGAGGCCGCCAACCTTAAGATCCGTTCCAGGCTCATGATTGCTCTTTCCGATTACGTAGAGCGCCAGAACATTACCCAAGCAGAAGCCGCGAGACGCTTCGGGGTCCCGCGTTCTCGGGTGAGCGAGCTCGTTAACGGAAAGATCAGCAAATTCAGCATCGATCGGCTCGTGAACATGGCAGCGAGCGTAGATCTGGAGACGCACATCGCCGTCCGCCAGCGCAGCCAGCAGTCGACCCCCGCCGGTGACGCCGTCCATGTTGCCAGCGCGGGATCCGGGACACGGTAGACCGGCACAAGCGGACTCGGCCGTCACACAATTGCGTACCGTCTCCGTTGCCAGAGACGGCCCAGAGCCGTACATCGTGATCACCGAGCGCGGCAGTGACTTCGTGCTGAGCAGGCACGCCGCCAGCGCGGTTCGGATAGTCGCTGGTTGAGAAAGGCCGGGGCGAAACGGAGGGGCTCGCTCCCGGCCAGGCCACAGGGGGAACCGGCATCTATGAGCCCGTGTCGTGCGCGGCTGGCTCCTGGATCAGTCCGGCTCGGCTGGAGTGGCTCCGTGGCGCCAATTCCAGCGGTTCGGGTTAGAAAGAAGGGGGCGCGGTTCCAGGCGGCCTGGTAGACACGCCCGTACTCCGCCGGCCCGGCCTTTTCGAGTGCGGCGAGGTATGCCTCCCAGTCGGCGTCGGAGTTGATGTCATTCTGGCCGATCACGAACTTCAGGGTGTGCTCCTTGAAGGTGTCCTGCATCAGCGTCTCCAGGTCCACCTTGGCGTCGATCTCCTCCGGCGTGAAGCCGCGGTACACGAAGCCGACCGCCGGCAGGTGGTCGAAATCTGCCTTGGCGGTCAGCATTGGCCGGTTGCGCACGTTTATTTCCAGGAACTCGGGAAAATAGCCGGCGTAGCCGCCCAGGCCGTAATCGCGCCACGGCATGTACCACGACGTACCGTCAAACAGTTGCAAGACATGCAGTCTGGAGCAACTGCTGGCCCACGGTCTCCGAGTGGATGTGCACGGTGCTTGGACCGCGGCTCTGCACCGCAGGGTGCTACGGCTCATGTTTCGCGCTTGCAACCGATTGGCGCGATCATCTGAGGGGCGGCTCGTCGCAGGGCATCCTATTTCGACCGTGTTGATCACCTGATGGATAGGAGATCCAAACGATGGTTATGCTATAATCTGCACTGAGTGCGTACTGATTGAAAGGGGGCTCGGAGAGACTGATATGGAGTTTGGCGAGCTTAAACAGGTGAAATTGCGCGAGGTGTGGGGTGATGAAGCGAACGATTTCACACCATGGTTGGCCGCGAACATGGAGCGGTTGTCACAGGCGATCGGTGTTCCGATAGAACTCGAGGGAACGGAAGTCGACGTCGAAGGGTTTTCGGCCGATATCGTCGCACACAACCCTTCCGACGACAGCCGTGTGCTCATAGAGAATCAATTGGAGGGCTCCGACCACAAGCATCTGGGGCAGATTCTCACGTACCTAGCCGGCTTGCAGGCCCGGACTGTTGTCTGGATCGCTCAGAAGTTCCACGAATCGCACCGGTCGGCGATTCGCTGGCTGAACGACCACACGGTTGAGACCTTCGCATTTTTTGCGGTGCGGGTGCGGGTGGTGCAAATCGATGACTCGCCGTTGGTCCCGTTGTTCGAGGTGTTAGAGTGTCCCAGTACTTGGGACCGAAGTGTACGAGAAATTGGTGGAAGCGAAAAAAGCACATTCCGCCGCGAGTTCTGGACTCACTATGCAACGAAGTATCCTCACGACGGCGTTTTGGCAGGACATGCGGCGTCTTCCTTCTGGGTGTGGATCGAGTCCGCAGAGTTGAATCTGGCGCCATACTTGGCGAAGGGATCCGTTGGTGTGTGGGTGCGCGGCAGAAGACGCGAGTCAGCAGAGGAGGTACGACAACGGATCCAGCCTTGGGGAAACGATCTGTACGACATGCTTGGCGTCGAGATCGGTGAGGGAACATCATGGGGTAGCTACGCCAACAGCCGATACAGCGTGGATACGGGGAATCGAGAAAACTGGTCTTGCATGGCTGACTGGCTCCACAACAAGATTTCCGAGTATCGGCGCGTTCTGGAAACGCTACCGACATCGACACGATCAAACCAATCGAGTCCCTGAGAACTCACTCCAACCACTTGTTGCGGCTATTGCCAACCAGAACGACCGAAGACGCCACCCGCGGCATCACCGGCCACCAGCGCCTCGCCGCGCACGGTCCAGCCACCGCGATGGTGTAGTCACCAACCGGCGCAGACCAGCCCCGGCGCGGAATACCTCAATCAGCCTCGGCACTCGCAATCGCCGCGATGTTGGCCAACAACCAGGCGGACGCAGCAAATAACTGCAACCAATCCCCACTGGATCTGATCCCGTAAGTCAGCATGCTGCCAATCCAGCAAACGCTGGCAGCCGTTTGTCCGAGCCATGCGATGCTCCGCACCTTGGCCAGTCGGCTGCGCCGCGCGCCAGACACGACGGCCCCGTCGTCGTTTGCCGTCAACATACGCACTCCACTCCACAGCAGGAGAGGTCATCGAGATACATGCCCCACTCGCGGTACTCTTCCAGTTCTTCCGCAGGCAGCCCCAACGAGGTCGCAATAGCCTTGGCGACAACGGCGAATCGTTGCCGATACTTGAAGATGAAGCAGAACACGTGATCGTCATGGCGAACGGTGGGGCCGCAGAGAAACAGTCCCGGTACGATGGTCGATGCATCGTGTTCGCTCAGCAGCGGAAAGCCATCGTCGCGGCGTTCAAACAAATCCGCGACCAACTGGTGGCCCCCCTCGAACCCGCCTGCCAACAGCGGCGGCACGCGGGTTTGTAACCGATGTCCGTCCCGAGCCGTGACTTCATACATGGCGTCCATGCGAGTGATCGACTCGATAGTCGTGTGCGGAAACAGTTCCACTTGCTCAACGAACTGGTCTTCACGCATCCGTTCGAGCGTAAACGGGGAAAGTGCGACACTGGGATCGGAGCTCTCGTCCTCCCAAGGGCAACCCTTGTCGAACAACCGCACTCGTTTGTCGCGATACGCTAGGTGGTAGGCTGCGTCGACACCACTCTCGAAGCCACCCACAACGATGAAGTCGTCGCCGTCAAGCTCTTCATAGCTGGCGATGGTGGCGGTGTGGCGGCACAACTGGCTACCGACAAATCCAGTCAAGCGTGGGTATTGGAACTCGCCCGCGGCCCAAATAACGTGCTTGGCGTGCCAGGTCTCGACGGGCGTATCGATGCGGAAGCCGCCGTCAACCCTTGCGATCTCTTGCACGTCGGTATTCTGGCGTACAGGCAACTCAAAGAACTGTGCCACTGCTCGCAAATAACTCGCGTACTCTGCGCCCGTCGGATGCTCCACCCCCAAACTGAACGCGGGTGAAGTGCCAATCGCGATCGAGTTCAAATCGAGCATGCCAATCGAATTGGTTGGATACGAGGGCGTAATGAAGCGCGTCTCGGCCGGCCATGAGTCGAACGAGGCGCCGACCGTGTGACGCTCGGAAACCAGGAAGTTCTCGATGCCGGCATGCTTGAGAGCCACGGCGGCACCCACGCCCGCGGCACCGGCGCCGATGACCACTACGTCATGAACGATTTCACTGCTCTCGGCGCCGGTCATGCACACGTCCCGTCGACATCCAAATCTGACATGCTTCGCACCCCTGCCGGCGCACCGTCATGCGGCGTTGCCGCACGCATCGCAGGTTCCGAGCAACACCACCTCATGTCCCGTCATCTGAAAGCCGTCTGGAACCAACGACTCAAGGCCCCTCGACGACTCCACAGTTCCCTTGCGGATAGGGGACCGTCCGCCTCGCCAAGGGCTCGGAAGACGGCCACTTGCTGCTTCGCTCTCTGCATGGCGAAATGATAATCTATTATCAATTATTGTCAAGGCTTCTCTCGGCGCGCGATTCATCCTGGGCGGCACGCCACCCGGCTGTGCGGGACGGCGATGGAGAAGCGGAGAAACCGGCCTCCAGGAGCCTGCGCCGTGCACGGCGCAGGCTCCTGGAGCAGGCCGGCGTTTCCGGTTAGAAGAAGGGAGCGCGGTTCCAGGCGGCCTGGTAGACGCGCTCGTACTCGGCCAGCCCGGCCTTTTCGAGGGCGGCGACGTATGCCTCCCAGTCGGCGTCGGAGTTGATGTCGTTCTGGCCGATCACGAACTTCAGGGTGTGCTCCTTGAAGGTGTCCTGCATCAGCGTCTCCAGGTCCACCTTGGCGTCGATCTCCTCGGGGGTGAAGCCGCCGTACACGAAACCGACTGCCGGCAAGTGGTCGAAATCCGCCTTGGCGGTCAGCATTGGCCGGTTGCGCACGTTCATTTCCAGGAACTCCGGGAAATAGCCGGCGTAGCCGCCCAGGCCGTAATCGCGCGTCGAGTACTCCGCATCGGGGTGTCCGGACGCCTTGATGGCGTCGATGTACATCGGCTTGCCGTCCATCCAGCTGAATGTTTCGCCCTCGATTCCGGCGGTGATCGCCAGGGTACCGTCGTAGGTCAGCAACCACTCGGAAAACTCGATCCAGCGCGCGAACTTCTCGCTGGAGATGTCCATCTTGGCGGTGAAGGTGGCCCCGAACGGCTGTCCCGCCGGGTTCTTGTAGGCCAGCATCTCCTTGTCGGGATAGGCCCGCACTTCGGTCTTCGGCACCACCCACTTGGCATCGGGATACTGCGAACGCTGCAACTGGTCGAAGAAGCCGGCCCAGCTCAGCCAGCCGCCGGCGATGAACGACTGGTTGTTGGCGATGCGCGCCTCCCACTGTTCCAGGGTGATGGTGCCGGCTTCCTTCTCCATCAGTCCCTCCTTGTACAGCGTGGCCAGGTACTTGAGCAGGTCGCGGTACTTGTCGGTCGCGGGCCCGAACACCACGGCGCCGGCGTCCTGATCGTATATCGGACCGCCCCAGTCGTAGGTGCGGAACGACTCGCGCAGGCCCATGGTGGCCGATCCCGGCCAGCCCCACTTGTGGGTCCACGGTACCGAGTCGGGATACTCCACCTTGAACGCCCGCAGCACTTCCAGCAGTTCGTCGGTGGTACTCGGAAACTCCAGCCCCAGCTTGTTGAACTCGGTCTCGTTGTACATGTAGCCCCGGTCGAGCGGCCACGGGTACTTGGTGGGCAGCACGTACATCTTGCCGTCGCCGGCCAGCATCAGGGAACGCATGAAGTCCCACTCCTCGGCCGTCCACTGCGCCTGGTAGTTGGGCATCCGGTCGATATAATCGTCCACCGCTACGAAAAACCCGCCCGGGATGTGGTTCAGCAGCATCACCCGCTGCGCCGACACGTTCCAGTTCCAGTTCATGTGGAGCTGCTCGGGAAAGTCGCCGCTGGCGAACATTACCGGCAGCTTGGTGTCGGTCTCGTTCCTGGGCACGTACACCCACTCGTATTCGAGGCCGAACTTGTCGCGCAGCAGATCCTTGCGGACGTCCATCACCGCCTTCGGTTCGTTGGCGTTGATGTCGTTGGTAAGCGCCGTGATGGTGAGTACCTCCGCCGGAGCGGCGACTTCCTCGGTGCCGGCGGCAAACGAAAACCCAGCGGCCAGCAACAGGGCACCGGCCAATAACGATATGCTCATTCTTTTCACGTGTGTTCCTCCTGTCGTGAAATGAGTGCGATGTGCGCCGCCCTGGCGCACCCAAAACCATTCTCCTCGCGTCAGTCCTTCAGAGATCCGATCATCACGCCTTTAACGAAGTAGCGCTGGATGAACGGGTACAGCATCAGCATCGGCAGCATGGTAATCGCGATCAGGCCGTACTTGATGCCCTGGATCGCCACCGCCTCCTGCTCCATCAGGTCATTGCGCCCGTATTGGTCCTGCAGGAACGACAGGCGCGCCATCTCGGTGCGCATCACGATGTCGCGCAGTACCAATTGCATCGGGTATTTCCTGGTGTCGTAAAGATAAATCATGGCGTCGAAGAACGCGTTCCAGTGGCTCACCGCGTAGAACAGGGCGATGGTCGCCACCCCCGCCTTGGCCAGCGGCATCACGATGCGCACCAGCACCGTGGTCTCCTTGGCGCCCTCCAGGAACGCCGACTCCTCCAGCTCTTCCGGCACCTGCTTGAAAAAGGTGCGCATCACGATCAGGTTGAAGGCACTGATCGCGATCGGCACGGTAAGCGCCAGGAAGCTGTCGTACATGCCGAGCGCGCGCACCACCATGAAGCGCGGAATCAGGCCGCCGCTGAAGAACATGGTCACCACGATCAGCACCATGAACGAGCGCCGGAACGGCAGCCGCCGCTTGGCCAGCGGGTATGCCATGGTCACCGTGAACGCCAGGTTCACCGCCGTGCCGAGCAGGGTAATGAGTACGGAGTTCAGGAACGAGCGCGGGATCATCGGATCCATGAACAGGATCGAGTAGTGCCGCAGCGAGAAACCGACCGGGAAGAACGACACGTGGCCGGCGATGATGTGGTAGGTCTCGCTGACCGAGTTGGACAGGATGTTGAGCACCGGGAAGATGGTGGTGATCAACACCACGACGATCACCGCGTGCACCGCCAGGCCGACGGCGCGGGAGGACAGCGAACGGTCGACTACCACAGGCTCTCGTCCGACACCTTGCGCGCCGTGTAGTTGGCGACCACCAGCAGCAGGAGATTGACCACCGAGTTGAACAGGCCCACCGCGGTCGCGAAGGAGTAGTCGAATTTGACGATCCCGCGCCGGTATACGTAGGTGCCGATGACGTCGGCGACCTCGTAGGTGAGCGGGTTGTACATCAGCAGGATCTTCTCCACTCCCACGTTGATGAAGGTGCCGACGCGCAGAATGAGCAGGATCATGATGGTGGGCAGGATCGATGGCAGGGTGATGCGCACGATGTTCTGCAGCCGGGTGGCGCCGTCGATCGCCGCCGACTCGTACAGCGACGTGGGAATGCCGTACATGGCGGCCAGGTAGACGATCGCCCCCCAGCCGATGCCGGCCCAGATGCCGGAGCCCACGTACAGCGGCCGGAACCAGCCCGGTTCGGCCATGAAGTAGATCGGTTCGATGCCGATGCTGCTGAGCAGCCAGTTCACGTAGCCGTCGCTCGGCGAGAACAGCATCACCATCATGGCGACCACGGACACGGTGGAGATGAAGTGGGGCAGGAAGCTGATGGTCTGCGCGAATTTGCGGTAGAACAGGTTGTGCACTTCGTACAGGCACACCGCAAACAGGATTGCGGCCGGAAACTCGAATAGCACGGAGTAGAAGCCGAGCACCACGGTGTTGCGCAGCAGCGGGAAGAACTTGGGGCCGGTGAAAAAGTCGACGAAGTGCGTGAAACCGATCCAGGGGCTGGTCAGGTAGTTGGCCACCACCCCCTGGCCATACTTGGGGGCGTAGTCGACGAACGCGAACGACAGGCCGTAGATCGGCAGGTAGTGGAAGATTACGAAGTACAGGATGCCCGGCGCGATCAGGTAGAGCAGGGCACGGTTCTTCTTGACCTCGCGCCACAGCGCGCGGCTGTCCCGCCGCCCGGTGTCGGTCGACACCGGCGCTCGCTCGATCGCTGCCGCGGGTGTAGGCGTGCCGCCGGATTGCCGCTCCGAGATGCGGCCTACGTTAGCAGCCGCCCCCACGTTGTCAAGCGCGCGGCGTGAATGGAGCGGCTGCCAGCGCCGGACCGATGGCGTGGGTAACCGAGCGGCTCTCCAGGTCAGTCGGCAATGGCCTCACCGACAGTGCGGACGAGCCAGTCGCCGCAAGGTCACCCAGCCGCTGCCGATTTGTTCGCCACCTCGACAAGTGCACGGAGGGCTTCGTTTACTGACTTCGAGTCACGAAACACCTTGGCGACGTCCGGATCGAGGATGACGATGTTCGCACCCTCGCCATATCGCTCGGTATATTTGCCGCGGACTCCACCCGAGAAGTCGTACTCCTCACGCAACTCGTCAATCTGTCCGGTATCAGGTTCCTTCTTCATATCCTCGCCGTTCTTTGGCGGTCGCCCGCCGAGCGCTGATCAGACGAATCGCGTCACCACGCACCGTGTGCGCCACGACCGCAAGCCGATCACGTTCGGTTACACCCAGAAGGATGAATCGGTCCTCATCGCGCGAGTGATCCGGGTCGGTGACGGTCACCGACAGAACGTCGCCGAACGCCGTCGCGGCTTCCTCAAACCCTACACCGTGTTTACGCTCGTTGGCGCTTGCCTTCGCCTCATCCCACTCGAACGTCAGCGCCATGACCGATCCCGCAGTCCGTAACCAGTGTAGCACCGAGGGGTGAATTGTAGCGAGCCTCGACAGGTGCCATAACGGAGACGCCGGTGCGGCAGAAGTCGGCGATGCTGCGCGCGGTCTCGCGGCTCACCTCGGGCGCGGCAATCGGAAAGATTTCCGTGGCGTGTATCGTCCCCATCACTTGACGACACTGCGCCGGGACACCCGCGGCGAGCAGCAGCCGATAGAATTCAATACCCTCGTCGCGCAGCGGATCGCACTCGTTTACGCTGATGACGGTCGCTGGCAGGCCCTTCACGTCTTCGATGGCCGCGAAACCGGGCCAGGCCAGCGGGTTGCCGGCTTCCAACTCCTCAATGCCGTAGGCCATCGCGCCGCGGTTGTTGTGCAGTTCCAGCAGGATGCCGTTGTTCTCGGTCGACGACGGGTACTCGGCGAGCGGCCACCTGCCGGCGATGTACGGGCACAGTGCGTAGAGGCCGCCGACCAACCCGATGTCGCCATCGCGCAACAGCTTGAGACCCGTGGCAAGCGTCAGATTTCCGCCGCCGCTGTCCCCGGCGACAATGATGCGGGACGCATCGATGCCGAGTTCGGCGGCGTTCGCAACGACCCACTTCAAGCCCGACACGCAGTCATTGAGACCGGTCGGGAACGGCCCGATCTCCGGCACGGAGGACGGCGTCAGCGCGTTGCGGAAGTCCACCATCGCGATTGCCACGCCGCGTGCGGCGATGATCTTGCCCCAGGCGCGGTAGTTGCCTTGCAGAAAGGACCCCGACTGCATCCCGCCGCCGTGTATGTAGTACACGCACGGAATCGGCTCGTTTCCACCGGGCCGGATGAACCGCATGTTGATGATGTTGCCGTCGGGCTCCGAGGCCAGCTTCCGAGTGGCGAAGGCCAGCCCCGTCGAGGGGGCGAGTTCCTCCGTATCGCACCGTTCCAGGAATGCATCCCACCGCTGACGCATCGCCTCGGCATCCTCGGAGTTGGCCTCCTCGACAAGCTGCTCCCGGCTCACCGCATCGCCCGGGTTCACCGGCGCTGGGAAGGCGCCGAATACCCGCCTGATACGCGGGTCGATTCTCGAGTTCTCACGGATCCTGGACATGCTCGGTCTCCTTGTTGATTGCAGTGCAATATAGCCAGGACTCCCTCTGTGTCCGCCCGGAGGCGGGTCGTGCCGGCGTCTTTGGTTGCGACGGCGCAAGGCAGCCGCTATGGATGCTCGCTGGTGAGCCGCGTCTGGAAGCGAAGTTGCACCCGTCGTGGCCCCGCGGGTGTTCTCCCGGTCTCCCGAGGGTCGCCAGCCACAGCAAATGCGCCAGGACCATGACGAGCCCAGTCCGTCTTGGGCATGCCCGGTCGCCGATCAGGAGCGGCCCGAGGCGTCCGCGCGAATGCCCTCGAGCTCGAGGGAGTCCGCGAAGTGGCAGCTGGCGAAGTGGTTGTCATCGACCTTCTGCAGGGCGGGCTCCTGCTCGGCGCAGATGTCCTGGGCGAACCTGCAGCGGTTGCGGAAGACGCAGCCCGACGGCAGGTTGGAGGGGTCCGGCGGCTCGCCGGGGGTGATGGTCCGCTGGCCGCGGACCCCCCTGGCGGTGCGCGGTACGGCGGCCAGCAGCAGTTCCGTGTAGGGGTGGCGCGGCTCGGCCAGGAGATCGGCCTTGGGCCCGAGCTCGACAACCTTGCCGGCGTACATCACCGCGATGCGGTCGCAGATGTAGCGGACCACGCTCATGTCGTGCGACACGAACAGGTAGGTGAGGTGGAATTCTTGCTGCAGGCGCTCCAGGAGGTTCAGGATCTGCGCCTGGATGGAGACGTCGAGGGCCGAGACGGGCTCGTCTGCGACGACGATCTTGGGGTTGACCACCAGCGCCCGGGCGATGCCGATGCGCTGGCGCTGCCCGCCGCTGAAGCTGTGCGGGAAGCGGCGCAGGTGCTCGACCCGCAGGCCCACCTGGACGATGACCTCCCTGACGCGCTCCTCGAGCTCGCGGCCGCGGGCCACGTTGTTCACCAGCAGCGGCTCGCCGACGGTATCGAGGATGCTGAGGCGCGGGTTGAGCGAAGAGAAGGGGTCCTGGAAGATGATCTGGGCCCGGCGCCGGAATAGCTTCATCTCGTCGCCGCGCAGGTCCATGATGTCGAGAGAACCCTCGTCGAGGTTGAGCTGGATGGCACCGTCGGTGGGCTTGTAGAGGCGCAGCAGGCAGCGGCCGAGGGTGGTCTTGCCGCAGCCGCTCTCGCCGACGATGCCCAGCGTTTCACCCGGATCGACGGTGAAGCTCACGCCGTCGACGGCCTTGACGTAGCCCACGGTGCGGCGTAGGAAGCCTTGCTGGACGGGGAAGTACTTCTTGAGGCCCCGCACCTCGAGGAGCGGCGTGCGCCCTTCGGTCTCGGGCGCGATGGGCGTCGCGGTCGTCTCGTCTCGTTCCTGGGTCACGGTCGCTCCGGCCCCCCCTCGCCGGCGAGGGACTGGTTGCGGTCGGCCGCGTTCGTGGTCGCGCCGCCGCTCTCGGCCTGGTGGTCTTCGCTGTACAGGAAGCAGCGCGCGGTGTGGTTCGGGCCGACCTCGACCTCCGGTGGCCGGCTCTCGTCGCAGACGCCGGCGATGCGCTGCGGGCAGCGGGAGTAGAAGGGGCAGCCGCGCTGGACGGCGAAGGGGCTCGGCACATTGCCGGTGATCGGTACCAGCGCTTCGAGCGGCCCGTCGATGCGGGGGATCGAGCGCCACAGCGCCTGGGTGTATGGGTGCTTGGGGTCGTCGAAGATGTCGTCGGCGCTGGCGTACTCCATCACCATGCCCATGTACATCACCATGATCTCGTCGGCGAAACCGCCGACGACGGCGAGGTCGTGGCTGATGTAGAGAATCGCCATGTGCAGCTCCTGCTGCAGCTCCTGGATGAGGTTCAGGATCTGCGCCTCGATGGTGACGTCGAGGGCGGTGGTGGGCTCATCGGCGATGAGCAGCCGGGGCTGGCACGCCAGCGCCATGGCGATCATGGCGCGCTGGCGCATGCCGCCCGAGAATTCGTGCGGGTAGGCGTCGACGTTGCGATGCGGGTTGGGGATGCCGACGTGGCCGAGCAGCGCGGCGGCGCGCTCGCGGGCGCCCTTCTTGTCGAGATCGGTGTGCAGCAGCAGCGACTCCATGATCTGGTTGCCGATGGTGTGCACCGGGCTGAACGAGGTCATCGGTTCCTGGAAGATCATGCCGATGTCCCTGCCGCGGATGCCCCGGTACTCCGTCCCGGTCTTCGGCAGCTTGGTCAGGTCGACGCTGCTCACGGTGCCGGTCTCTTGGTCCTCGATGTTCAGCAGGATCTCTCCGCCGACCAGCTTCGCGGGCGGAGAGGGCACGATGCCGAGGATCGACTGCGCCGACACGGACTTGCCCGAGCCACTCTCGCCGATCACGCCGAGCGTCCTGCCGGGGTGGATCTCGAAGTTCATCCCGTCGACGGCGCGCACCACGCCCTCGACCAGATGGAAGTGCACCTGAAGGTCTTTGACCTCCACGAGCGGCCGGGCAACACCCTTGTGGTCGTGCACTAGCTCGCCTCCGAGTAGGGGTCGGCGGCGTCGCGCAGGCCGTCGCCGATGAAGTTGAACAGCAGCACGGTGGCGATCACGAAGATGGCGGGGATCAACTGCCACGGCTGATGCGCGATGGCGACAATGTCTTGGGCGTCCTGCAGCAGCGTGCCCCAGCTCACGGCGGGCGGCTGGATGCCGAGCCCGATGAAGCTGAGGGCGGTCTCGGCGAGGATCATGCCGGGCACGGCCAGCGTGATGCTCACGATCAAGTGGCTGGTGAATCCCGGCAGCAGGTGCTTGAAGATGATCCGGCGCTTACCGGCCCCGGCCGCCTGCGCGGCGAGGGCGTAGTCCTCCTCCCGGAGAGAGAGCAGCTTGCCGCGGACCACGCGGGCGAGGCTGGTCCAGCCGACGATCGACAGAATGATGGTGATGGCGAAGTAGGTCCGCAGCACCGGCCAGTCCCGCGGCAGCGCCGCCGACAACGCCATCCACAGGGGCAGCTGCGGAATCGAGATCAAAAAGTCGACCATGCGCTGGACGATCTCGTCGACCACACCGCCGAAGTATCCGGAGATGCCACCCAGGACGACGCCAAGGAAGAAGCTCAACAGCACCCCGATGAGCCCGATCGAGAGCGAGATGCGGCCGCCGTTGAGGGTGCGGCTGAAGATGTCGCGGCCGAGCCGGTCCGCGCCGAACAGCAGCAGCGGCGGGGGGGCCTCCCCCGGGGTTCCGAAGAAGTGGATGTCGGTCGGGAAGAGCCCCAGGAATTCGTAGGGCTCGCCGCGGACGAACAGCCTCAGCGGGTAGACCTGGCTGTCGTCGTAGACGAACTCGTAGCGGAAGGTCTCGGTATCCAGCTCCCGCTCAAGGCCGAAGTAATGGGGCCCAATGAAGCGGCCGTCGTTAAAGAGCCGGACCCGCATCGGGGGCGCCTGCTGGTACTGGTCGAAGCGCTGGCCGGGCGAGTAGGGGCTGAAGAAGCCTGAGAACATCGACAGGATGTAGATCAGGGCCAGCAGGATTACAGAGACGATGGCGAGGCGGTGGCGGCGGAAGCGCCACCAGATCAACTGCCACTGGCTGGCGTAGTAGATGCTCTCGTCTACCTCTTCGCCGCCGAAGGTGACGGCGGTCTCGGCGGGCGCGTCCGGGCCGGGGAGGTTCGATTGCCGGACCGCGGGATCGCCGAGGCTCATCTGCTCGTCCCCCCGTAGCGGATGCGCGGATCGAGCCAGGCCAGCAAAATGTCCGAGACCAGCGTGCCGATCACGGTGAGGGCGCTCAGGATCAACACGATGCTGCCGGCGAGGAACATGTCCTGCGCGAGGACGGCCCGCAGCAGCAGCGGGCCGGTGGTCTGCAGACCCAGCACGAGGGAGACGAGCACCTCGCCGGAGAAGATGGCGGGCAGCACCCAGCCGATGGTGCTCAGCACCGGGTTCATCGCGAGCCTCACCGGGTACTTGAACAGCAGCCTGAGTTCGGCGACGCCCTTGGAGCGGGCCGTCACCACGTACTGGCGCTTCAGCTCGTCGAGGAGGTTGCCGCGCATGATCCGGATGGTGGCGCCGGTGCCGGCCAGGCCGATGATCAGCAGGGGCAGGATCAGGTGCTGCAGGATGCTGACGAACTTCGGCCATGACATCGGCTCACCCACGAAGGAGATGTCGTACAGGCCGCTGGAGGAGAAACCAAAAAAGCGGAACAGGATCCAGGCCATGACCAGGGCCAGGAGGAATCCGGGGATGGCGAGGCCCAGGAAGCCGAAGAAGGTGAAGACATAGTCCGGGGTCGAATACTGGTGGGTAGCGGAGTAGATGCCGATGGGGATGGCGATCAGCCACGACACCACCAGCGACAGCAGCGAGATGAGCAGGGTCAGCGGAAGGCGCTCGGCGAGCAGGTCGTTCACCGGGCGTGTCCACTGGAACGACCAGCCGAAGTTGAAGTCGAACACGATGCCCCTCATCCAGCGCAGGTAGCGCTCATGGACCGGCAGGTCGAAGCCGTACATCGCTTCGAGGCGGTCGGCCTCCTCGTCATCGAGCTCGATGCCGCTGTCGCGCAGCGTCGCGAGTCGGACGTCGATCCAGTCGCCGGGCGGAAGCTCGATGATCACGAATGACACGATCGAGATCAGCCACAGGATGGGGATCAGCGTAATGGACCGGCGAACGATGAACTCTAACACCTAGCGTCTCCCGGATGCACAGGGGCCGCCTGCCGGGCGGTAGGGCCCGGCAGGCGTTGGGTGAGCGGGTGCGTTATTGCGGCGTCCGATAGAAGAACTGCTCGCCGCTGTTGTTGCCGCCGATGGCCTGGCCGCCGTGAGGTACGTTGCCCAGATCGGCGTTGGTTACGAGCGCGTAGCGCACCTTTTCGGCGATGTTGAAGATGTAGATGTTGTCGTGGTGGATCTGGAAGATCTCCGCGTAGAGCGCCTTGTCCTCGTCGCTGCCGGGGATCGCCCTGACGCGGCCCTCCTGCAACTCGTAGATGCGTTGGACGGCTTCGGGCGGCTCCTCCCCATCAGCGCCGGAGGTGTTGTACCAAGTTACCCACCGTGGGCCCCACCTTGACGTCGGCGTGTAATCGGTCCAAGTGCCGTTGGGCCACATCGGCTGCACCGCCCACACCACGGACGCCTGCAGTTCGTTGGCGGTGGCGCGCTGCGAGACGAGCGAGCTTTCGATGACGTTCAGGGTGGCGCGGATGTCGACCTCCTTGATGTGCTCCACCAGCAGCTCGGACACTGGGATGATGTCCGGGGCGTGGTTGGCCGTCTCGATGGGGATGCTGAACGGCTGTCCGCTGGGGCTCAGCCGGAAGCCGTCGCCGTCGCGCTGGTTCATGCCGATCGAGTCGAGAATGCGGTTGGCCTCCTCGACGTCGTAGACGCCAGGCACCAGCTGTGGGACCTCCGCCAGACCGAAGTAGATACTGTCGATAATCTCCTGACGGTTGATGCTCATGTTCAGCGCCCGGCGGAACTCGAGGTTGCCGACCACCTCGCGCCACACGGGATCGTCGTAGGTGTAGTTTATCCACAGGGCGGTCGGGTCGACGTGATTGTCGAGCAGCGCGACCCGGAAGCCGCCGCTCTGCTCGTTCTCCTTGTAGAGCGGGAGCTTGATCAGGGCGGTGTCCTCGCGAAGGAGGTCGACGTCGCCGGTCAGCACGTTGAGGTTGACCATGTCGGAGTCTTCCACCAAAACCGAGACGACCTCGTCGATGTAGGGGAGCTGCTGGCCGGTGGTGTCGACCTTGAAGTAGTAGGGGTTGCGGGCGAACTGCATGACGCCAGGCTCGTTGGCCTCAACGCGCACCCACGGGTAGAGGGCCGGGAAGCCGATGCAGCTGGCCTTGGTCAGATCCCAATTGCGGCAGTTCTTGGCGGTGAACAGCTGCGCCCACTCGTTTCCGAGGTTGGCCGCGTCCAGGTCGGCCCGCATGTCGTCGAGGGAGGTGTAGTCGATGTGGAACTGCTCGAGGTGGTGCGACGGCTGCATGACGTCGGTGTAGCCTTGCCAGCCCTTGATGGTGAGCTCGCTCAGCAGCGAACCGTAGGGCGCCGTGAAGGCCATGTTGAAGGTGTAGTCGTCGACAATTTGCAGGTCCACGATGTCGCCGTCGGGCCGCCCGCCGGTGCGGAACTTGGCCGGGAAGCTCGGCGTGAGATCCTCGTTGTGATAGACGTCTTCAAACATGAAGCGCACGTCCTTGGTGGTCACGGGCATGCCGTCCGACCACTTGAGGCCCTTGCGCAGGTGGAACGTGAAGAAGGTGTTGTCCTCGTTCGCCTCGAAGGCCCTCAGCACGTTGGGGCGGATGCCGTCCACGCTGATGCCCGGGGCCATGAGCAGGTGCTCGTTGAGCATGATAAAGATGTCGGGGTTCCAGTCGGGGCCTGGGTGCGCCATGTGCAGGGTGCCGCCGTACTGGCCGGGCTCCCAGTCCAGGTTCTCCGCGTGCACGATCACGCCCGGGCCAACGATGAACGGCTCGTCGGGCAGGCGGTCGGCGACGGCGGGCAACTCGCCCGCGGCGACCCGCTCGGCCAGGATCGGCGCCTCGGAGTATTCCTGCGCCAGCGCGGCCGGACCGAGGCCGAGCAGAACCAGTAGGGCCGCCAGGGCGAGGCCCTTGGCCTGGCAGGTGGCTTGGACGATGGGGCGTAGTATTTCGACGTTCACATGCTCCTCCTTGCTATGAAACGAAGCGGAATAGTAGCAGAGCGATTGAAACGCGTCAACGATGTTATTGCGGTGCGGTGCGGGATCGGCAGAATCGGCGACCACCATGCCGGACCCGCAGAATCGCGCTACCCGGTCGGCCAAGGTTGACCGCGGCGGGTCGTGCCGGTAGCGTGCTGCCATGGATCGCGCGCCGTTTCGAACGCGTCCGGTGATCATGGGCCGGCGCGGCGTGGTGACTGCCGGCCACTACCTGGCGGCGTCCGCCGGCCTGCGCATCATGACCACGGGCGGCAACGCCGTCGACGCGGCGGCGGCGATGGGTATCTGCCTGACCCTGTTGGAGCCGCAGCTTTGCGGCATTGGCGGCGAGGTACCGACGCTGATCTACTCCGCCCGCGAGCGCAAGACCTACGCCATCTCCGGCATGGGCTGGTCGCCGGCGGCGTTCACCATCGACTGGTGCCGCGACCGCGGCATCGACCTCATTCCCGGCGACGGCTACCTGCCCGCATGCGTGCCGGCGGTGGTCGGCACCTGGGCCGCCGCGGTGGCCCGGTTCGGCACCATGAGCTTCGCCGAGATTTTGCAGCCAGCCATCGAGTTGGCCGAGCAGGGCTTCCCGGTGTACGAGGCGCTGAGCCGCCATCTGCACCAGGAGCGGGCGACCTACCGCGAGCGTTATCCGACCACCGGCGCGGTGTACCTGGCGAACGGCGGTGCGCCCGCGGTGGGCGAGGTGCTGCGCAACCCCGACTTCGGCGCCATGCTGCGCATCATGTGCCGGGCCGAGGAGGGCGCCAAGGACCGCGGGCGGGTGGCCGGCATCGAGGCCGCCTGCGATGCCTTCTACCGCGGCGAGATCGCCGAGCGGATCGTGCGCTTCATCGGCGACCACCCGGTGGAGGATGCCAGTGGAACGGCCCACACCGGGCTGCTGTCCTACAAGGACTTTGCCGACTGGCGCGCCGTCGTCGAAGAGCCGGTGACGCTGAACTACCGCGGTCTGGACGTGTTCAAGTGCTCGTCGTGGACCCAGGGCCCGGTGTTCCTGCAGCAGCTCGCCATCCTGCAGCACATGGACATCAAGGCACTCGGCCACAACTCGCCCGACTACCTGCATGCCTGGATCGAGTGCGCCAAGCTGGCGTTCGCCGACCGCGAGGCATACTACGGCGATCCCGGCTTCGACGCGGTCCCGTTCGACGCGCTGCTGTCGGCCGGCTACGGCGAACGGCGCGCCGCCCAGATCGGTTCGACCGCCTCCCTCGCACTGCGGCCCGGCGACCTGGGCGGCGGCGTGCCCGAGTACGCGGCTCGCAGCGTGCTTGACGACAATCGTCGCGCCCTGGGACTTGCGGCGGGGCATCGGCGTCCGGCCGAAGGCGACGGCGCCGGCGGCAGCCGGGCCGTTCCGGCGGACGCAACGCATCGGGGCGACACCACCCATCTCGACGCGGTGGACGCCGCGGGCAACATGGTGGCGGCAACCCCGAGCGGCGGCTGGATCGGTTCGTCGCCGGTAATCGCCGGGTTGGGCTTCCCGCTCGGCACGCGCGGCCAGATGTTCTACCTCAATCCGGCGCGGCCCAACGCCCTGCAGCCGCGCAAGCGGCCGCGGGCCACGCTCACGCCCACCATCGTCACCCGCGGCGGCGCCCCGTTCCTGGCGTTCGGCACTCCCGGCGGTGACGGCCAGGACCAATGGACGCTGCAGTTCTTCCTGAACTACGTGGAGTTCGGCATGGACCTGCAGCAAGCGCTCGACGCGCCCACCGTGCACACGACGCACTTTCCCTCGTCGTTCTACCCGCGAGACGCATATCCGGGCCGGGTGGAAGCGGAGTCGCGCATCTCCGATGAGACGCTTGCGGAACTGCGTCAGCGAGGTCACGACCTGAGGCTGAACCACGGCTGGAGTCACGGCAAGCCGCTGGCAATCCACTGCCACATCGACCGCGGCTTGATTCTCGGAGCCGCCACCGCCAGGAACAACATCGCCTACGCGATGGGCTGGTAATGGAACGTCAACGTGACGCAGGCGTGATCGGGCCGGCGAGCTTGACATCTGCCATGGCCTGTCTGAGACTGCCCCGCATGACCGCGAAGAAAATAGGAGGCAGAGAGTGAAAGCAGGACTGCTCGCAGTGTTCTTGTTCAGCGTCGCCATCGGTATGGCATGGGCCGGTCCCGCGGCGGAGGAAGGTCCGGCGGCCGCGCCCGTTGCGGCACCGGATGACATCTGGGCCAGGTACGATCCACCCGTAACGGTCACCTCGGTGTTCTCTCTGAGCGCCTTCATCGAGGACGCGCTGAATCAGAAGCCGGACGTGATGGAAGACAACGTGTGGACGAGGGGATATCGCGATGACCTTGGCATCGAGATCGACCTGCTGTGGACGGTTCCGAGCGCCCAGTACGACGAAAAGCTCAGCATTGCGATAGCGGCCAACGACCTGCCCGACGTGATCCCGACCAACGCCATTCAGTTCAAGCTGCTGGTGGACTCCGGGGTGGCCATGGATATCACGAATCTGTTCGAGGCCTACGCCTCGCCGTTGACCAGGCAGATGCAGGAGCTGGACAACCAGGTTTCCATTTCTCAGGCCACGGTCGACGGCAAGCTGTACGCGTTGCCCCTGATTTACGGCAACGTGGACAACAGCCAGCTGCTGTGGATCCGTGCGGATTGGCTCGAGGCGCTCGACATGGAAGCACCGACGACCATTGATGAGCTGGTGCAACTCGCCGAAGCGTTCGTTAACGATGACCCGGACGGGAACGGAGAGGACGACACGCTCGGACTCGGGTTGGTCAAGGACCTGTTCAGCACCGGGTTCGCCGACCTGAACGGCTTCTTCGAAGCCTTTGGCGCGTATCCCGGCGGCTGGCTGGAGGATTCGTCGGGCAACCTGATGTACGGCGACATCCAGCCGGAAATGAAGACCGCGCTCACCAAGGTGGCGGAGATGTTCGAGGCCGGCCTCATTGACCAGGAATTCGTGGTCAAGGACGGCGGCAAGGTCGCGGAAGGCACCACCAATGGCAACATCGGCACGGTGTTCGGCCAGCACTGGATACCGTTCTGGCCGTTGCAAGACGGCAAGAACAGGAACACGAACGCAGATTGGCGGCCGTTTCCCCTCCCGTCTGCCACTGGGTCTCCCACCAAGACCATGCTCGGCGGCAGCGCCAACCGGTACTACGTCCTCAACTCGGAGATGCAGAATCCCGAAGCAGCGGTCAAGCTGCTGAATTACTTCATCCAGAAGTACAGCTCGCTCTACAGCCCCGATTACGAGCTGAAGTACATCGGTTCGACCGGCACCGGCGAGACCAATATCGACGAATACTGGGAGTATGGCGTAATCCAGTCGTGGCAGCCGAACGAGAACATAGTGTTCTGGGATCTGACCAAGAAGTATCTCGATACCGGCGATGAACAGTACGCGGAAAACTCGTTGATCAAGCAGTTCTCGGTCGACATCGGGGCATACCACGAGGGTGAAGATGTGTATTGGTCCACCTATGCCTGGATTGGGCCGCAGGGTCCGTACAGTGTGATCGACGGCTATTTCAAGAACGGCCAGACGATACAGAACGCGTATGTCAAGGCGAACACTCCCTCGATGACGGAACGGGGCCCGGCGCTGTCCCAGCTCAGGGCGGAGATGTTCACCAAGATCATCACCGGCGCCGAGTCACCGGACACCTTCGACGAATACGTGGCAACCTGGAAGCGCCTCGGCGGCGACGACATCACCGCAGAGGTGAACGCGGTCCAGTAGGGGACTGATCGGATTGCGATGTGCTGCTGCCGGGACCGGCGGTTCCGGCAGCGCTTTCTTGATCTGGTTGTTTGATCCGGCTGTTTGATCTGGTTGCTGGATGTTCAAGCTCAAGCCGGCGACGATGACCAGGTTTCGGGTGCAGCTCCCCATGCACCTGATGCTGTTGCCGTGCGTCATCCCGGTGCTGATCTTTTCTTACTACCCCATGGTCGGTATCGTGATCGCTTTCGAGCGGTTCTTTCCGAATCGGGGCTTCTTCCACTCACCGTTCGTCGGCTTCAAGAACTTCGAATACGTCCTGAACCTTCCCAATACCTACCAGGTTCTGTGGAACACGGTGTTCATTTCGGCGATGAAGATCGTCGCCGGAATCGTGGTGCCGGTATTGTTCTCCATACTGCTCGACCTGGTGCGGAGCTCGCGCGTGCGCAGGACGGTGCAGACCATCGTCTACATGCCGTACTTCCTGTCCTGGGTGATTCTGTCCGGCATTCTGATCGACGTGTTGTCGCCCAACTCCGGCGTCGTCAATCAGCTCATCAAGATGCTCGGCATGGAACCGGTGTTCTTTCTGGCCAACGAGAAATTGTTTCCGTTCGTGCTGGTGGTAACCGATACCTGGAAGAACTTCGGCTACGGCACGGTGATCTTCCTGGCCGCGATCGCCGGCATCGCGCCGTCACTCTACGAGTCCAGTTGGATAGACGGCGCCAACCGTTTCCAGCAGGCGATCCACATCACGCTGCCGGGAATGCTGCCGATCGTTGCCCTGATCGCCACCCTGAGCCTGGGCGACGTGCTGAATGCCGGCTTCGACCAGGTGTTCAACCTGTACAGTCCGGTGGTCTACCGGACCGGCGATATTCTCGACACATTGGTATACCGGGTGGGCCTGTTGAACAGCCAGTACGGCGTGGCGGCGGCGATCGGCCTGTTCAAGTCGGTGGTATCGATCATCTTCATCGGCACCGCGTACTGGCTGTCGGGCCGGTTCCTGGAATACCGGGTGTTCTGACGTGGAAGCGCAGCAGGGCAGCAGACTGTTCGATACCCTGAATCTCGCATTCCTGGTGTTTGCGGCCGCGTTGTGCCTGTTTCCGATTATCAACGTGCTGTCGGTGTCGTTGAGCTCCAGTTCGGCGGCCGCGGCCGGGCAGGTCGGCATCTGGCCCGTGGAGTTTAGCCTCTCTTCGTATTCCTACGCGTTGACAAAGAAGTCGTTTCTCACTGCCTTCGTGGTGTCGCTGAAACGGGTGGCATTGGGAATCGGTGTGAACATGCTGCTCACGATCCTGGCGGCGTACCCGCTGTCGAAGACGAAGCGGGAGCTCTGGGGCAGGAACCTCTACGCCTGGTTCTTCTTCTTTACCATGATCTTCAACGGGGGGCTGATTCCCTGGTACATGGTGATTAAGCAGGTCGGGCTGATCGACAACATCCTGGCCTTGATTCTGCCCACCGCGGTGCAGGTTTTCTTCGTCCTGGTGCTGATGAACTTCTTCCGCCAGTTGCCGAAGGAGATCAGCGAGTCCGCCCTCATCGACGGCGCCGGGCACTGGTCGATCATGTGGAAGATCCACGTGCCGCTGTCGCTGCCGTCGATCGCCACCCTGGTGCTGTTCTCGTTCGTGTTTCACTGGAATTCGTGGTTCGACGGCCTGATTCTGATGACGTCGCCGGCTCGTTACCCGTTGCAAACCTACATGCAGGCGATCCTGGAGGTGGTGGATCCGCTGCGGCTGAAGGGGATGACCGCCGAGCAGATCGCGGAGTTGATGAAGGTGTCGAACAGGACCTTGAAGTCGTCGCAGATCTTCATTGCCGCGGCACCGGTGCTGGCGGTCTATCCGTTTCTTCAGAAGTACTTCATGAAGGGGTTGCTGCTCGGCAGCGTGAAGGGCTGATGGCCTGCCCGACAAGCATGCTCAGCGCCAGTCGGTCCAGGAGTGGCGCGGCTGGTAGCCGACGGCGGCCTGCGCCTTGGCGTAGCTGACGAACGCCTGCCGGCCGGAGAGGTCGATGGGAATCGAGCCGGCCAGTTCCGGGCGCAGGCGCTCGATCAGTTCGCGCGACTCCTCCGGGGCGCGGTGGTCGGCGGCGCCGGCGTAGTAGCATTCGGCCGGCGGCAGCCGCTCCAGGGCGTCGAACAGCAGGCGGTGGGCGCGGGCCACGTCGCGGATGTCCACGTAGTGCCACAGCCCCGACTCCCACTCGGTGGTCGGCGCGATGGTGCGCGCGTGCTCCTGCAACTGCTCCGGGCTCCAGATCCACGCCGGCCGGCACGCCACCGAGTGGATGCCGTGCGCGCGCCAGAACCACTGCAGCATCGTCTCGCCCGCCAACTTCGAGAAGATGTAGGACTCGGTGACGGTGGTCGGATGGTCGTCGTCTATCGGCAGGTAGCGGTAGGTGGTGGCGCCGCCCTTCATGGCGACCACCGAGCTGGTCTGAACCAGCTTCCTGACGCCCGCTTCCGCGGCCGCGGTGAGCAGGTAGTAAAGGCCGAGCACGTTGACCCGCATGGTGGTGTCGAACGGCGGCCCGCCCGCGGCGCGGCCTACGCGGTCGGTGGCGTAGGGGATGGCCCCGAGCGCAACGATCGCCTCCGGCTCGCTCTCGGCGATGACCCGGCGGCAGTCGGCGAAGTCGGTGAGGTCGGCGGCAACGAACGGCAGCCGAGCGCGGTCGTCCGGCGGCGGCCTGACGTCGGTCAGCACCACCTGGTGATCGGCGAACTCGCGCGCCACGTAGCCGGCCAGCCGGCCGCTGCCTCCGGTAATCAGCACGTTCATGGATGTCTCCCTCCCCCAGGTCACCGCCAGTACGGTGCGCCGGCTTCCTTGACGGATGTTGTAACCCACCCTTAGGATTCGCGCCATGGCCAACCGGGTCGAGGCCGCCGATATCGTGGTAGCGCCTCTGCGCCAGCGATTCATCAAGGTGCTGATCAAGAAGCGCTACCTGTACCTGATGATGGTGCCGGTGCTGGCCTGGTACGTCGTGTTCCAGTACGCGCCGATGTACGGCATCGTGCTGGCGTTTCAGGACTTCCGCTTCTCGCGCGGCTTCGCGAGTCCGTTCGTCGGCTTCGACAACTTCATCCGCCTGTTCACCGACAAGAACTTTCAGCTCGCGTTCCGCAACACGGTGGTTATCAACGTGCTGCGCTTCCTCGTCGGGGTACCGGTGCCGGTGCTGTTCGCGCTGCTGCTCAACGAGGTATTCCACGCCGGGTACAAGCGGGTGGTGCAGACGGTAACCTACCTGCCGCACTTCGTGTCCTGGGTGGCGCTGGCCGGCATCCTCAACACTCTGCTGGTAAGGGACACCGGCGCGGTCAACGTGCTGTTGCAGGCGCTCGGCTTCGAGCAGGTGGGCTTCCTGATCGACAACCGCTACTTCCGCTGGGTGCTGATTGCCACCGAGCTGTGGAAGGAGACCGGCTGGACCTCGATCATCTACCTGGCGGCGATCGCCGGCATCGACCCGGCGCTGTACGAGTGCGCGCAGGTGGAAGGCGCCAAGCGGCGTCAGATGGCGTGGTACATCACCCTGCCGAGCATCTCCAACACGGTGGCGATCATGGCGATTATCTTCCTCGGCCACATCCTGGCGATCGGCTTCGACCAGATCTTCAACCTGTACAACCCGGTGGTCTACGAGACCTCCGATATCCTGGATACCTACATCGTCAGGAATCTGCAGCAGAACCCGAAGTTCGGGCTGCTGTCGGCGGCCAGCATCATCAAGTCGGTGGTGGGGCTGGGCCTGCTTATCGCGGCCAACAACGCCTGCAAGCTGTTCGGCATGGAAGGCATCTACGCGTCGCGCGGCAGCGTGGGGACGGTGCGCTGATCATGGCCAGGCAGCGCCTGCAACCGTTCGACTATTTCAACTACCTCCTGCTGCTGGTGGCCACGCTGGTCACGCTGTACCCGTTCTGGTACATCCTGGTGGTTGCCACCGCCACCGAGCGCGGCTTCTTCTCCGACTACTACCACATCATCCCCAAGAGCTTCACTCTGGCGAGCTTCCAGACCGCGCTGTCGCGCCCGCTGGTGTACGTCGCCTTCTTCGTGAGCGTGCTGGTGACCACCGCCGGCACCGCGCTGAGCCTGCTGCTCACCGCGATGGGCGCCTACGTGCTGTCCAAGAACGACCTGCCGGGCAGGAACTTCTTTTTCCGGCTGATCATCTTCACCATGTTCTTCTCCGGCGGCCTGATTCCGTTGTACATCCTGCTCACCTCGCTGGGCATGCGCAACTCGCTGCTGGTGCTGTTCGTGCCCAACGCCATCAATACCTTCAACCTGATCCTGATGAAGAACTACTTCGCCACCTCGGTGCCGCAGAGCCTGGAGGATTCGGCCAGGATCGACGGCTACAACGAGATCCAGATCCTGTTCCGGATCGTGCTGCCGACCTCGATGCCGATCGTGGCGACTATCGGCCTGTTCTACTCGGTGTACTTCTGGAACGACTGGTTCTTCCCGATGTTGTTCATCTCCGACGCCAAGCTGTATCCATTGTCGATGGTAATGCGCAATCTGGTAGTGAGTGCAACCTCGGTATTCGTGCCGATCGACGTGGTTCCGCAGATGTTGAAGGCCGCGGTGATCGTGATCAGCATCGTGCCAATCATGATGGTCTACCCGTTCATCCAGAAGCACTTCGTCAAGGGCATCATGCTCGGTGCCATCAAGGAATGAGCCATACCCGCGCAGCGTTTGCTGCAGATTCCACCAATTCAAGGAGGTGTCGAATGACATCCAGTATCCTGTTCAGGGCAGGCGGCCGTACGCGTTTCGGCGTGGCGGCGGGCGCCTGCATCGCCCTGCTATGCACCCTGAGTACCACGCTCTGGGCCGCTGCAGCGGACGAAGAGGGCGCGGCCGTGGAGGTTGTGCCGATCAAGGCGTTCGTGCCCGGACCGTTGCGCATGGACCCGGAAACCGATCTCAGCATCCTGGAGATGGAGAAGCGGCTGAACATCGACCTGCAGATCGTGGGGGGGCCGTGGGACCAGGTGTGGTCGAAGCTCAACCTGATGATGGCCTCGGGAGACCCGCTGGACGTCATGCACGTATCCAACCAGGGCCAGAACGCCTGGCAGCAGTGGGCGGAGGAAGGGCTGATCGCGAATCTCGACGAGCACGTCACACCGGAGAAGTATCCCTTCATTCACAAGGTGATGACGGCCGACATGTTCAAGCCGCTGACCATCGACGGCGCCCACTACTACGTGCCCGGCACCCACCACGGCTACGACTGGCAGTTTCACATCCGCCAGGACTGGCTGGACAACCTGGGGCTGGCGATGCCGAGCACGCCGGAAGAACTGTACGTGGTGCTCAAGGCGTTCAGCGAGGGCGATCCGGACGGCAACGGCAAGGACGATACCACCGGCTTCGTCACCAATGCCTCCACTGGCGCGGGGGCGCCGGTCTTCATGGCCTACAATGCCAGTGCCAACATCAAGGACATGGAGGTGCAGGAAGACGGCACGGTGATCTCGCTGGCCGCCCACCAGGGCACCCTGGAGGCGCTCAAGTTCGGCAACCGGCTGTACCGTGAAGGCGCCTTGAACACCGACTTCCTCAATCACCCCAACAACGAGGAAGCCGCCAACGCGTGGATCTACTCCAATCGCGGCGGCGCCTTCTTTGCGCCGGTCGCGTACGTCACTCCCAACCGGGTGGAGCGCATCGGGGTACCCGGGGCGGCGTTCGATTCGCCCGATCCGCCCGTCGTGGCGCCGGGCTACAAGCTGAATGGCGCCGGCGTGGCGTGGTGGCTGCTGCTCGGCGTCTCCGCCGACTCCAAGTACATCGACAAGTCGCTGGAGGTGATCGAGTTCGCCAACAGCCGTGAGGGCCGCCAACTATTCGTGGCCGGCATCGAGGGCCGCCACTGGAGCAACATGGTGGACGGGATCTACGACCTCGACTTCGAGCAATGGTCGCAAGATTACGACGTGGAAGTGGCGAACAAGTCGTGGCCGCGCTGGTGGGGATTCTTCAGCACCGTCCACGGCTACATTCCGATCAACGACTATCCCACCTTCGAGGAGGCTATGGCCAACGTGGAGGTGTGGGCCAACCGGGAGGACTACGAGGCCGGCGGCAGCGCCGTGCAGCGCATCAACGAGGCCAAGCCGCTGGTGCGGGCCAACCCGATGGACCTGGTCACCCTGTCCGAGGTCGAGGATATCCGCGTGAACCTGGACGAGAACGTGCTCGCGCCGCTGTTCGCGAAGATGCTGATCGCCGACTCCGAGGCGGAAGTCGATGCGCTGTGGGCGGAGTACCAGCAGGGCCTGAAGGACAACGGCTTCGACGAATTCCTGCAGGCCTACCAGGACTACGCCGACGCCAACCTGTAGGCAGCCTGCGGCGTCCGGACCTCCTGCGTCGATCAGGCGCGGGGTTCCGGGCGCCATCCGGCGTCACCGGTCCTTACCGGCCTCGCACCGCTTGCTTCCGCAGGGTGGAGTGGGGTAGGTTAGGCCGGTCGCCGGACCGGCGAAAAGGGCAATTAGCTCAGCTGGATAGAGCGCTGGCCTCCGGAGCCAGAGGTCGTGGGTTCGAATCCCGCATTGCCCGCTACCGAAGCTTGGATCCTACTAGCCAGACTTACCCAAGGCTGCGCAACGCGGCAGCGAGTTTGGGCACTTGGCGTGGCCCCAGCACTTCGATCATCGCCAGCCGGGCCGGTATGAGCCACAATTCGCGCCTCCTGGCATAGGCGGGGTCGACTGGTGCGATCTCCCGGTATCCCTCAAGCAGGTGCTCGGATACCGGGGCGAAGAAGTCGACATACGCCAGATCGACCTCCGGGTGGCCGTAGAAAATGGCAGGATCGATCAGAACCGGGCCGTCTGGCGTGGAAAGGAAGTTGTTCTGATGGGCATCGCCGTGCAGCAGGGACGGGCGTACCCGGTTGCCGCAGAGCGATGGCAGACGAACCCGCAGTTTTTCCACCTGAGCCGCCAGCTCCACGGGCAGGTGACCGGAGTCCATGGCTGCCGTCAGCCGGGGTGCTATTCGGCGTTGCCAGTAGAACTCGGCCCAATCATCGAGCGGCGCGTTGTCCTGACGGAAGTCTCCCCAATAGCAGTACGTGTGGTAACCGAAATGGTCCCCCTTTACGGTGTGGATCCGCGCCAGGGCGCGGCCCATCTGCCGCCACTGCGGCGGTCCGCGTTCGACGGTATGGGCCGCCTCCATGATGAGCAGGGTAACGTCCTCGGCCTCGGCAACGGCTATGACCGTCGGCGTGAGTACGCCGGTCCGCTCGGTAAGGAAGCGAAGTCCGGCGGCTTCCCGGTCGAACTGGTCGCGGGCAGTTCGACCTTCACCTGATTTGACAAACACGGAATCGGTTCCATCGGACAGAATCGCAGCCGGGTGCGAAGCCGATTCGGACTTGCTCGATACGCGCACTGCTCGCCACACGCGGCCGAAATGTTCGGAAACATGGTGCTCGACAGCTCTGCGGAGCGGTTCGATATTCAAACCATGAGACAAGCTGCCGTGCCCTCGAAACCGGTCCCTTCGATGTCCGCTATGCCACCTCCCTCGTAGAGTCTGCCATGCCGTCCCGGTACGCCTCCGCGGGCGTGCGACCGGCCAGCGCCGAGTGCGGGCGCTCCTCGTGGTAGTATTCGATCCATTCCGCGATCACGCGCTGTGCCTCGAACCCGTCGGCCATGCTCACCACCTGAAAGTGCGGTGATGATAGTACCCGCACCCCCGGCGGCGCAATCACACAACCCTAATGGAGGCCTAACGAAAGCCTAAGCGCCGCCTGCGCATAGTCCCACTCAGTCGATTGCCCTGGCAATGCGTGCTTCACACTCGTTCGGGTTCTCGAAATGCTGATCTGCTCGATTCTTATCACTCAGGGAGGATAACGATGCTTCACAGGAGATTATTAGCACGTGCGCTGATCGCCCTTGTGGCGACCGCGACGGTCTTTGGAGGCGGACAGGCCGAACCCGAGGAGGCAGCGGCCGGTGCAGGCGGTGAGGCGCAGCAAGCACCAACGGCAGCGGGTGACCAGTGGCCCAACGCTGCTTTCAAGACAGGGGATTTCGTGTATGCCACGCCGGCCGACTTCACGGAAGCCACCGGCCACGAGATAACCAGCTACCAGGAAGCGCCGGAGTTGCAGGCCAGGGTCACCTCCGGAGAGATCCCGCCAGTGGAACAAAGGCTTCCCGAAGAGCCTCTGGTGCTGGTTCCGATGGAGAAGGTAGGCCAATACGGCGGCAGCATGCGTGTGGGTTCGGTCGGCTTTACCGGGTGGACGGATTTCACCGATGCTCGCTGGCCCGGACTGCTGAGATACAGTGCGGATACCGCCCAAGTGCTGCCCTACCTGACCAAGGGTTACGAGCTCTCTGCAGACGGCAAGACTATCACCCTTCACTTCAGGGAGGGCCTCAAGTGGTCTGACGGCTCGCCGTTTGCCCTTGAGGACGTACTCTTCTGGTGGGAGTACCAGATCCTGAACGATGAGCTTACACCGACCAAACCCGGACTGTGGATGTCGGGAGGCGAGCTCGCGCAATTCGAGAAGATTGACGACACTATCCTGCGCATCCGGTTTGCGGAATCGAATCCCGCCGCGGTCTTCACCCTTGCCCACCACGGCGGTCGGCAGCGCACAATCTTCCAGCCAGGCGAATATCTGAAGACCTGGCACCTGGAGCACAACCCCGAGGCCAGCGCGGTCGCAAAAGAGGAAGGCTATGACAGCTGGTGGGAGGCCTACATGTTTCACCAAACCTACGGTCCGCAGCAGACGGACACGGAGTTGCCTGTGGTTGCCGCGTGGGCACTGGATACCGTTGCTCCCACCCACAGGACTTTCGTCAGGAATCCCTACTACCACGCGGTCGACACCGCGGGCAACCAGCTACCGTACATAGACAGCATCATCAGATCCTTGGTCGGTGACGCCGAGACTCTGAAATTGCAGGTGGTGGCGGGCGAATTCGACATCAACTGGAGAGAGGTCTCGGGAGACGACTATCCCTTGTTGTTGAAGAACCAAGAGAGCGCGGGCTATCGTGTTGCGCTGGTGAAATATCCCGGGCACCTCGTGTTCCTGTCCTTCAACCAGAACAGCAAGGATCCTGCCAAGCGGGAGATTTTCCAGAATGTCGCGTTTCGGCGGGCCATGTCCATGGCCATTGATCGGGACGAAATCAACGAGATCGTTTTCGCCGGCCAGGGGGTTCCCTCGGCGGTGACACCGGACGCATCAACCAGCTTTTATAAGCAGGGGTGGAAAACCGCGTGGGCTCAGTTCGATCCGGATCATGCCAACAGACTTCTGGATGAGATCGGCCTGGCGGAGCGGGACGACAGCGGCTTTCGCCTGAGGCCCGACGGCGAGAAGCTCGTGGTGATCATAGAGTACCAGGAGAGAGGGCCGAGAACGCCGACGCTCGAACTCATAAAAGAATACTGGGATGCAGTCGGTGTACAGACGGAGCTGAAGCCCCTGGAGCGCACGTTCTACTTCACCCGGGTCAATGCCGCCGAGCACGACGTCGGGGTGTGGCATCTGGACGCCGCACTGGAGGGGCCGCTGCTGGCCTCAAAGAACGGCTCTCTCAACTTCGGCGCCGGGACAGGCGCAGGCGTGGAGTGGATCAACTGGCGGGACACCCAGGGACAATCCGGCGAGGAGCCTCCTGAGGAAGTAAAGGAGTGGTTCGAGGGCACGGGTAAGTTCGTGGTCCTCCCGCAGGGCTCGCCCGAGTACATCGAACTGGGGCAGGAGCTGTTCGACTGGTTCATCGATCAGGTCAACCTGATCGGCACTGTCACGGACATCCGGCAACCCATAGTTCTGAACAAAGATCTGAGGAACGTCCCCCTGGACGGTGGTGTGTACACGTGGGACAGTCTGTACGTGTATTCTTACCTTCCAGAGGTGTGGTTCTTCGAGAATTGAGCAACGGGGGCCGCCCGCAAGAGGGCGGCCCTCTCTAACCGAGAGAGTCCGCGTTTGCTGCCCTACATCGTTCGGCGGATGAGCTATATGCTGGTTGTGCTGTTGGCCACGGCCACCGTGTCGTTCGTGCTGATCGAGCTTCCTCCCGGCGACTACCTCACTTCCTACATCGTACAGCTCCGAGAGAGCGGGAACAATGTCTCCAAGGCGGAGATCGCCGCGCTGGAGAAGCAGTACGGTCTGAACCTGCCACTGTATCGCCGCTACCTGAAGTGGTTGGGCGACATGCTGCGAGGGGATTTTGGCAGATCCTTCGAATGGAACAGACCCGTGGGCGAGCTTCTTGTCGAGCGCCTACCCTTAACGATCATCATCTCCAGCTTTTCGATGGTATTCATCTACGGGGTAGGCGTGCCCATAGGCATGTATTCGGCCCTCCACCAGTATTCCGTTCGTGACTATGCATTCACCTTTCTCGGTGTCATCGGCCTCGCCACGCCGAACTTTCTTCTGGCTTTGATTCTGATGTTTGGCTTCTATTCCTGGTTCGGCTGGAGTCCCGGAGGCCTCTTCTCTCCTGAGTACGAGGTCGCCGCCTGGAGCATCGCCAAGTTTCTGGACATGCTGAAGCATTTGCCCGTGCCCGTCATTGTTATCGGTACGGCCGGCACCGCGGGAGTAATCCGCGTCATGCGCGGCGTCCTGCTGGACGAGCTGACCAAGCAATACGTCATTACCGCGCGCGCCAAAGGCGTCGTGGAAAGAAAACTGCTGTTCAAGTATCCCGTGCGGGTTTCGATCAACCCCATCGTGAGCACCATAGGTTGGGTGCTGCCTGCCGTTGTCTCGGGGTCCACCATTACCGCGATCGTGCTGAGTCTGCCCACCACCGGGGCCTTGCTGTTTGGCGCTCTGATGAGCCAGGACAGCTATCTGGCGGGGAGCGCTGTGCTGTTCCTGAGCGTTCTGACGGTCCTCGGCACGTTCATCTCCGATATGCTGTTGCTGTGGCTCGATCCGCGGATTCGCTATGAGAAATAGGCGAAGCAGCATGCCGGCAGGGCGCGGGATCAGCGCTGAGGAGAGGTACTACATAGCGTCTCAGTGGCAGCTTATGTGGCGGAAGTTCAGGAAGCATAAGCTGGCCGTTATTGGTGGCGTGGTGCTCTTCATCTTCTACCTTCTGGCGGGTTTGGCCGAGTTTGTGGCTCCCTACGGCCCGCTGGAGCGCACGGACTACCGGTATCATCCGCCCCAGCGGATTCGGCTGGTCGACGCGGAAGGCCGGTTCCATTTCGGCTTCTTCGTTTACGGCATCGAAAAGACGCGCGATGCGGAGACCTGGAGCTGGAAGTTCGCCGAAGATAACAGCGAGCGATACGCGATTTCTTTCTTCGTGCGTGGCCGCCCGTATCGGCTCTGGGGCCTGTTCGAGGCGAATCTCCATCTGTTTGGCCTGAAGGGCCCGGAAGCGCCCTTGCTGCTGTTTGGCACCGACAGGTTGGGTAGAGACTTGTTCTCCCGGATCATTTACGGTTCCCGCGTTTCGTTGAGCATCGGCCTGGTAGGCGTGGCAATCGCCTTCGCTCTGGGCTGCATACTGGGCGGCGTGTCGGGATACTTCGGCGGCACCATCGACGTCGTCATCCAAAGGGTTATTGAGTTCTTCTTATCGCTGCCATACATACCTCTGTGGATGGCCCTCGCCGCTGCCGTTCCCACGGATTGGCCGATTATCAGGACCTACTTCGCCATTACGATAATTGTCTCGTTCATGGGCTGGTGCCAGCTGGCAAGGGTGGTGCGGGGCAAGCTCATCAGCGAGCGGGAAGAGGACTACATCATGGCGGCCGGTATCGCGGGCGCCAAAGACCGGAAGATCATCATCAAGCATCTTCTGCCGTCGTTCTTGAGCTATCTGATCGTCAGCCTGACGCTGTCCATACCCAACATGATCATTGGCGAAACCGCTCTGAGCTTTCTCGGCCTTGGAATCCGTCCCCCGGCCGTCAGCTGGGGCGCGCTGCTCAAAGGAGCGCAGCGCGTGAACGTCGTAGCTCTCTACCCGTGGCTTCTTATTCCGGGCCTGTTCGTCATCACTACCGTCATCGCTTTCAGCTTTCTGGGAGACGGACTGCGCGACGCATCCGATCCGTACAAGTAGAAGCGGGTACAATGGTTCGAGTATGAATTGCCGAATTGCCGTCATCGCGGACATCCACTACTGCGTCACGCCGCCGATCATCGCGGCCAGACAAGGCCAGTGGGGTGCGCTGCTGCTGCGCCGCACGATCGAGAGGTTGAACCGTTATGTCAAGCCGGATGTCACCGTCGTCCTGGGCGATCTGATAGATGACCCGCACGCTGCCGACGCGCCGGCTCTGCTGGTGGCACTGCGTGACCTCCTCGAGCGACTCGACTGCCCATGGCTGGCGCTGCCCGGCAATCACGATCCGAGTCCGGCCGTATTCTACGACGTCTTCGAGCGCGTCGAGCATCTGGATGTCAACAATGTGCGCATGGCGAGCTTCGTGGACGCCGAAGAACCGGGCTACAACGCGTCGCGGAGCGCGGAGGACCTGAACCGGATGGCCGCCGTGGCCGCCGGCCACCGCGGGCCGCTGGTAGCGCTCCAGCACGTGCCCGTCGACGTACCCGGCGGCGAGGCCAGCTACGGCTACACCAACTGCGCCGAAGTCACCACCGCGATGCGCGCCCATGGGTACACGCTGGCAGTGGGCGGTCACTATCACCCCGGTGTCGGGCTACGGCAGAAGGACGGGGTGACGACGCTGGTCGTGCCGGCGCTGTGTGAGGCGCCGTTCTCGTTCGCCGTTGTGACGATTGACGATGACGACATCGGCGTCGAAGTGCTCGATCATCAGCTGCAAAGTTCGTTGGCATTGAACGACTACCACTCGCATACCCAGTTCGCCTACTGCGGCGAAGATGTAGAGATGGCGCAGAGTGCGGGTTTCGCGGCGATGATTGGGCTCGAGCAGCTGGCGTTCACCGAACACAGCGGCCAACTCTACTTCGACAGCCAGACGTACTGGAGCGGCATGATCGGAGAGCGCGGCATCGATGGCAGGAGCGGGCGGGCAGAGCGGATGGCCGACTACTGGCAAGCCGCCGCCGAGCATCGCAGCGACTCCGTGTTGGTCGGGCTCGAGGTCGATGCTGACTTCGCCGGCAACCCTGTGGCCGAGCCTGCCGACCTCGAGCGGGCCGATGTCGTCGTCGGCGCCGTTCACTGGCTGCCGGAGTTGCGAAACCCCTTACCTGACACCGCGCGTGCAGCCGACGAGTTCCTCCGCATCGTAGATCGGCTCTGCCGCCACCGCATCGACGTGCTGGCACATCCTTTCCGCGTTTTCCGGCGCGCGGGCATTTCGGTGCCGACGTCTCTGTTCGCCCCCACGGTTGCGCTGTTGCGGGAGCACGGGGTGGCAGCGGAGGTCAACTTCCACACTAACGAGCCGCCGCCATCGTTCTTCGCCGACTGCATCAGGGCGGGCGTTCGTATCAGCTTTGGGAGTGATGCCCATGCGCTGTACGAGATCGGGGAGTTTCATCCCCACTTGGGGCTGCTTGCCGACATCGGCTTCGACGGTGATTTGACCGACATTCTGCTGCCCAGGAGCTCACCCAGCGACGCCGGGTTCCACTACGACGGCTGCTCGTTGCGCGGCTGAGGCGTGTCCGGTACAGTTCGCCCTGAGGAACCATGCGCGTTGAAAGGTCACCGCTGAACGAGGTTACCCGCACGAAGCGCGTGCGCTGGTATCGCAGCCCGATCGAGCCGCAGGAGTTGCGCCGGCTGATGCAGCGCAGCGACCTGCAGGGCTGGTTTCAGGCGCTCGGCAACCTGGCGCTGCTCGCCGCGACCGCAACGCTCACCTGGTACCTCTTCCTGCAGCAGGCTTGGGTCGGCTTCGCCGTCGCGCTCTACCTCCACTGCACCTTTGGGAGTTTCCTCAGCGCCGCCTGCCACGAGTTGGACCACGGCACGGTGTTCCGGACCAAGCGGCTCAACCGCGTGTTCCTGCGTATCTACGCACCGCTGGCCTGGTTCAATTTCCACGACTACGCGCTGAGCCACACCTACCACCACCGCTACACGCTGCACCCGGACGGCGACCGCGAGGTCGTGCTGCCGCAGTCGCCGACGCTGCGCTGGCTGTACGTCCTGCAGTTGCTGACGGTCAACATCGCCGGCGGGCCGATGTGCCGCGGGTTGTGGCCGATTCTGCGCTACACCGTGACCGCGGCGCTCGGATTGCCGCTGCGGGCGGACACGGTGGGCGACACCGAGCCGGTCGGCGTGCGCGCCCAGGAGTGGATCGCCGCCCTGTACGAGGCACATCCCGAGGAGCGGCGCAAGTCGATCCGCTGGGCGCGGATCCTGTTGCTCTTTCACGGCTCGGTGCTGGTAGTGGGGGCCGCCTCCGGGCTGTGGCTGTTGCCGGTATTGATCAGCCTGCCGGTTGCGGCGGCCAACTGGTGGCGCTACCTGGTGTTCATGCCGATGCACTGCGGCCTGCGCGACAACATTGCCGACTTCCGCAAGTGCGTGCGCAGCATCAGGATCGACCCGCTTTCGTCGTTCCTGTACTGGCGCATGAACTGGCACATGGAGCATCACATGTACGCCGGCGTGCCGTGCTACAACCTGCGCAAGCTGAGCCGCGCGATCGCCGCCGACTGCCCGCCGCCGCGCACCCTGGTCGGCGCTTGGCGCGAGATGCGCACCGCCTGGAAGCGCCAGCGCGTGGATCCCGGCTACCAGTACGACACGCCGGTGCCGACCCGGGCGCAGGCGCTGGCCGCATCCGACGCGCGCAGCTCGGACGCGCTCGGCGGCTCCATCGGAGATCTGGCCCCCGCAGTACTCGGGCGATAGCTCTCCGAAACCGCCGCTACAGGGCTTCGGGGTCGATCGGGAGCCAGCGCCGTTCGGCGGCCGCCTGTGAGATCATCTCCATCACGTAGCTGCTGTACGCGGCCTCGCGCACGCTCACCAGGTTGTTCCCGGCGCCGCGGACGACGGCGTCGATGAACTGCTCGAGCGGCCGCGGCAACGCAGCCGGCAGGTCCGTCCACGGCTCTTTGCCGGTGGCTCCGTCGACGGCGTCGGTCAACAGGTACAATTCGTTGTCCCAGTCGTTGTGCGGCATGCCGGGGGCGTTGCGGATTACCGCGTGGCCCTCCGTCCCGGTGATCAGCAACGATGACGGCTCGATATGGTCCACCCAGCTCGCCGCCAGGGTGGCGATGGTGCCGTTGTCGAAATGCAGGATCGCCTCGCCGCACTCCTCACCCTGCGGGTAGCGCCCGATGGGGCGCGAGAACGCGGCGGTCACCGCCTCCAGACGGGCGGTTTCTCCAATCAGGAACAGCAGCAGATCCAGCTTGTGGGTGCCCAGATCGCCGAATGCGCCGACGCCCGCCTGGTTCGGGTCGGCCATCCACTCCCAGTCGCCACGGAAGATGCCGTTGATCGCCGCGGGGCTGCCGAATACCAGCCGCATGCGGCTGATCTGGCCGAACGCGGCGTCGGCGATCAACCGCTTGAGCAGCCGGTGCGCCGGGATGGTGCGGTTGAAGTACCCCATGTGGAAGATCACGTCCGCGGCATCCAGCGTCTGCATCATGTTCCTGGCGTCGGCCAGTCCGATACCGAGCGGCTTCTCGACGAAGCAGTGCTTCTTCGCGCGCGCGATCTGCCGCACCAGCTCTTCGTGGCGATTGGTCTGCGACAGCACGACCACGGCATCCAGATCCGGCGTGCCGAGAACCGTAGCCGGGTCGGGTGCGGCACGGCACTGAAACCTGGCCGCGTATTTCGTGGCAATAGCCGGATCGGGATCCCACACGGCCGCCACCGACACGTCGGTGCGGGCAGCCAATACGTCGACGAAGCCCGGGGTGTGGATGTGACTCGCCCCCAATAGCGCCAGTTTCTTCGTTGTCATGGTATGTCCGCCGTTACACTACCCGCCGTCGCATCGCAGCGGCCAGCCCCTCCGTCCCTGGACCGCGATCCAAGGAGCCTCATCGCTGCACGAGCCAGGGCAGGTTGAAGGAGTAGTGGTTGCTGCTGGTGATGAGCTGGATGCGACAGTCGGCGGACTGGCAGGCGGTAAGGTAGCCGTTTATCTCCGCGTTCTCGGGGCCCATGGTGCACGGGATTCCGTCCATCGCTTCGATGACGCGGCCGGGGCCGCCGTCGCTGACCGGGCGGTGGAACGGCCAGGTTTGGCCATCGTCGAAGGACACCGCGCAGAACATGCCGGAAACGCCTCTGCGTCCGCCGCCGTCCTCGACGGTGAAGGCGTCGTCGGCGTCGGCCGGCGCGTTGGCGAAGGAGATGAGCAGAATCGGATCGGTGCCGGCGTGGCAGGTTCCGCGCACGCGCTTGAGCACCAGCCGCTGCGAGCCGCCGATGGGAGGAAACGGGCTCGACGAGTATTGCCACGTCTTGCCGCGGTCCGCGGAAACGCTCATCGCCAGGGTGCCGTCCACTTCGTCGCCGCGCCCGAAGGCCAGCAGCCGGCCGTCGGCAAGCTCCACCGCCGATGCGTGAATGCCGGCGATGGTGCCGCCGGCGTCGCGCCACGTCTCGCCGCCGTCGGCACTCATCCACAGGGCCGTGCCGCCGGCGCCGATGCTGACGGCGTCGCACGGCAGCACCAGGGTGCCGTCGCGGAGCGTGAAGGCTGCCGCGATCGGCATCTGGCGCGGGCCGTGCTCGGCGTTGATGAACCTGGCCGGGCTCCAGGTGGCGCCGCTGTCGTCGGAGGTGCGCAGGATGGTCCGCAGCGGTCCCCAGGTGGCGGCGGCCGACATGCCATTGAAGTGGTATACGCGGCCCCCGTCGCAGAGCAGAGCCGGTGCGTGGTCGTTGCGGTCGGGGGCGTCCCAAAACACCGACGCCGGCTCCCAGGAATCGGTACCGGCACGCAGACGGCTGGCCAGAATGCCCAGTTCCCGGCCGGGTTCCTCGACGCAGCTATACCAGATGGCCAGCAGGTCGCCGTTGGGACACTGGCAGATCGCCGGATCGTGGTTGTGCGTGCTGAACAGGGGGCCATAGGAACCGGGCGGTACGTGCACGTAGCGGACCGGCCCGCGGAACAACGGCGCCTCGTCCGCGACGGGCGCTTCCGGCGCGGTGGTTTGCAGCACATTGATGCCGTGCAACTCCACCGGCGCCTTCCGGGCCGGTCTCGCCGGCACCGGATAGTCGGCGCAGACCACCCGAAAACCGATCAGCCAGTTGCGTTCTTCCGGCAGCGCTGCCGCACGGTTGCAGGAACGGAGGTAGTAGGCCTCGGTCGAGTGGCTGCCGCCGCGGGTGACCCGGAAATCGCCCTCGGGCGGGCCCGTGGGGTCGCTCGCCTCGCGTTCGAGGTAGGGGCCGTACCAGTCCAGGCACCACTCTTCGACGTTGCCGTGCATGTCGAACAGGCCCCAGGGATTGGCGGCAGTGCGCCCAACGTGCAGCGGGACGACGTTTTCCCCGGTGGTGCGAAACCGGTCGGGAAACCAGGTGCGGCGCTGGTTCTTGGCAGCCCCGGACGGCAGCTCATCGCCGCTGGCGAACGGAGTAGAGGAGCCGGCCCGGCACGCGTATTCCCACTCTGCCTCGGCGGGCAGGCGGAACACGGAGCCCTCCCGCTCCGACAGCCAGCGGCAGTAGGCGGCGGCGTCATGCCAGCTCACGAACACCACCGCTTCGTCGTCGTCCGTGGAGAATCCGAGCTTCCCGCGCAGCTCCCGGTGCGCCGGGTCGAACATCTCGTACTGGGCGTTGGTGACCTGGCACTCGGCCAGGTGGAACGGACGGGTGATGGTAACCCGATGCACGGGCCGTTCGTCGAAATCGCCGTGCCGGAAGCAGGATGGTGACAGCAGTGCGTCCGGCAGTGCCCGGTCATTCCCCATCAGAAACGAACCGGCCTCCATGCGCCGCAGCCGCATTCCCGTCGAAGTGGTCAAGGTGTGCCCTCCATGTCGTGCATTGCCGGTGACGAAGTATGACCATACCAGCGGGGCGGGCCAAGACCCCACTTGATTGATGAGATATACTCGACTACGATCCAGTCGAAGGTAGGCCATGAGTGAACCGGATTACCGTGCTGTGGAACTTGGTAGAGTGGTTTCTCGTAACCCCGAAATTCACAGCGGGGACTTGGTGTTCGCGGCTACTCGTGTGCCTGTCGATACGCTTGTCGACTATCTCAAAAGCAATCATTCCGTTGAGGAATTCCTGAGGGATTTTCCCACCGTCGAGCGGTGGCAGGTTGAGTCGTACCTCGACATTTCCCCTGCCGGCATTGACAAGTTGAGAATTCCAACCGTTTCCGAGTGAGGGTGCTGCTCGACGAGGATATACCGATCAGACTCAGGTTCCACTTTCCCGAGAACGTGGAAGTCGAATCGTGACCGGGTACCACTCCCACGGGATCGTTGGCGGCCGGTATCATCGCTTGCGCTGTTGAGGGTAGGCTGCGGGCATGAGCAGCAGGCGACCAAACATTGTGTTCGTGTTCTCGGACCAGCAGCGCTACAGCGCCCTCGGTGCTAATGGCAACCGTGTCGTACGCACTCCCGTGCTTGATGGGATGGCAGCCGAGGGGATGGTCTGTGACAACATGTTCTCCAACCATCCGTTGTGCTCGCCGTACCGGGCCATTCTCCTCACCGGGCAATTCGGCTGGCGCAACGGCGTAATCGACAACGAGTACCGGCCGCGGCGGGATATTCCCACACTGCCGGGGACCTTGCGCGAGCACGGCTACGGCACGGCCCACGTCGGCACCTTCCACCTCGGCAAACCGCCGTACACCGCGGAAGGCAGGTACGGAATCGACTACTTGGCCGCGGTCGGCATGGGCCGCGGCTACTTCGACCAGCCCTACCACGAGAACGAGCGTGGACCGGTCGCCTTTCCGGGCTGGGGACCGACCGTCGAGACGGACCTGGCGATTCGCTACATGGAGCGTCATCGCACCGAGCGGCCGGACGATCCGTTTGCCCTGTTCCTGTCGTGGCGGCCTCCACACTGGCCGTACGAGCAGTTCCCGGACTCCATCGAGCGCTACGATCCGGCCGCGGTCGATCTGCCGGACAACGTTCCCGACGCGCTGGCCGATTACGCCCGCCGCGAGCTGGCCGACTACTACGCCTGCTGTACCGGACTCGACGTGGAGATGGGCCGCCTGCTGGCGGCGCTCGAACGCCTGCAGATCGCCGACGACACCATCGTGTGCTACACCTCCGACCACGGCGACCACGTCCGCGCCCACGGCTACGGCAAGCCGAGCGACACCTGGCTGCACAATACCCGCCGTGCCTCCAAAGCCACCCCGTACGAGGACTCGGCCCACGTGCCGTTCGTCGTCCGCTGGCCGGGCAACACCCCGCCGGGCACGCGCAGCGATGCCTTCATGGGCGCCATCGACATCGTGCCGAGCCTGCTCGGCGCATGCGGCGTGCCGGCGCCGGCTGGCCTGCAGGGCCGCGACCTGTCGGGGGTGTGGCGCGGTCAGCCGGTGCCCGCGGACCCGCCGCCCGCCCCGGGCGCGAGCGAGTCGGTGTACCTGATGAACATGGCCAACGGCTGGCCCAACCGCTATGGCTGGGTGGGGCGCTGGCGCGCCGTGCGCACCGCGCGCTACACCTATGCGCGCTGGTACGCCAACGAGCGCAGCCCGTGGCTGTTCGACCGCCAGGAAGACCCGCTGGAGATGAACAACCTGGCGTACTCGGCGGCCGCGCGCCCGGTCGTGCAGGAGATGGAGCAACGCCTGCACCGCTGGATGGAAGCCACCGGCGATCCCTTCGAGCACGGCGCCCGCGGAGACCGCGGCTTTGTCGAGGTGGGCCAGCAATGGGCGGACTCGGACAAGTGGGCAGAGTGGGGTACGAGCTGACGCGACGCCCCGCCCGGGCGTCGTCATAGTGTTTCCGACCCATTGACCAGTCGAACCATCGCAACGGTGGACCTGTGGCGCCTCACATCCCCCACACCGTGATCCGCTGCTGGTCATCGGTGCGTTCGTTGCGTCGGAAGATCTTGGCCTCCCACCGCTTCCGCAGGCCGGCTGGAGTCTCTGAACGACAGATTGACATGCCGTAGGGGGTGGTACACTGCTGGGATTGCGCCATTGTGGCGGCCCGGCCGGTGCCGGAGTGTCACAGGGGGAGGGTTGGAGTTGCCCCGCTTTCGTGGACACATTAAGAGTGACGCGGGAGGAGGAGGGCAACGATGCCGAATACACATCGACCGTACGCGCCTGAGTTTCGCCAGCAAATGGTCGAGCTGGTCCGGTCCGGGCGCACGCCTGAGGAGCTGGCGCTGGAGTACGAGCCGTCAGCGGGGGCGATC
>MKWU01001069.1_pt1 | contig 49640 bp, 57 predicted proteins | sample 809101 | NCBI WGS metagenome assembly MKWU01 (sample SAMN05860141, study PRJNA318959) | sponge metagenome | host: Aplysina aerophoba | place: Slovenia: Piran, Adriatic Sea, Gulf of Piran | collected 2013-05-07 | reverse complement strand
CCGGCCTCTTGCTCCAATTGTTGATGCAGGAGTTAAAGGAACTTTTCCTCACCGGAAGCCCGGCCTTCTCCAGCAGTTCCTCTGTCGTGGAGACCTTATCCGCCCAGTTCAAGAGAGCCACCAGGTTTTCGGTGGTCTGCCAGGTCAGCTGATTCCTTGTCGGGGTCATGTAATGCCTCCTTCTGTCAATTACGGGTCAGAGTTTGGAGTTTGTGGTTATGCCGTCTCCGGGCCCGCCGCCGAGCATGAGCCTGCCGGACCGGCGGCTGAGCCGCTCGTCGTCCAGGCTGGCCGGTTACCGCTGCTGGGGGCCGTGGGGGAGAGTGCGCTGGTAGCACTGGTGGTGCATGGGCCTGGCCACGCTGGTGGCATGGCGTTCGCCGCAACTGTGGCAGTAATGCTCCGGATGGGCGCGGTTGCGGTACTGCCGCCAGACCTTCAGGCAGCTGGGGCAGAGGGGATCCCTGAAGTTGTAGGGGATGCCGTCGGCGCACCGGATGCAGTAGCCGGTTACGGGTTGGCCTGCCGCGGCTGCTGCTGGCTGCGGTTCCCAGTCCTCTTCTTCACCTTCACCTTCGGTTTCGGCGCTTCCCTGCCAGGTCCGGCGGATCAGGGCCGTGGGGGCGGTCCTGGTGACCACGGCGCGGCCGTTCCGGTGCGATTCGCCGGTGGCCGGCTGGGGCGACCAGTCCTCCGCCTGCCGGGGGTGCCACATGGTGCAGCGGGTCCCCGACTCCCCCACCAGGACCAGGCTGGCCATGGCCTCCCGCAGCTCGGGATTCCAGTTCTCGGGATTCCGGCTCTCCTGGAGGGCCTGGCGCAGGGCCTGGTGCAGGACGTTGAGGCCGCAGCCGGCGGCTGGGCTGTCGTGTGGGTTGTCGTGTACGCAGGAGCGGCACTGGCCGGGGTTTATTGCCGGTGCCCGGCTCCGGACGGCGCTGGGGCCTTCTTTGAGCATGGTCATGGGGTATGCCTCCTTTTGGGGTTCAGGTTGGCGGGGGTTGCCTTTATGCCGAGCCGGCGGTCCGGGGCCTCGTGCGGGTCGCTGGGCAGCCCGTTGCTGCTGGCCCGGCACGGTTCATCCGGTCCGGCATTGCCTGGTCCTCTCTTCTCTCATCCCTGTTTCCCACCCGACCGCCGACGCCGCTGAGTGGCGTCGGTGTTCCGCCCCTGGGCTGTGGTAGCGGGATTCTCATCGGTGGGTTCCGGAGAGGGGGCTGCCGGGGCTGGAAATGCGGCCCGTTGCCCCATGGGGTGGCTGTGTAAGTGGCGGGGACCGCGAAACGGGCTGTGCGCGCTCCTGGAAGCGCCGGTGGCGGCGGAATGTTGCCGGGCCGGTGGGCGGTTCTTCACCGCTGTAAGAATGGTTGACTTGTATCTTGAGTTGACAGAAAGGGGAATCCCACGGGCTGCGGCAGACCGGTGTTAGCCAGGTCAGGACAGGCCGTACTGGAGCTGGTGCTGAAACCAGTCAGGACAGTCAGGAAATCGACGTTCTGCCGGAGGGATGACATACTGTGAGACGGTACGGAGAGCTGCTGGAGGCCGCCGCCAGCCACGGCCACGACCTGATGATCACCTGCGACCAGTGCATCAGCAACGGGCAGGACGTCAACAGGTACGAGGTCGCATCGGTCACCATTATGAGCGGCGACTGGGCCGTCTTTCGTCGGTCCCTGGAAACCGCAGTCCGGGGAGAAGCCAACCGGGTGCAAATGATTGCCGGGGCCTGGGCGAGCGTTTCACCGGCCACAGCCGCCGCGTGGATCAATATTAGGACATTGGCAGACAAGGCCTCCCAAGTCACGGACATGGATTCTATTTCACGGAAAATAACAAACCGAAAAGGGTGGCCACCCCCGGAACGAATCTATTAAGGACCCATTTCAGCGAGAAAGACATGCAACAGACGTTTTCGCCGATCGGCGACACGTGGGATATCCAGAAAATCACCGCCGAACCTTCCCTTGTTACCTGCCAGAAGTGTGTCTGGGTGCTAAGGCTCGAATACAACTGCGGATAGTAGGGAAGTCCAACGAAGTAACTCATGACAAAGCCAGAACCACACGAATTTGGAATAACCTCCGAACAAATCCATATCTATAGGACAGCGAAGATCGCGCCACCAAGCTGGGTTGCGCGAATCTCGGTGTATTACTTCATGCTGGCCGGTGCAGGTGTCGGGTTCTTTGGCGCACTTCTTACGACCGGTTCAATCGAGAGTTCACTCGGCGGCGGAATGGCCGGCCTCCTCGTCGGGGGGCCTGTTTTATTCGGACTGATACACGTCACATTTGGGTTGTTGTGTGGCGGTCTGACGCGGCTCAGTAGAAACGCACAGTTAAGCGGCCTGACCCGTGCCCGGATAGAGCAATTCGAGAAAGCCGAGATGTTCCACTGCAAGATTGAGCGGCAGGAAGAAGCAAGAAGGGCCGAAATACAACAGCAAGAAGTACAAAGAAGGGCTGAGATTTATGAGTCCAGGCGGAAGGTTGAGGAAGCCCGCCGGAGAGAAGGACAAGCTCAACGGCAAAGAGAAGAACAGGCCCAAAGGCAGAAACTGACTAACCATTGGGCCCTCCTTGAGCCGCTCCGTTTTGAGCGCGAGCTTGGCGGGCTTTACAAGCAGCTTGGTTACAGCGTCCAGCTAACGCCCCAGTCTGGCGATCACGGCGTTGACTTGGTTCTGAAAAAGAACGGAAAGACTACGGTGGTGCAGTGTAAGCGGCAGAAGAGCCCTGCTAGCGAGCGGATAGTCCGCGAGTTACTTGGTTCCATGGTAGCTGCAAGAGCCGACAGAGCAGTATTGGCTTGTACGGGCGGTTTTACCCAGCCGGCTAAGGACTTCGTGCGAGGCCAACCCATAGACCTCCTGGATATTGAACAAATCATAAAGCTGACCGAGCGAATTGAGAGGCAGAGCCAACAGGATGATCCCAAAGCGACCGTTTCGTTCAACGGCATTCCTGTTTGTCCCAGAAGAGGATGCGGAAGCGAGATGGTTTTGAGGGACGGGAAATTCGGCAGGTTCTGGGGATGCCCAAGATACCCCGCCTGCGACGGCACCAGGCAAGCAGAGAAATGGACGAAAATTGTGTAAATATGCTGGCGCGCCGGGCCACAGAGGGCCTGCAAATTTTTGCATCCTTCCAGGCTGGGATGGGGCGTAACGTTACCGGTTACGGCGACGAACACCGACGGTCTATAATCGATGGGAGAGAGCAGGAGAGGATCGGTTATCCCAAGCGCCTATCAGTCCCAGGTCGGACCGCTTCGGCAAAGTGAGCCAGGACCGCTGCGTCCAGAGCGTCGGTCTTGGCCAGCGTCCCTGTAGCCCTGGCGAAGTCTCGCACCTGGCGGGGGTTGACCACCACCACCGGCAGCGCCGCAGTGGCCAGCACTGCCACCAGCGGCAATTCCAGTCCACCCGTAGCTTCCAGCAACACCAGGGCGGGACACCAGGGCGGGACCCAGGTGCATTATCTTGGAGACCAGTTCCTGGACCCCGGTCTCGTCGTAGGACACGGTCCATCTGTACCTCCTGCATGAGCGTGGCCCGTCCTTGCACGATGCGGGCTCTATTGGCCATGGCAACTTGTATGATGAATCCGTTCCGCCGACAGGCCAGTTGGCGGGCCAGGTTGGGAAGGGCGCGTCGCAGGCAACTGGGCGAGCCGGGTGAACACCCGTACTGCGCCGGCGAACAGTAGGACACCCTTCCCGCCGCACTGGTCGCTCCGGACGGATACAAGGGCAATGAGGCCCGCATCTGCAAGTGTGGAGGACCCAGGCGTGATCGCGCCGGGAGGTAAGACATGGCGGTAGTAGCAGGCGTTGACGTAGGTAAAGCCAGCCTGGACGTTTCGGTTTCTGAGGGTCCGGTGTTGCGGTTCGACAACACGACGAAAGGCATCACCAAGCTGTTGAGACATCTCGCGAAGCAGGAAGCAACCCTGGCCGTCTGCGAACCCACCGGCGGGTACGAGCGGCTGCTGGTCAGTCGCCTGCGGAAGGCCGAAGTAGGGGTACGGGTGGCCAACCCCAGCCGGGTGAGAGCTTTCGCCAGGGCCTGCGGCTACGAAGCCAAGACCGACCCGCTGGATGCTCAGGTGCTGTCCCGCTATGGACAGGTGCTCCCTGCATCGGAGACGCCGGGGACTGAGCCGGAACGCGAAGAGTTGCAGGATCTGCTGCGGAGACGCCGGCAGCTTGTCGAACAGCGAGTCCAGGAAGTAAACCGGCTGGATAAGGGTGTCTCTGCCGGCGTAGCCGAGTCCACCAGGCGCCATATCGCCTGGCTGGAGACCGAGATAGCTCTGCTGGAAAAGGAATACCAGGCAGCGTTGCAGGCCAGCGCTCAATTAGCCAAGCGGGCAGCGCTGTACCGGACCGTCCCCGGTGTGGGACCGCTCACTGCGGCCACCTTGGTGGCCTTTCTGCCCGAACTGGGCCAGTGGGACAGCAAGGCGCTGACCTCCCTGGTGGGCTTGGCACCCTGGTCCCGGGACAGCGGCCGCAAGCGGGGTCACAGAGCAATTCGCGGCGGAAGGGGCGTAGTCCGCAAAGCTCTGTACCTCTGTGCCTGCTCCGTGATCCAGGTGGAGGGCGAGTTGCGCCGTTTCTACCAGAACCTGCGCCAGCGCGGGAAACCCGGCAACGTGGCATTCGTGGCCGTGATGCGCAAGCTGCTGTTGCAACTGAACGCTCTGGCGCGGCGGGGAACGCCGTGGGTGCCGCTGACAGCATAGACAACCTCGTCGGCAACTCTCCAAAAGACTTGACGTCCCACCACGGATACTGTTCGAGCTTTACTCGTGGTGGGTGCGGCGACCCTTGCTCCCTTACGGCCTTACATGACCTGGGTGATGTCGATCTGCCGCACCCGGGTCCCCCTTGCTGATGTGATTGTGACTCACCAAGACCAAGATACAAGGTGATTGACCCTCAGGCCAAAACCTGATACTACTCAATTCACCACGCTCCCAGGGTGGGTCAATGATGCTGTAAATCGATAAAGTAGTGGCTGCCGTCATTGAAGCATTTGTCACCCCATTTGTACTTCGTATATCTGGCTGGGGATGATTGATTGACCTGGGAGTTTGCGGGTGGTAAAAGGCCTGGATCCAGCTCTATAAGGTTCGATAGGCAGATGCCGTTAAGAAAACCAAGCCACTATCCTAATCTTAGCTGCTCCCTTTGTGGCAAGGAACTAATGACGGGCGAATTTTTCGCCGCCATCGGTGACTTGCCTCAGTCTGGAAGGTTTGGTAGAACAGACATCATTTTGGCCGACCTTGGCGCAAAACTATATTGTAAGGCTTGCTTCGAACTGGACTATATATATAGTGGAAACCAATAGGTTACCAGGACTATTAGTAAGTCAACTTTGATGCCAAAGGTCATATGGGAAACTGGTTGATAGTCGTATTTTGCAGGGGATGAAGTGGTGATGTTGGGGGTGGCGGTGAAGATCAGGGATAAGTACGCCGTGCGGTTGGCGCCGGAACAACGGGAAGAACTACAGAATCTGATTCGGGTTGGGAAAAACCTCCTGGGGTCGATTCCGCAGCCAGTGATCCACCCCGGGGTTGAGTAGCGTACAGGCATTGCGGTACTCCTCCCGCCGTCGATTCCCCGGTCCCCGGTAGACCTTACTCCTCTAATTTTCGGATCCCAGCTTCTGCAGGGCCCGGGTGTAGCCCTGGCGATAACCCTCCGTGTAACCGCGGCCCCACGAGTCCAGGGACCCTGCGGTCATGTCAAAGTTCGCCTCAGGAAAGCCGGCAATGGCGTCCAGATGCCCATCCCTCTCGCCGGTGACAAACCCATCGGTATGTGCATGCCTCCCACCAACCCGCCTCGACGGCATCCCGAATCCCTCCTGCTGAACTCCTTGATAATCCGGAGAGCCTTTTCCCCACGTCAGGCCGCCCCAATAGTACACCCACAGCCCCGGAACCGCCGCTCACCGCCTCCCGGGCCAAGCCATTTAAGGCCGAGCAGGCTGGTCCACGATCTTCCAGAATACCCTTACTTCGGACGTCACCCTCAAGGTCCCAGGTCCATCCGTGACCGGTGGCAATGGCCACATGCTCCGGTAGGGTATCACACCGACCAAGGCCAAATGCCCCAGGCCGACCTGCCGGTCTGCGCCTGGGGAACCGGTGGCGGCACGCTGGGCACGCATGAGGAGGTCTGCGGATGCCGGGCGAAAGTCCGAAAGCGAAAGCCAGAGAGTGGAATCGTTGTGTTATAAGTTTGAGGTGGAAGGCTGGCGCAAGCGTTGCGCCGGGTATGAAAGCCGCAAGTTTTACAGGTCGGATTATGTACATCCATATCTGGGTTGCAGACAGCGCTGCCCCAGCCATCGGAACGCCAGGGCAGCTATTCCCACAGGATGGTCGTCGCATCCCGTGTGTTCCCCGGATTACAGCCCCAAAACGCTCTTCTCTTACAGACCTCATGCAGGTCTGTTTCCGCGCGTCCGGCTCAAACTCCGTTCAGGAGCTCCCTTACGAAGTCCTCCCTGCCGGCGTCTCCAGGAGGCAAGGCGTGCCCGAAAAAGGATAGGGCCCCGCTGAGACACCGCCCTCAGCGGGGCCAGAGAGCCAAGAACATACCCACTACTACGAAAGGTTCTGTTCTACCCGACGACAGGAGCCGCCAAGTGCCCCAATTATACCACCCGGCGCTCCTGTCCAGAACCATTTCGACAGGAGATTTCCATGACTCTTCATCATCAGTCCCAGCTGGCCGATGCTGCCAATGCCGGCGACGGGTTCGCGCGCGGCAACTTGCAGGGCGATGTACAGATCCCCAAGTCCCCCATACGCGACCACCTGGTCATGGACTGGGAGGCCAACTGTGAGCCCCGGCTCACCCCCACCCACGACACAGTCGGTCAGGCCCTCGCGTCCTTTTTCACCCGGGATGGAGGCGACGTCTACCTTACCCACGACATGATTGCGAAGGTCTGCCGGTTGTCCCGTACGACAGTCTGCAAGGCCATGAATGACCTGGAAAGAGTGGGCCGGTTCAGTAAGAGAAATCTCTCCACCGTCGAGGGCAACCGCGGAGACTTATACCGGCTCGCCGGTGAAGCAACGGGGTGGATCCCACCCGACCTCGGCGTCCCCGGCAGGGTCACGGCCAGCGACTTCATCCGGATCCGCCGCATCCAGGAACTGGAGAGCGCCCTGCGCCACTACGTTAACCGGTACGGCGCTGACAACGATTTGCCCGACACCGTATTAACAACAGTAACTAACTTGTCTGATGACCCTGAAGAAATCAGGAGATCTGAGCAGTTCAGGATAATTGACCTGGGGAATGTGGCTCCTACTACGCTGTTAAGTCCCACGGTTAACAGCGACCTTGCGACGCGCCCCCAAACTCCCGCCACCGAGAGCCAGCTCAATCTGATCCTCATGCACCAGGAGCGAACCGGGCTGGAGGATAACGACATCCTTGCCTCGTGGCCCCACATCGACCGGTACACCGGCGTGCCGGTGGGCCTTGATCCGTCCATGATGAGCACGCTGCAGGCGAATCGCCTGATCCAGTGGCTTAAGCGTCAGGCCGACGCGCAGGTGGAGCTTCCGCCCCAGCCGCAATACGGGGAAAGGGTGTGCACCTGCCCGGATCCGGACCAGGCAGCCTCCCCTCCGGCGGAGGTTGATGAAGCCGCAGCCCAGGCTTGGCGGGCCACCCTGGAGCAACTGGAGCTGAAATTGCCCAGATCCACCTTTGACACCTGGCTGAAGGAAACGAAAGGGCTGGCCTTTGAAGGCATGGAACTGTTGGTGCAGGTCCCGAGCGTCTTTACCGTTGCCTGGTTGGAACAGCGGATGTACCAGAGCATCCTGCGGGCCCTGCGCCAGTCCTCGGGGCAGTTGCTGGACGTCCGGTTCGAGGCTTACTCCGAAAGGGGGGTTTGCGAGCTTCATCCGGAGGGTCGCCCTGAATCCTGGAGTTCCCACTGGGGGCCACACGAACAGGGGTACGGGAAAGTTGACTATGGATGAAACAACAGGCGGACATTCGTCCTCCCGACTGACGGAAAACCGAGGGAGACAGGAGACCAGGGCAGGCCCTCCGGAGGGACCATCCACCCCCAACCCCCGGGCCCGGGAAGGATGCTGCAAGCAGCCCCCCTGATTATGGGTTGGTGTCGCAACAGGGCCGGGACTCCTCCAGGGATGGTCCCAGGGATGGTCCCAGGGACGCCGGTTCAGGGGGGAGGCTGGATAAGGAAAGGCTCCAACACGCCCAGGGACGTCCGGCGCCGGTGGAGACTGCCAGGGTTGCATGACCGGCTTCAGAGACGGCCGCCTGGACGTGCCGACCGGTTGTGCCGGGGGAGGAGACCTCCGGGCAGCTCAACCCCCGGGACGGCAATTGCCACTGGTGGCCGGGTTGCCAGTCCGGATACTGCGAGGGTTAAACTGGACAGGACCCTGATGTTGAACACCTGATGTTCTCATTTTGGAGGCGGCGGAGTGAGCGACAAGATCGAACAGGGCAAACAGAGCAAACACCGCGACCGTGGCGGGTGGGCCGCGGCCAGGAAGCGATCCTACCCGCTGCTGGAGGCTGGCCACGCCTTCCGGAGGGCCGCCCAGGCGGCCAGGAAGAGCGGGGAGCCTGTCCTGGCGACGGAGGCAGGGAAGGAAGCAGCCACCGCCCTGCTACAGGCGGCGGTGCAGTGGCGAAACGAAGCCCAGCAGTACGCCACCGATCACGGGCAGCCGCCCATGGACCGGCCTGTGCAGGGCCCCTGGCGCATGGAGGGTGCCGAGGCCGAGGACCATGCCAGGGTGCGGTTCCTGCGCGCGGCCCACAACTACGTCTGGGCGAAGGCCCTGGGCTGGGACGTCAAGGCCAGCGGTGGCCGGCTGCTGAACGCGGCTCTGCGTCTGCCAGCACCTCAGAAACAGAAGAAGGGTAAACCGGAGGCGGCCTGAGATGGCCTGAGGCGGGAGCCGTGGGCTCACCTGAACCGGAAGGCTTCAGGGCGGATTTGGCCGCAGTCCGCGGCGGTCCGTTTGAGTGTGGGCAGGGAATGCCAATTCGATGCCAATTCAAGGGAGGTCCACCATGCCGACAACCTCGGTCATGGACACCCCGGTCCCGCCGGTGGGGCTCGTCGCCTGGTGCAACACCTGCCGGCGTTACGTTTCCGGTGGCGCCGCCGGCCAGCGCTGCCCCACCGGTGATCCGGTCTGTTACTCGATACTGGTGAACCGTCGCGCCATGTTCTGCCCCCTGGGCGGTTGCCGGGAGAAGGACCTGGTTGTCCTGGCGCCGGCGTCTCAGTCGGCAAGGGACGTCTGGCGGATCCACCTGATGGCAGAGCATGACGTTCAGGCTTTACAGAAAGGGGGCAGTGTGGTGGCAGTGCGCCCCGGTTATGAGGAATGAGGGGATAAAGTGGTAAATCTTCACCGACATTTCAGTGAGGTGGATCCCCAGGGCCCGACCTGCTCCTGCAAAAGTCTCCGCAGGTGGTTTGGGTTTGGGTCATCGACGACAAGGCCAGGTTTCTCTGCGCTCCATGCGAGAGGGCGCAGGTGGAGGAAATCAGGGCCACCGGGGGCAGGTAGTCAGAATCGGCCATTGCGGAAAGGCTGAGTGATATGAGAACGAAGTATGTACAACCTGCCGCTGAATACGTTGAGGCGGCAGCTGCCACAAACGCGGTCTGCTGCAATTACCAGGGCGGCGTAGCGGACCAGGTGGTACCGCTCCTCGAAGTCGGCGAAGTCGCCGTCCTCGCCCAGGACGTTGAGGTGGGTGAGTTATTTGGTCAGGAGCTACTCTCCGCAGGGGGTCATGGCGCCTCCCGGCTTTAACGACCTCTGCCAGTCGGGATAGGGACTTCCACGACTTCTCCGGCGTGGACGGTGTAGAGCGCATCGCGGATCTCCACGGTGCATAGTCGGACGAAGGGCCACCGGGGGTTCATCAAGACTACTATGCCAATGGTCCTTCCAGTAAGGTTCTGCTGGTAGCGCATACTTTGGTCCGTGGTAATCAGGACCTCGTAGCCATTTTCCTCGGCCCTGTCCAGCAGGTCTCCGTTCCTGAGATTCGCCCAGCCCATCCTGGCGGCGGTGTGGATTATGTGGTCTCCCAGGTGCCGGCGCAGCGGGGCCGGGGTGCCGTTGTCAAACAGCAGCTTCATGTTTCAGGTCCTGGAGCAGGTTGGCTTCCAGGTGCTTGAGCACAGCCCGGACCTGCCAGTCCTCTACTCCCTCGAACCAGTCGAGGAACTCCTCGATGGTGGCGCCCGCCTCCAGGTTGGCGAACAGGTGTGAGAGGGGCACCCTGGTATTGGTGAAGACCCAGGCGCCGCTGACTTTGCCGGGGACCTGTTCCACCGCGGGGCAGTTTTCCCAGGTAAACATCTGATTGTCTCCTTGAACCTTCTGTTGAGCCTGGTCTCTACTGACATTTTCCTCTTCTGGAGGGGCCTGGTCAAAGGGTAGAATGGGAGGGTCTCACGTGTCCCTTAATTCCCATTTTGGTCCTTGTTGAAGGTTGTGAATTTCAGGTTCCTGAATGGAGCCTCGGCACCTGGTGCCGGGGTTGGCCTTATTTTGCCGTGAGGAAGATATTTAGCTTGCAGCGGCCGTACCTGTGTTCCGGCAGCTGTTTAAGCCCTTGCCGCAACGGGTATGAGTTCGCCGTTGACCGGGTCTACGGCCATCAGCGCCTGTTCCAGGGTGATTACTCCCAGGAGGCTGGGCTCGCCTTCGTCAGCGAAGCTCACGGTGGTGATGAACTCCTTTCCGGCCAGTCTGATGGCAGCGTCTCCTACGTCCAGCGGCTTTATGCCGCCGTCGGCGAGCTTGGAGCGTTCGACCCGGGTGACCGGTACGCCCAGTGCTTCGAGCATCTGGCGAGGTACGGCTGTGTAGGTGCAGCCGGTGTCCACCTCGACTTCCAGTGGCTGGAATGTTTGGGGTTCATGGTGGTGGGCCACTTGGATAGTGGCCAGGACAGTTCCCATGGGTGTCTCCTCTGTTTGGCTTCAGTTTCCTTTTACGGTGATATTCTCCGTGGCTTTAAGGTTCTGGTCAACGTTGGCCTGTGGTGCGTCTTCAGTGAAGGTGCAGCCTTCGCCTCCTCGCCATTCGCTGCACGCCCAGAATCGGCTTCCGGTTCGTGAACTCTCCCTTATTGTCAGGATTCCCAGCCCGCATGATGGGCAGGTTCGCTCTCTGTGTTGGCAATCGTTATTGGTGCATCTTGTCGTGCTCTCTGCTTTGACTGGGTTTGCTTCGGATACTGCGTAGCCGTTTTTGCAGACGGTACATCTTGGTGCCAGGTGCCGGCATCCTGGGTAGTTGGTACAGCGCAGGTGTTGGCCGGTCTGTGAGCGTACCAAGTGGCCTTTCTTGCAGGCTGGGCAACCTGGGCTTAGCTGTCCTAATTCACGAACTTCGGGTGCTAGTTGGAGGAGCTCTCTGATGAATGGTGAAGGTCGGTTAGGGTCTGCTACTAAGTATGTAGCCTTTTTGCCCCTGGTCATGCCCACGTAGAACAGGCGCCTTTCTTCGGCGTTAGGATATGGGGCGTCGTCAATAGGGGGAGCCACGAGGTCGAGCAATGGGTCGTCTTCGCGGAGGCAGGGGAATCCGTAGATGTCATCTGCCAGGTCGAGGACTACGACGTAGTCGGCCTCTCGTCCCTTGGCACCGTGTACTGTCGAGAAGTTCTTTTGTGCCCAGGCTGGCAGGTTGTCCCTGCTTAGTCGGAAGCGTCCCAGGATTAGCGTGCTGTCACTGGGGTTGCAAGATGCTTTGATTTGGTCGAGGGCTGTATTGGCGCCCTGACGTTGGTTGGCGTCTGCGATTACTATCAGACTGCTTTTGCCTTGTTCGTTTGCGGTCTTGAATTCTCGTCGGGTTTGGTCCGGGTTTTGTTGGATAAAAAGCGCTGAAGGGCGGGCTATGTCGTCGCCGAAGCGGAATGTTTGGGTAAGTGCTAGTTTTTTGGTGAATCCCAGGTATTCCTGCACTTCGTTGAATAGCCTCACCTGGCTGCCAGTGAAGCGGTAGATGGACTGCCAATCGTCTCCGACCAGGAAGTAGGCCATGCCCTCGCTTTGGAGGGCTTTTGCCAGTGCCATTCTGCCTGGGGAGATGTCCTGGAACTCATCTATGAGTACGTGGGTATATTGGTGTTGCCATTGTCCTCGGGTGATGATGCTGGTGGCTTGGTTGATCATGTCGTGAAAGTCTATGGCGTTCTCCGCTTCGAGTTGGGCGTCGTACTTTTCTCTGGCGCAACGCCAGATCTTGAGGAACTCGTTTGCGCGGCGTGGGTCCTGGGATGATGTCGCCCGGTAGTCTATTTGGGCTTGGCTGATGTTGCTTGACTTGGCGTGATTGAGGAAGTGGGTGAGAAGGTCTGCGAGCCTGCTGATTTGTAAGCCGTTGAGCTCTTTGATGAGGTCCTGCACTGGGACAGTCCGGCGTTTTACGTTGTGCTGGTCCAGCTTCTCTGCAAGGTGTTCGAGCAGCTTTCCTTCCTTGTGTTCCCAACTATAGGTTTCGACCAGGACTGTCTTGTTTTGGCTATGTTGACTGCGTTTCCATATCGCTCCCTGTTCGTATCCTACCCATCCAGGCGGCGCGTGCCCTTCTTCGTCGAGCGCGAAGTGCTCAATGTAGATGCCGTAGTCGGTCAGGTAGAAATCAGGTTGGTACTGGCGGTACTGGTTGGAGGCGGTTCGTATCTCGTACTGCTTTTCGTATTCGTATGCGACGTCGTTAGCGGCGAGCCAGTTGGCGATTGTGAGTTCCTCGAAGCTTTTGACGAGATCGCCTTTGAGTGTTCGCAGCTCGCTGTTTTTTATGTAGTGCTGGTAGTCAGCTTCGGTTTCCATTGTGTCATCAAACGGGCTTTTGTACTGGCTTGGCATGTTTACCAAGAAGTTCAGAATTGCCCGGGCCAGTTGGTCGTCCTGGGTCATCTCACGTATGAAGGATTCCATGGTGCTGCGGATCCGGAATGTGTCGTTGGCCATGTTTGAGACCGTGGGCATCTCCGTGGTTTGGCCTATGACCTTTCTTCCGAAGCTATGGAACGTTGCGACGTCTATTCCCTGCAACTTGGTGGGAAGGGTGTCCCTTATGTCCTTGGCTGCATTGTTGTTGTAGGCCAGTACGAGGATGTGTTCCGGTTTGACTTTTTGGTCAGTAACCAGGTGAGCCAGCTTGCCGGTGATAACGGTGGTTTTTCCGGTCCCAGCGCCTGCTGCTACCAGGGTTACGTCCTCGTCAGTCGCAGCAGCTTGGGCTTGCTCTTGCGTCAATTCCCTGTAGCCGAGTTTGACTCCTGCTCTGGCGGCTTTTTTCGCCTGGGCATCGACGTACTTCTGGTTGGCTTGGCTGCGATTCGTTTCTTTTGCGACTATTATTTCTGCGGCTTTTATGTCGTCTAGGAGTTTCTTCCCGCTTTGGCTAAGGTTTGGAGCCAGGTCTGGTGTGCAGCGAGACGTGAGTGCGGTGATTTGATTTGCCGCCTTGATAGCCTGAGATTTTCTTAGGTAGCTGTTTTTGGGGATTAGTGCAGGTAATTGGGGGTGTAGGGCCTTGATGTCTGATTCCAGTTTGCGGACCTGTTCCTGCAGGGAAGCTTGGCGTTTTCGGTGTTCAGTCTCTTGGTAATGTTTTACCCCTTGGGTAATTGCGGAGTGAAGCTCTCTGACGGGTTGCTCTTTGAACCCGGATAATTCTATTTTGGTGCCGTTGTTCAGGGTAATGATGATTGCGTGATGCAGGAGGCGCAGGTCTAGGTCGACACTGCCGATTTCGCTGTTGGCAAGTGATTTAACGCTTCCGCCGGTGATGCGTAAGGTGGTCCCATCGTACCGGGCTTTGGTGGGCTGACCCGGATTGAAGACCTTGTACAGGCCTTGGGCTTCTGCTGACACTATTCGGGTTGGAGATGCCATGTCGTCCTGGTTCGCTCGCATCTGGGCGTGGTTTTTTGGGGTGGGTGAGCTGGCGTCTGGCGTCTGTCCATGTTCTGGAGCAACTTTAACAGGTTGGTGCCGGATGTGTTGCAACGCGGCAAGTGGTGTCGTTACTTTCCCTTGAGGTAAATGTTGAGCTTGCAGCGGCCGCACCTGGCCAGCCGTTGTCCTGGCTGAGGGTTGCCGCCGCCGGCTACCTTGAAGCCGCAGGCGGGACATTCGGCGGTCCAGTGAAACTTGAGCTGGCTTTTCCTGACACTGGCCTCCTTGCCGGCGTTGGCGGGCGGTGCGGTATTTTTCGCAGGCGATGCTTTGGCCGGTGGCGATTCGGGAGCGGGTTCTGCCGCCGCCCTTTCCAGAGCCTCGCGGTCTGACTTGCTGAGCCTGTCTGCGGGCCTGGAGCGGCCCAGGAGCGACTTTCTGTTGGTCATTGGTCCTCTCCGTCGGTCATTTGCTCGCTGGAGCTAATTCCTGGTCGTCTGCAGCCGGTTAAAGACCTGGGCTGCTTCGAGGACTTCGTTGTACCGCTACGCTGCAGCCTCCTGCAGGGTGGCCTGCGGGCCGGGGCTCTGGGCGCGTAGCAGACAACCTTTGCATCAGGTATCCCCTTCTTCGCGGCGGCGTACTCGCAGCTGGTTCGGCGTAACCACGATCAGGTCTCTTCGGCTCATTGCCTCTGTGTGAAGCTGAATAATTTCTTGCATTGCAGCGACCTTATCCTCGACTGTCATCTCCACGAACCGGATGATACAGGGGTGGGGCAGTCTTCTTATGAACACCGGTTCTCCGAAATCCTTGTCTTCAGTAATCAGGATGCGTTCTTCCTCCAACGCCCAGGCCAGGAATTCAGCGTCTGGAGTCCGCGGACCTCTGTCGACAGCCGAAACGACGTCGTGCCCCTGACTTGCCAGCATTGATCGTAGAGCCCGGGAGAAAGCACATACGTCAATTAGAAACCGCATCTTCGCCTATCGGACCTGGATTCGCTCGTGCACCTGTTCACCGGCCACCGAGCGGTGGGCAAATACCTGGCAGGCTTGAATGTCCTCGGGTTCCAGGAACGGGTATTCCCGAAGGATGGTCTCGGCAGTTTCCCCAGCAGCCAGCATTCCCAAGACATGCTCGACGGCGATTCGCATGTCCCGGATTATTGGCTTGCCACCGAAAACGTCTGAGCGGGAGGTGATGCGTTTTAACAGTTCCTGGTTGTTGGACATTGTGTTCCTCCGAAGGAATCTGACGATGAATCTCTGGACTTGTCCATCCGTTGGAGTGCGTCTCGCCTGGGTTCTTGTTCTGTGTAAGAATGCGCCCTCCGCAGCGGGCCACAAGGAACTTTATCCCTCGATGTCCGACACAACGAATAGCTAGTCGCCGGCAATGACGGTGTGGGCGTAGGCGATGCAGGCTGCGAGGTCTTTGGGTTCCAAGGGTAGTCATCCAAGAGTTCCTCCTGAGTGGCGCCGAGGACCAGCTCCAGCGGCATTAGCTCGATTATAATTCTTGCATTGCCCCAGAGGTCTCTCATGGTTTCTTCAACAATATCTCCCCAGGCAGCGCATCCCTGCAGGGCCGGTATTTCAGCACAGTCCATCAAGCCACGGACCCCGGAGGATTCGCGGAGCGTGTGCTCCGCCTGGTAAATCTCTATCTCTCGCTCCGCGGCCCTAGCGCCGATTCCGGTCTGTGGGTCCGACTCCGCCGCCGCGGTCTGGGCTTCCAGCGCCATGCTTCCGGTAGCAACTGTGTTGCCGACAGCTGCTGGCGCTGGACCTACATATGGGATCCTCGCACTTCCAGCAGGGTTCTAGGTGGTCTTCGTTTTCGTGAACCGTGTGGCAATGGACGCAGGTGCGCCTGGCCAGCCTGATCCTCTGGGCGTCCGCTTCTCTTTGCTGCAGGTCTTGCTGCAGGTGTTCCAGGCCGTAAGTCTGGAAATGCTTGACGGCCGCTCCCAGGAAGTCCCATCCCGTCTCATGAAGTAAGGACCAGTTGTCCTTGACCAAGGCCTTCACCTGTTCTTCTTCCGCGGTCCGCTGTTGGCTGGTGAAACCTGGTGTGAGACCCGGAGAAATGGAATAAGAACTGAAATTCAGAGAGAGGTTATTAATATCTTCTCTCTCTCCTCTTTCAGTTCCTTTATGTTTACCCGGTGTGACACCCGGTTTAAACCCGGTGTGACACCCGGTTTGGTCTTCGTAACCGGGTGTCACACCGGGTTTGGTTTGGTCGGAGGATGGATGTAACCGGGTGTGACACCCGGTTACGTCTTCCTGTAATCTGGTGTGAGACCCGGTTTGGTTTTGGGCAAACCGGGTCTCAGGCCCGGTTACGTTCATGTTGAGGGTGACTCTCTGGACTCTGTTCCGGCGTCCCTGGTCGACCAGGATGCCGAGTTTGATGAGCTTCTTGCGGCCGTCCCGGATGAAGTCCTCGTTATAGCCCAGCTCGTGCGCCATGGTGGCTGCACTCTTCCAGCATCCTCGGGGTGTGCCGGCGTCATGGGTGTAGGCTTGGAGGATGGCCCGTTCTCCACCAGAGAGGTTGAAGTTTATTCCGACGGCGGTGGCCCACTGGCGCCTGGCCACTGGCCCTGGGTATTCGGAGTAGTCGGGTTCCGTCCCCTGCAGGACTTCGGTGTGAGGCAGCTGGCCGTCCCACTCGCCGGTGTCAGGTGAGTAGTGGCCTTGGGGCGGTCTGCGCTGGATTACTGGGCGATTTTCGCCCTCGAGGGGGATTGAATCAGATGTAGCCCGGTGGTAATCTGTACCCATGGGTCCAGTTCCTCTGCGCTGAGTTTGCCGCTCGCTCGGGGGACTTTTAGCTAGGCGACCGATGGCCTAAATCGGTCGCCTTCTCATTTTATCTCATGTACCTGCCAGTGCCGTTTCTTGGATTATGCTCGGGCATGTTTCCTCGCCCCTGCAGATCAAAACAATAACCTTGTCGGAGTCTCCTCCGGCTGCTTTATAAGCGTGCCGGCGGCAAGTTATTTTGCTGGCGTACGCCCCTGGCATCGCCTCGAAGGCTACCTGCGCTCCGTTGATTCGAAGAATCCAAGCATGAAAATGTTTGGTTACCTCTTCCATTGGGCCCCTCCTGTCCTTGGTTGATCTTCAATTAACAGGATGAAACAATAGTACCATATGCTGTCGCGCCGGGGCAATGTTATGTAATTCCAATTACCAGGTGTGTTCCTTGGTGGGTGCTGATCTGAAGGGATCCCATCAGGACAGACTGGAGGTAAACCGCCAAGTAGGGGAGATTGCCCGGCCTGGAACGGGACCCTGGCTGGGTGGCGTGGGCATGGTTTTTATCCCGAATACACCGAAGGAGTGGTAGTTGCAATCAGCACCACCTGCTACGCAGTGTTCCACATCAACCGACTCAACAGACTGGACACCTCGGAGAATAATAGAGACTGGGAAGCTCATCCCTCTGTGCACTATTGAATCATTTGCTCATATCATCATTTGATTGCTTGACCTTGGCCGCGTTCGGAGGGTACGCCACCTTCGCCTCCATGGCCGCGGCCCTTCCTGTTCCCACCGGAATCACGAAAACTCGCACATCCTGCCTCTGGATTGGAGGCTCCATTTATTGTATCATTTGCTCAGGTAATCATCTAATTACTTGATCTTCTGATCTTGATAACACCGAACTGGAGCGGCACCATGCCCGTTGTCGCGATCGTGAACCAGAAGGGAGGCGTCGGCAAGACTACGCTGGCCACCAACCTCGCCTGGACCCTGGCACAGACCGGATCCGTCCTGCTCCTCGACGCTGATCCCCAGGGCAGCGCCCGCGACTGGGGCCATTTCAACACCGCCGGTCCCGAGCAACTGTCCGTCCAGGGCACCGGCCGTGATCCGCTGGTCGAGCAGGTACGCAGACTGTCAAGCCGTTACGACTGGGTGATCGTAGATGGACCTCCCGGCATCAGCAACGTTAGCGCCGACGCTGTGCGCGTGGCGGACGCCGTCCTAATACCTGCCAAGGCCAGCGCTTTCGACGTGTGGGCCGCCACCGATATCGTCGAGGCCATAAAGGCCCGCCAGAAGTCCAGCAGGGGCATCCCGAAGGCCGCATTTGTCATCACCATGGCCAAGCCTCGCACCCGCCTCGGACGGCAGATCGACGCCGCCCTGGCCGAGTTGGGCCTCCCAGTGCTGCAGAGTAGAACCACCGATCGGGTGGCGTACACGCAGGCTGGCAACGACGGCACGTCGGTGTTGGCCGGCCCCGACCGCACCGCACGCGATGAGATCCTCGCCATACGAGACGAACTGGAGCAGTTGATTCCATGAGCATCAATAGCAGACCACAGCGCGACGACCAGCAGGACCGGAGTGCCTTCTTGGAACGCGCCACCGAGCAGGACACCGCCAAGCTCCAGTGCTGGATTCCCGCCGACCTGCACCAGTGGCTGAAGTTTAAAGCCGTCGATGGCCACACCAACATGACCGCATTGGTTGTTGAGGCTCTTGAGAACTTCCGCCATGGACACAACTCTTGAACCACCGGTTCAATAAGATCCTGCGACGATGGATATCATGTGCTCATTTAATTATGTGATGATTTGATTAGTTGATTATTGCCCGACTCCCTTCACACACCGGTTTAGGGGGCGATTCCGGTAGGGGGCAGGATCGTACGCTAAGGAGAAAGGGTCGCAATTCAGTGTGCGATAGACGGTCGGCTCTGAGGCGGAGAAGAGTTCGGCGAGGTCGCTGATGGAGTACCCGCCGGTGACATGCATGCGGCATAGCCCCGCTGTTGTTGGTCGGACAGTTTGGGTTGCTTGCCGCACAATTTGCCCTTATCGCGGATGTTGGCCATGACCTCGCGGGTGCGCATGCGGATGAGATCTGCCTCGAACTCGGCGAAGGTGGCAAGGATATTGAATAACTTCTTGCCCATGGGATCGTCCGGGTCGTAGAGGGTCCGGCCGAGGGCCAGTTTCACGCCCCGTTCCCGAAGCAGGTCCGCGATGGCGCGGGCATCGGGAACAGACCTGGCCAGGCGGTCGAGTTTCGGCACGACCAGAGTGTCGCCCCGGCGTACGGCGGCGATGGCCTGGTCGAGGCGGGGCCGCGCCCGGTTGGTGCCGGTGAGGCCATGATCGGTGTAGATGCGATCCTCGGCGACACCAAGCTCCAGGAAGGCCTGATGCTGGGCAGTCAGATCCTGTTGGTGAGTGGAACAGCGCGCGCATCCGATGAGCGTTGGCGTCATGGGTAGAAGTGTACGGAACGGGTTCCGCTTTCGCAATTGTTGCCGTACCATTCATATGAGACGGTTCTGGCCAGGGTTTGGCGGTGGCCGGGGCGACGGGCTGGGCTGCCCGCTGGACGTACCCCTTACGGACAGCGCTGCGCCTGCCGGTGTGAACGGATAACGGAGAGATGGAACATGCCGAGACGAAGCATCTGGAGCGCGCGCCAGTGTGCGGCCATGTTCGACCTGCCCTCGGACGAAGCCGTCCTGCTGCGCCATTACACGCTGTCCGACGACGACATCGAGCAGATCCGGGTGCGGCGTGGGGGGCACAACCGGCTGGGATTCGCGCTCCAACTCTGCGCCTTTCGATATCCGGGGCGTATTCTGGCGGAGGGCGAGGCCATTCCCCTGAACGTCCTTCGCTTCATTGCCGCGCATCTGGGCATGCGCGTCGAAGACCTGGATGGATATGCAATACGGGAGGAGACACGACGGGAACACCTGGCCGAGCTCCGGCGCATCTACGGCTACCGGATGTTCACGGGGCATTGCGCCCGCGACTTGAAGACCTGACTGGAGAACCAGGCGGAAGCGGCGCGCTCGAATGAGGAGCCTGGCGCGGCGGTTCTTGGAGGAGTGCCGGCGTCGTCAGGTGATCCTGCCGGGTTCATCGGTGCTGGAGCGTCTCTGTGCGGACGCACTCGTTGCCGCTGAGCGCCGGATAGAGATGCGCATCGCCGCGGGCCTGGACGATGCCATGCGCCTGCGTCTCGATCGGCTGCTTGCCGAGGAAGTCGACGGCAATGTGAGCCGGTTCGTCTGGTTGCGCCGGTTCGAGGTGGGCCAGAATTCAGCCGACATCAACGCTCTTCTCGATCGCCTTGAATTCCTGCAGGGCTTCGATCTTCCCTCCGATCTGCTGGAGACCGTTCCTCTATCAAATCCGGCTACCCGGTTGCGTCGGACCAATGAGCGCCTCTCCGTTTGTCGGTCGAAGGCAACCGTAAACCTAACCAACCAGGCAATAGTAGAGGACCTTGGATCGGGCGTCCCACGGCGCAAATCACGCAGTTTATCGCTCTTTCGGGACCGAAACTCAAGGGTGGACCTACCGGTACGGCGCGTCCATTGCCGAGCCTTGACCGACCCGGCCCAGGATGAACCGGCCGTCAGTGCCGGTCCCACCTGGAATCTGCGGCCGGCGTTGCCATCTTTTGGCGGGAGCGGCGCTCTCCACGAATGCCGGAGCCCAGCGGGACTTTGCAGCATGTCTCGTACAATGATACACTTGATGCGCTGCGGCGGCATGGCGAAAGGCACCGCTCTGGAGGATGATGAATGCCGACAGTGGCGGTGGAAGGGCAGTTCCGCTTCGTGGTGAACACCAGGGAAAACACCTTCGAACCTCCCCACGTCCATGTTTGGGTCGGCAATGAGGACGTTTGCCGGATAGAGTTGAACGGGGGCACCTACATGGACCAGCCTCGCCCGGGCAACTTCCGGGACATCATGCGGGCCTACGCGAGACACGCGGCGGAGATCAGGGAAACGTGGGATGTCATCCACAGGAGGTAGCCGATGGACGTGGCTCTGGTGAAAAACGCCAACCGGATGATGACCACCGCCAGCTTGGTAGATAACGGGATTGAGGTATGCTTCGCCGACGGGCTTTGGGGCCTCATTCCCTACGGAGAAGTGCCCGAAGTCAGGACCCGGAAGGGAATCTCCGGCCTGGAGTTGCCCAACCCCTACGAGTTGGTCCTGCAAACCTCCGGGAGCGAGGGCGTTGAGATTCCCTGGGACTTCGCCCGGCACTACTGCGACGCAACCTACCGGCCAACCATCGAGGCCATAGCGGCCCTCGGGAGGCAGACCATCGGCGAGCGGGTGCGACGTTACCGGGAGTCGGCAGGGTTGACCCAAGTGGCGTTGGCCCGGGCTGCGGACATCGGGAGGGCCACCCTAGTGAGGCTGGAGAACGGGGAGCAGTCCCCCCGGTTCAAGACCCTGAAAGCGGTCGCCGGCGCCTTGGGGATCGACTCCCCGGATTTGCTGGTCGAGCCGGAGTTCCTGCCCCGGTAGCCCGCCAAGGATTGTAGACAAGGGAGATGGACATACGGGAATGGCGGAAACCGGAAGAAAGCTGACAGCGGCGGTGGAGGAGTATCTCGCCGAGCTGCGCCGCATCCGTTCTACGGGGGCGGCACCGGCGAACTGTCCTACTATCCACCGCTGTCCAATCTGCTGAACGCCGTGGGTGGCTCGCTGCGGCCGAAGGCGTATTGCGTCAGCCAGTTGGCCCAGCAGGGAGCCGGACATCCCGACTTCGGACTCTATTCCGCCAGGCAGGTTTCGAAGGGCCAGCCCAGGCAGGGGCAACTCCCCGAGGGCGGCGTGGTGGAAGTCAAGCCCGCTGGCGACGATGCCTGGCTTACCGCCGAAAGCGACCAGGTCAGCCGCTACTGGCAGCGCTACCGTCTCGTGCTGGTCACCAACACCCGCGACTTTGTGTTGCTGGGAGAGGACCCGCAGGGCAACCCCGTCAAGTTGGAGACCCTCCGGCTGGCTGAATCCGCCGCCGACTTCGAGACCAGGCTGCAACACCCCCGCGCCTTCAGCAACAGCATGGGCCCGGCGCTGGCCGAGTACCTGGGCCGCGCCCTGTCCCACCGGGCCACGGTGTCGGAACCCCGCGACCTGGCCCGGCTGCTGGCCTCCTACGCCCGCGACGGCCTGGCCCGCGTGGAAGCATCGGGCGACGCCCCTTCACTCGACGCCCCTTCACTCGACGCCGTGAGGTCGGCGCTGGAGGAGGCGCTTGGGGTCAAGTTCGAAGGCGAGCGCGGTGCGGCCTTCTTCCGCTCGACGCTGGTGCAGACCCTCTTCTACGGCGTGTTCTCGGCCTGGGTGCTGTGGGCGCGGCAATCGCCCTCGCCGGGTCAGAGGTTCAACTGGCACGAAACGCCCTGGCTCCTGCGCGCCCTAATCCTGGAAGCCCTGTTCCGGCAGGTTGCCAGCCGGGAACAGATGCAGTCGTTGGACTTGGTGGAAGTGCTGGACTGGACGGCGGCAGCCCTGGACCGTGTGGATCGCGACGCCTTCTTCGCGCGCTTCAATGAAGGCGAGGCGGTGCCTTACTTCTACGAGCCGTTTTTAGAAGCCTTCGACCCGGCCCTGCGGAAGCAGGTCGGCGTCTGGTACACGCCAGCCGAGGTGGTGTGGTACATGGTGGCCCGCGTGGATTGCGCCCTGAAGGACGACCTCGGCATGGAGGACGGGCTGGCCGCCGAGAACGTCTACCTCCTCGACCCCTGCTGCGGCACCGGAGCCTATCTGGCCGAGACGCTGAAACGGATAGCCGACAACCTGCGGAGCAAGGGCCCTGGCGCCCTCACGGGGGCACGGGTGAAGCAGGCGGCTCCGCAGCGTGTGTTCGGCTTCGAGATCATGCCCGGGCCCTTCGTGGTGGCCCATCTCCAAGTCGGCCTGACCATGCCGGCCCTGGACGCTCCCCTGTCCGACGACGGCAGCGAGCGGGCCGGAGTGTTCCTGACCAACGCGCTGACCGGCTGGGAGCCGAGAAGGCAGAAGCCGCTGCCCTTCCCCGAGCTGGAGGAGGAGCGGGACCGGGCCAAAAGGGTGAAGCAGGACACGCCGGCTTTGGTCATCCTGGGCAACCCGCCCTACAACGGGTTCGCGGGCATGGCCGTGGATGAGGAACGGGAGTTGTCCCAAGCCTACCGCACCGTCAGGGAAGTGCGGAAACCCGAAGGTCAGGGGCTGAACCACCTGTACGTGCGCTTCTTCCGAATGGCGGAGCGGCGCATCGCGGAGAAGACCGGGCGGGGCGTCGTCTGCTTCATTTCCAACTACTCGTGGCTAGACGGGCTGTCCTTCACCGGGATGCGGGAGCGCTACCTGGAAGCCTTCGACGTCATCCGCATAGACTGTCTCAACGGCGACAAGTACAAGACGGGCAAGACCACCCCCGAAGGCAGGCCCGACTCCAGCGTTTTCTCCACGCCGGGCGACCCAGTGGGTATACAAGTGGGCACCGCCATCGCCACGCTGGTCAGAAAGGCGGAACATGCCCCCGCAGAGTCCGTGGGCTTCCGCCACGTGTGGGGTCAGGCCGAGCTCACGGATTTGACCGATACTGCGGAAGCGGAAGCGGCCGCGCTGTACGGCACAATAGAGCCGGTGCTGCCATTGGGCCTGCCCTTCGCCGCTATGGCCGTTACCTCCGATTGGGATTAATGGCCCTCCCTGCCCGACCTGTTCGCAGTGGCTTTCTCAGGTGTAAAGACGGCGAGAGACGGATTCTTGGTTGACATTGACCTGGAACGGCTGACGACTCGCATCACTGACTACTTCGACCCATTGCTGAGCCACGAGGAGATTGCGAGACGCTATCCAATATCGATGCAAGCCGCTCCTCGGTTCAACCCACGCTCTGTGCGTGATGGTCTTCTCGCTCGTGGCGGCCCCAAGGAAGCAGGGTTCATTAGATACGCTTACCGGCCTTTCGATAACCACTGGCTTTATTGGGAGGCAGACACCAAGCTTCTTGATGAAAAGCGAGCCGACTATCGGACCCATGTCTTCCCCGGGAATATCTGGCTGTCTTCTTCGCACAGGATCCGAAAGGGCGAGTCCGAACCCCAGACGGCATTCACACCCCATATTGCCTCGTACCATCTGATTGAACGTGTTGCCAATTGGTTCCCCGCATGGTTCCGCGACGATGGCTTGGCGCTGAATGGTGGCGGGGAGCGGCAGCGTCCCAACTTGTCGGCCGAGGCTCATGCGTATCTCGACCGGCTGGGTCTGGGGGTGGAGGACCTGTTCCACCACGCGCTAGCGGTGCTGCACGACCCGGCTTACCGGCAGGCCAACGCTGGGGCGCTGCGGATGGAGTGGCCGCGCATACCGCTGCCCAGCTGGCCCGAGGGGGAAGCTCCCGGCGCCGTCGATGAGTTGCTCGCCTCCGCCGCGCGGTGCCGGGAGTTGGCCGCGCTGCTGGACCTAGAGACACCGGTGCCGGTGTGACCGCCGGGACCCTGCGCCCGGCGCTGGCGTCCATCGCCGTCCCGTCCACCGCCGGAGGGAGGAACATGAGCGGGAACGACTTCGCGTTGACCGTCGGCTGGGGGCATTTAGGCACGGGCGACGCCGTTATGCCTGGTCAAGGCCGCGCCGTTGGACGCGACTACACCGTCGTTGAGCGAAAGGCGCTAGGAGACACTGTTGCCGTTCTCGGCGATGCCACGGTCGATGTCCACCTTAACGACAACGCCCGCTGGAGCAACGTCCCTGCCGCCGTCTGGAGCTACAAGCTGGGCGGCTACCAGGTGCTGAAGAAGTGGCTCTCCTACCGGGAAAGCAAGGTGCTGGCCCGCAGCCTGCTGCCGGAGGAGGTGCAGCACTTCACCGACACGGTGCGTCGCGTTGCGGCGATTCTGGGAAGGGTCAATGAACCAACCTGAAATGGACCAACTGCGAGACCACCGTCACAAGGTATAATGTGCTATGGAACCATCAATAGCGTCACACGTTGTTGGTGAGGCGCTCGTTACCAGCTTCGAAAATCTCAGAATCCTTCAATGATCGATTTCTCATGTTGTTGCCTGGAGAGTCAAGAATGGAACAGAATTTTGAAGGCTTTTATAGGTCATTGCAAAGAGGTCCTGCCTTTTTGTTGCTCGGGCAAGCATATTTAGGAGCAGAGACCGGTGTAGATCCTTTTCTATCGGAACTGCTACGCAAATTTGGGGCTACCCGGGATATTTCCTCGCATTATAGAGCTATCCTGGGATCTGAAGCTGGGATTTCACCTGAGGCTTCACTTGCATGGATGGATGAGTTATGCAGACGGATATCTACACCGGATTGGCTTAAGACCGTTGCCAGTTATCCTTGGAGCGGGGTATACGCATCGGCTATCGATTCTGTTTGGCCTACTGAGTTTCGGACGTCGTGGCGTGATGTATACCCACTGTTCGAAGAGAAGTACAAACCGGAAAACCCACGAAACAGATTAGTGCTTCACCTGACATTCTTGTATGGTTGCGTCAACAGGTCCGATGAAGCAGAACGCCCTCCGTTGGTACCGTTTGAATTGACGAAGCGCCGACAAGTAGCATTAGGATTGGCCCGTCGGCTATCAGAGGAGGTCACTCCTTTCGGGGCGCTCGTTGTCGACGGTTACGCGGGTAACGCCGACTGGTTGACTTTGGACGACTTTCTTCCAATCGTGGATGCCCTGAACACCGGACAAACGCATATATTCAGCGCAACCCATGACCTGTTGACCCACCCCGATGTCAAGTACCTCACCGAGAAGGGTAAGCTCACCCTGCATGAAGAAGGACTGGCTCAGGTCTTATCGCGTGGGCATGAGTTGGGATTCTTGCGGCTAGGTGTTGCTCCTGATAGGGAAGAATCTGGTCGTAGGATTGCCATCGAAGATAAAGTTCTGGCAGTCCCCCGCGAAATCTGGAACCAAGTGTCAAGGTCTGCAACGGTGGTGGATGACTCTATGTTAGTTGAGCCTCCACCGTTGTCCGACGATGCTCGTTATCGAGAATTTCGGCGCTTCCTATCGGAATCGGCGCTGAGGCCTCTTTGGTCTGACTATGCCAGAGGCTTCGCGTACACCCGGCGCTACGGAAAAATACTGTTCAGTAGAACTGAGTTTAGGCTTAAACAGACCACGTTGAATGACCAGCCAACCATACTTCACGGCCAGACTGGCACCGGTAAGACCGTGGCTCTTGCGGAACTTGCTTATCAAATCCGCAAGCTGTCGAAATATCCTGTCCTATTCATAGAGCGGAAGACGCAAAGACCTCTGGCCGCTGATATCGACCATTTTTGCCAGTGGGCAGAGGACAATGGCGCTCCTTCGTGTCTAGTCATCTGGGATGGAATGCTTGACCCGAGGGAGTACTCCGAGTTCTTGAGGATTCTTACCAGCAGAGGGAGGAAGGTCGTTTTAGTTGGCAGCAGTTATCGTCAGTCAAGCCAGTACGCCCGAGGGGACCGATTTGTGGAGGCGCCAGCTCGCCTTAGTCAAGAGGAAACCAACGAGTTTACTGGGTTTCTCAGCAGTTTTTTGCCTTCCATTGATCAACGCTTGGAGTCTGCGCTCATAGCACATGATGAGTCGTATCTCGCCGCGCTGTATCGACTGTTGCCTCCGACCCGCTCTTTGATCAGATCTGGTGTAAGCAGAGAAATAGGTCACGCTGAACAGGCCGTTGCCCAGGTTGCGAGGAACGTCTCTAAAAACCATAGGAATATGGGTGCGCTGGCCTATGCGCTCGCGGAAGCTGGGATTATTGGCCAAGAATCTTCCTTGCTGGAAAATACTACTTTGGTTGACGGTGAGCATATCACCGGTTTCCAAGACCTCATTGGCCTAATAATGGTGCCCGGACGATTTGGACTGAATGTGCCAATCGAGTTACTCCTCAGGGCTTGGGGAAAAGGTGCGGTTTTAGATTTCCTCCAGCTGTTCGAGAACGTGGATGTGCTTAGATGGTACGAAGACTCCCAAGGGCGCGTCATGGTAGCCCCGCGTAATCCGTTAGAAGCGCAAATCGTTGTGCAAACACGCCTCGGCGGAGCTCGAACAGAAGTGGCTTTCATTAAGCGGCTCTTAACCGAGGTCCATGATGACCGTGACTCGTCTTCACAAAATGGGGAAGTGGAGTTTGCAGTAAGCATCCTACGGGCTGTTGGAGCCCAAGGGAGAAATAACGCATACTTCGCCCCACATTTTAGGGATCTCGCCGATTCGCTTCATGAACTGAGAACTGACCGTGGAATCAGAAATCCTCGAATAATGCTCCAAGAAGCCAATTTGCTTAGGGCAACGGCTTTCAGGTTGGGAAGAAATGGAGAACAAGAAGAAGAAAGAAAAATACTAGAGGGTGTAGAGGAGCTATTACGAAAAGCACTAGACCTGTTTGATGGGGACCGCAGAACAGCGTCGTTGAGAGCCGCTATCATGAACGAGTTAGCTACCACTTTGGGATCCCAGGCTAAAAACATGATTGCCTCCAACCAGCCTGCGGAGGCGGTCCGGTCTTTCCAGTCGGCACGCGAAGCGACTCATGAGGCTAGATTGTTAGACCCTTCGAATTACTATCCCATTGATGTCTTGTCATGGGTGACCCGAGACTTGCTGGCATCGGATATGTTGGATGAGCGGTCCCGAACCGAGGCAATCGCGGACTTACTAAATGTGTTTCAAAGCACTGAAATTCAGGATTTGGATGACAATCAGTTTGAACGGTTCAACTCACGCCGCCTAGAGTTTGGAGACCTGCTTGGAGACAAGCACCTGAGCGAGGAGGCATTTGCACAACTTATAGCCCAAGGTTCTTGCGCGGGGTTTTATCTACGGGCATCCCGTATGGCTGGAAACTTCCGTACCCGTAATAAGCTGACTGAAGAAGACGTCAAAAACATTCGGAGTGCCTTGAGCTATCTGGAGGAAAAGCGGCAAGAAGTCTCGGGCGACGCCCGGTGTCTGGAACTCTTCCTTGATCTTTCGTGGATGCTACACACTAGGACTCGATTGTTTGAGGGAGAACGTCAGACCCCCCCCTTAAATCAGGTCCATTGGCGCCAATTCTTGCAAACCATCCATGCCCTTGAAGCTACTGGGCAATCCCACAGAGGAGTAGCTCTAGAGTTCCTCCGCGGGCTTTGTCTTTTTCACTTGAATGAAGTTGAAGAAGCGATCCAAGTTTTCCGGGAGGTCGAAATCGGGGCTGACCAGGTATACGGCCGGCGACGGGTAGTTCGAAGCTACTTAGCAAGTACGCAAGATGGTCAACCCAGAACGTTTCACGGAACAGTTCGCTGGATATCAGAGAACGAGCGCAGAGGGGAGGTGTATGTAGAGGAACTCCGCAGGCATTTGCTTTTTCTACCGCGGGAGTTCGGTAGGCATGGCATCAGCCACGGGGAACCGCTGGGCGATTTCCACATAGCTTTCAATTTCCTTGGGCCAATAGCAGACCCCCGCACTCACTACGTCACATGATCGGAGTGGCTCGTGACTACACCGAATCCACACGGACTAATGTACGAGATCATTTCTCGCAGGGATGAAATGAATCTGCTGGCTTCAAGGGCGATCGGTGTCGAAGATCTGATTTTCAAAGAGCTATCGCTTCCCATGCCGAAGTTTAATCCTGCGGAACTGGGGTTTATGTTAGCAGTCTCGTGGTTGTTCGTACTGTACCACGAAGCAGGAAAAGTGGGGGTTGCATTTCTGGCCGATCGATTCCCAGCGTATTTCCTCGATCCTCAAAACCGATTGGTGGCTCATTACCGAGACATTCAACATTTTCGTACTTATCACCAACATAACCTCGACTTAAGCAAGCCTCATGATATAGAAATTCGAGAAGTGTGTGAAAAATGGCTCACGGAACAATGCGGTACCCCAATTCCTGGCAGCGAGGATCAGTGGAATGTATGCGTAGTATCACTTCTCTCCGAGGCTGTTAGTTTCCTAGATGCTTTGTGCCAGTGTATCCGTGGAATCGAGAATGACGAATCGCAGGAAATGATCGTTCGGGAATGGACTTCCCGGCTCAGGCGATATCATCCGCCCTATGAGTTTGACACGTTGATCTCAAAAGTAGCGAGTGATATGGGCAGGGACACGATAGATCCAGTCCGCATGCGTGAAAGGTACTATGGCAAGTGGACCAAAGACTTGACTTTGTTGCAGGGTGAGTATGAATTCGACGTTGAGGCCCGAAGATTGATCGAGCATACGTTTCTAACCGAAACAGCCGCGATCATCCCTATAACTGGGCAGGATGTGATGGAGGTATTCGGTATCCCTCCTGGCGCTCAAGTGGGTCACCTGCTAGAACGAGCGCATGCTCTACATCAGAGTGCTCCTTGCTCTCGGGATTCTCTATTACAATTGTTGATTCAGGAGGAGAAAAGGTCGTGAAGGTCAATCGCCAAGGTTAATTTGTTACCGCTGATGTAAAAGCGAGCGATATCACCGATGTTGAATTGGCCCACTACAGAATAACAGAATAGTGGGAATATCTGAGGTGGGCCTGGGTAACATCAATCAGCACTGGAGGAACCCAGCATGAACGAAGACAAGCATACCCTTCAGACCGCCGAGCTACTGATCCGCGAATGGTTCCCTGGGCAATTCGGCGACCGCTACTGCATCGACCGCATCGTGGGCAGCTCCTTCGGACGCAATGACCGCGAAGTAAACTACATCACGGTCTACCTCGCGCCTGGCGGTCCACCACTGAACCACGGGGAAACCAACGAGTTCGACATCCTCCTCAAAGAGGTGATGATTGGCCACAATATCCGCGAATGGCCAGCTATTGCCTTCGTAACTCAGGACTGCAAATCGCCATGACGACTAGCCAATTCCAATTGCCGTCGCCACTGGATCCGACCTCTCTTATCGACAGCGCCCATTACGCCGTCAACAACGCCCATCCCGGCGGCCCATCCCGCGAAGCAGTGCACCGGGCCATCAGCACTGCTTACTACGGCGTATTTCACGCCATCAGCGCCATCAACGCTGATGTCCAGCACGGAGTCCCCACAAACGCAGCCACAGCGCAGGCCTGGACCAACACCTACCGGCGAATGCGCCACAATTACGCAACTCGAAGCTTGGGGCAGCACTTGTTCTCCCTGACACAGGACGCACGAAGCCTGGCTAACTACTTCACCGGGCTAAAGACGGCCCGCGAAACCGCTGACTATGACCTCAACCGGGCCTTGACTTCCGGAGACGACAACTACTGGATTGGAGTAGCCAGGGCCGCCTTGATCTCCCTGCAGGCCATGACCGCAGCCGAACGACGAACATTCAGGAATATAGCCCTTAGCGGAAACCCGTAATTTCTAAACCGGTGGCGTCCCCTGCATGAGGCTCGAACTACCGGTAAGGGGCCGTGTTACCAAGGATCACAGATCCCCCAACCACATCTCGAAGATAGTTCCACCTACCGTGCACTCAGGCCCACCAAACTGGATAAAATCAAGAACTTTCCGTATCAGGTTAGATGTGGCAGTGTAATCGGCTTTCCCTTCGGCCTTACAGAAAATGAGGTTGCCAAGCCCCTGACGAAAAAACGGAGGCTTTCCCTTTGGGATGCAGGATAGCCGCGCGGGCTGTCGAGACGTTGTTTGCGCTGGCATCGTCAGAGTATGCAGATTCTGTGGTCAGTTTCAGATGCGAATAACGGACCGGCCGGTCCCTCTCGTTAATCCCATCTATCAAGAGTAGAGGGGGAGTTGGACTTCAGCCGGGCTGGAAAACCCATGTACAATGCTTTCCTTGGTTTCCTTCCAATGAAACCTTCAGCCTTCAATGGAAGATTCCAACGGTGTCTGAACGAAACTGGATTCTGTCCCAGGAGGATGCCGATGAAAGGGTGGAAACGTGGCGAAATCACTATAATGGAGCGAGCCCACGGCGCCTTTGGAAATCTGTATCCAAGGGAGTTCGCTGTGCTGGCGGAAATAGCTGATTAACCCGCAATATTGGCATTATACATGGAACAGAAATGGGGGCAGGTTCGAAGTGCTGATCGGACTATTCCAGTAAGGTGGTACAACCATCGGGGGCATGTCACTACTTCATTTCAAAGAGGATGGCGTTCAACATAGAATCCAACGATCAGGAGAGATAGAAGGAACCATCGTTCGGGAAATCCGGGTTTGATACTGGGTCGAATCCAACCTACGTGGCCTACGGTGATTCCGCTTGAAGCCGGCCAACGAGACGAGTGGTTAATGCTGCCATCAGAGGAACCCGAAGGTGCAATGAGCTCCTCGTTCAGCATCATCATTTGGCAGAATGTGACCGCAACAATCCTAAGTGGAAAGGAGCTAGACCCCACATGCCAGAATACGGTGTAACTCTCCTGTCAGGCGGACTCGACTCCACGACCGTGGCCGCCTATGCGAAAGAACATGTTGATTATATCTCTGCAATTACCTTCCACTATGGGCAAACCCATTCTAAGGAAGTCGACTGCGCGGCGCAGGTCGCCAGCATTATCGGCATTGAGCACGAATTGCTCGACATCTCATTTCTCTCGAAGATAGCTTGGTACTCCGCTTTGACCAATCCCGACCGATTTCCTGTGCCAGCGGACCGTTCCGTGGAGAAGATAGGATACGGGGTCCCGATTACCTATGTCCCCATGCGCAACACCATATTTCTTTCATTGGCCACGGCCTCCCTCGAAAGCAGAGTATTGCACTCCATTGAAATGGAGGGGGTCGATCCTCACAGCGTTGTCGCGTCAGTCTACATGGCTCCGAACGTCCTTGACTACAGCGGATACCCCGACTGCCGCCCCGAGTTCTACAGAGCGATGAAGAGAGCACTGGCTCTCGGCAGTAAGCTCTGGACAGAACACGCGGTGTCAGTCAACATTGAGACACCGATTATCGACCTGTCAAAAGCGGAGATAGTAGCCCTCGGAATGAAACTCGGAGCTCCGCTGGGATACACATGGAGTTGTTATGAAGGCAGGGAAACTCCTTGCGGGGCGTGCGACAGCTGTATTCTGCGCGCCAAAGGGTTCGCGGAAGCCGGAGTGCCTGATCCTTTGCTGGAACGCCTCGGGAGGGATTGATTCTCATTGGAACTTCTGCTAACTATCCCAACGCCGAACCGTAACCGTGGCCGGAGCCTATGGTGTTTCCTTCCAGTGGCTCGGCGATAGGCCGCAAAACCTACGCCTGCATCGTATGATCACCCGACACCACCATGCTTGACCCGAGAAGCAGGCTTGGTAGCCTCTGAGCTTGTTACGGTCCCGTGACCTACCATAGGGGAAGAGACGAACATTCTTGTGGTCATCCCAGCTTGCCGTAGGCGTAAGTAATCCATATCATCGGAGTAGACAGTCCTGACAAGGCTCTAGCTACCTCGATGGGCTAGGACGCAATTGCCGAATGATTCCAATTGACCGATTTCAAGCTGCACTGCAAACGGCTATGGGTGGTCGACTGTTGGACCAACAACAATTCGCCGTGGTATCCCAAACTCCTGGCAATCCGCTTATAGTGGTGGCTGGGCCAGGTACCGGAAAGACCACCGCAATTGTTGCCCGGGCGTTGAAGCTGGCTTTCGTCGACGGCTGGGACCCGAACAGCATGATGTTAACTACTTTCACCAAGAAAGCTGCGGCGGAAATGCGGTCTAGGATACTTGGTTGGGGAATCGGTGTTTCAGAGGCGCTAGGTAGCGGCAATTCCGATTTAGAGCGAAGTTTTCTGGAGAGTCTGGACATCAACAGATTCCGTACTGGGACATTGGACAGCCTCGCAGAGCAAGTCCTATCCGAATATAGACCCGCGAACACGAGCCCGCCCGTGGTCCTCGACGAGTTCATAGCCAACGGAGTATTGTTGAGGTCGGGTCTATTCGAGAACAACTTATGGCAAAATGCTGATTTGCTGACGTTCTCCTCCTGGCACTCTGGTAACCCAACTCCCTCGGTGCGGGACCTTTTGCGGCTCTGTAGGTCATATGCTGACCGTGCCGTTCATGACCTCCTTGACCTCCCTCAATTCGCTGCCGTCAATGGCCCCCACCAAGCTATGGCGACCGTAATTGAACAATACCAAGCAGGTCTGAGTAACTTGGGTCCCAGCGTCGTAGACTTTGCACTGCTGGAGTACCTATTCCTCGATCAGCTACGGTCTGGAGCACTTGACGGATTTTGCAGCGAATTGCAGGCTATATTCGTGGACGAGTATCAAGATACCAATGCGTTGCAAGAAGCAATATACATGGAGATAGCGAGGAAAACGGCTCACTCGATTACGATTGTCGGAGATGATGACCAATCACTGTACAGATTCCGGGGAGGCACAGTTGAGCTATTCAGTGGAGTGCAGCATAGGGTCCAGTCGGGCCTGAGCGGTAGCGTTCCAACAGTGCTATATCTCAGCAGCAATTACCGGTCGAGTCGTGAGTTAGTAACTTTTGTCAGCGATTTTGTAGACCTTGATCCTCAGTACCAGCCTTCTCGAATTCCAAATAAGCCCCGCCTTCAGGGACCACAATTTGACTTGGGCCTACCTGTTCTGGGACTCTTTAGACCGAATATTGACGACTTGGCCTACGACTTGGCCGAAATGATGGATTACCTCTTCAACCAAAGAGCCGTCAGTCTCACGACAGATGTTGGGAACATAAACCTGACGGTTCCCAACGAAGGGATGCCTGGTGACTGCGCCTTCCTCGGTTTTTCGGTTCGGGAGCAAACATCTTGGAACCCGTATGGAAGTGGAGGCCAGCCCAGACTGCCATTATTGTTGAGGCAGAATCTGTCGTTATTGGGTCAGCCGATCAGTGTGTTTAACCCACGTGGCCAGCCATTACACCAAGTGATCGAAGTGCGAAGGTTATGCGGGTTGATGCTGGAATGCATAGACCCTGGTGCTGTGGTCCAAAATTCCGTGTTGAATCTCGGTCCCCAGGTTGACGAGACCTTGAACCAGTGGCGAGGGGCGGCACGGAGGTTCATTTCTTCAAACCCTTCTCCTACGATTCCCAGTTCTTTGATTGACTTCGTAGCATCCTGGGGCTCAAAGACCCCTCAGATAGGAAACAATTGGCCCGACAGTATTCCTCTCTTGGACCTTTGTTACCAAATTTCCACTTGGCTCCCTTCGTTACACGAGGAACCTGAGAAGCAGATATTCCTGGAAGTCATCGCTAGAGCAATCACCAAGTCCGCTACGCTCAATCGGTTTGGATCTAGGGTGGTGAACGAACCGAATCACCTAGAACGTCCTAGTGTGTTAGAGGCTATACGCAACATTTTTGCCCCCCTTGCGATGGGAGATATATCTATTGACGAGGAACTTCTAGAGGAATTTCCACGTGACGCAGTCAACGTCTTGACTATTCACCAAGCCAAGGGGTTAGAGTTTCCGATGGTCATCGTTGATGTCGCTGCCCACTACAGAACCAACCATCCGTCGCATAGGAATATGCGATTTCCTGACCGACAGGAAGAAGTCCACATAGTTGAAGACTACACCATACCGCACAGCGAACTTCGGTCCGGTCAATTCAGACTTTGGCGTGATCGAGCCTTCGATGACTTGGTACGGAGATACTTCGTGGCATTTAGCCGGCCTCAGACTCTTTTGGTTCTAGTTGGCCTCAATGCCGCCCGTCCAGAAAGAACAATCAGAAATGTCGCACTGGGTTTCGAAAGGAGCGGCACTTCACACTGGGTGGGTAACGGAAGACCCTACCAAGAAATCCAGGATATAGGGCCCTTTATTCCATAGACAGCACACACAACTGAGGAGCAATTACCATGACTCTATTGCCGGTGAGAAACCCGATATACATGGTGCCAAACTACAGTGTGACGGGAGATATTCTCTCCTTCAGCCGATGTGGTCTCCAATACCGATACCTCAATGGTAGTTCTCTGCCTCCATCTCGGCCAGTCCAGATGTGGTTCGGAGAATTCATCCATGGTGTGTTGGAACTGGCGACCAGGTACTTCCAAGAAGGCCATTTCGGGTCTTTGCCATGGGACAGTGCCCAGATTGACTCCCAAATATGCGCCCCTGTTGTCGCTAGATTGGCCACCGAGGGAAAAACGCCTCGAAGTCGAGCAGCAGAAGAAAATGCCCGGAATCGGGCGCTAGTGGCCATCAACCAGTTGGGACCAGACCTGTTCCCTCTGGTTGAAGCCGCGGAAGTATCGGTAAGTGGCACGAGGCGAATGCCCCCAAACACCCAGTACCGAGCGAGTTACTTCGAGATTACTGGCCGGATCGACCTAGTAACGAGTTTTAGATTGGATGACTTTAAACCCGAAGAAAACCCAATAGTGGACGCTATCCGTGCCATGGTCCCCGAAGAATCCGCCAATGACCCATTCGAAGTCTTGGTTGACTACAAGGGGACGCGCCGACCTTCGACATCCTCGGATGAGTGGCAATTGTACGAGCGCCAGCTACAAACCTATGCTTGGTTGAGGCAACGGCAGCCCAATAGCCTCCCGGTTGTTGCTGGATTGGTCATTTTTGTCAACGAACTCCTGCCCACCACCTCCGACATGACGAAGCTAGGGGTGGACATTAACAAGGGTGAAACCGACGTCATTCCCGAGCCCAATAGCTTGGACCAACAAATCGTCTTGGGAACCCGTCATGGCGACTCGCCGTTTGGCCTTTCGTGGGGCTACAGATTGGCAAGAGCTCTGAGGGTCGTTCCCGTGGATGACGCAAATCAGAAAGATGCTTTGGACAGGTTCGACGGCATAGTTGAGCAGATCGAATCAAGTGTTGACCAAGAGCTTTCGTCTGGGTCGATCCAACAGAGTTGGACTCCCCGTCCGGTGGATGAAACTTGCGTGGCCTGTGACTTCCAAACGGTTTGTCCAATGTCCCCTTACCTGGGACCCGCTCTGGCACCCTTGGGTAGGAGGTCTCCTGACGATTTTTAGCTTGAAGACAGGTAGGTATGGCCAACTTCGACGTATAACCACGGGCTGAGGAGCGCCATACGCGGACTTCAATATAGGCTGTCATGCAACATTAGGGTGTTGTGGGCGCCACGCCGCTTGTTCCGGTTTGCACCACGGAATATCAGCATGTGTATCCCTAAACTCGTACAGAATTTGCAAACGCACTTCTTCCAAGGACGTTCCTCAAGGGTTCGGCGGTATTTTGTCTCCATAGACTTGGTCTCGCTAGACCTGGCAAGGTGGCTATCGTAGTTGAGGACAGCATCAAGAACCTCGTTGATACCAACTTCGTCCCTGTCGTATTGGCAAAGAAAGTTCAAGACCTCCAGTTCTTCTTTCTCCAATTGCTCGATATCGGCCTCCATTTCATTTAGGCGGTTCCGCGTGCGGCCATCCTTGGTCATGGGCACTCGGATGGCTGCGTACCAATTTCCGTCGGCGCCCAGATAATTTTGATCTGATCTAAGCCACGCCTTTCGGAAGTACGTAGCACTGTCGAAACTGTCAACTTTGAGCTCCCGGAAGAAGTCCTGCAAGCCGGGCCGAAAGATCCCAAAGAGATGAATCCACGGTCTGCGAGTTCGGGCATCGGCTGCTTTAGCCACGGCGGCTACTATACTTTTGACCTCCGCGTCGCCTTTCGGGACAAGACCCCCTATCGCCAAGTGGCGGTACCCCATCTCGTAATAATGGTGGACTGACTGCGCATACTGGTCGGGGCTCAGAGCTTGAATCGTCCCAACGGGGTTGAATTGAACTTTCCGCCGTCTAGCGGATTCAATGAAAAGCTCAGCGTTGCGTCGAGTTAGGTCTACCCTCTCTAGTCTTTCGGCGATGCTTAACTCGATAGCTTTTCCTTCCCGGCTTATTTTCTGTGCAGGAATGTGGTCGACGGAAGCTCCAAAATCAAAGCCGTAAGATTCATAGAGTGCTACTGCCTGGTCGACGGAGATAGCCGGGATATCCTCATTGAGGTAGCTGAAGGCCCCACAGTCTCCGAACAGGTACTGAGAATCAGTCAGACCGTAATGGCTTCGAAGCGGTTTGGGTGATAGGGAACTGATTTCAGTGCCTTCCAGTCTGCGCAGTGGCCCCTTCTGCGAACCTTGTTGAGCTAGGCTGACCAAAATTCCGTCGGACATCTGCTTGGGTTGCATGAGAACCGAACAATGTTTGTCGTTTCGCTCTTCACGTCTCGGAGCGGAAAAGGAATCGGACTCAAAATCAAAATCTGGGTCTAACAAGTCATCCCAATCTGGAAGAAAATATGTGAACCTGCCAGTACCTCCCTCTATATCAACTCTTAGTCGGCGGGGCGACTGTGAAGCCGAAAGAAAACTCTTGATCTTACTTAGTTTCTCTCCAATCCCTCCCTGGAAAACTTCATGCTTTATCCCGAGCCGCTCTAGGGCCGGTTTCACAGCAGGCAGGTAGTCCTTCCCCAAAGATACGTAAGCGGAATCGTGAGAAGCAGCCCATTTATAGAGGACCTCGGCGCACTCCGTTTCCTTGGCTCTAGCAGTTGCCACGTCCATTCGTTGGTCGTAATTCTCAATACCTTTGAGAATTCCGAACAACCCATGCTTCGCAGACAAGACGCCGACAGATACATCCTGAGGCCAGTGATAATCTCGGAAGTGTTTTCTGAGGATTTGATAAGCAGGACCGTTATACCTGAACAGGGCTGGAAGCAAGCCGTCAGAAACCTGCTTGCGGCCTGAGCAGGATAGGATCAAGAGTTTCTTGCTCAATGACACTACCTCTTTGCCAAAATGGGTTGAGCATCGCTCGTTCTGTAGTCTGGCCACACGCACAGTTCAAACCGACCTTGGATGTGCAAGGCAAATAGGACTTTCGCTAAGCCGAGACAGAGTCAAGTTCGCAACATCATCTTTAGGTTGTGTTCAGACATCCAGTCACTTGTACGATTACAAGCATCCCCCACGAACAGCGCCTGGCGAGGTATCAGGCTTTGTAAGTGCCTCCCAGCGTTGCCAGCGCCTCGGGAAACTCGGCTTCGTGGAAAACGAGGCGGAATGTACCCTTGGCCGGCCCGTCCTTGATGGTCATTGTTCCACAGTTGAAGGCGTTTTGGAGCGTCTCAAGCACTCGCTGTTTGTAGTCGGTATCCGGGTTGCCGCGCAGGTGCTCACCTTTGGTTTCGAAGACCAACACATGAGGTTTGCCCTTGGTTTCACCGCCCATAGCCACGAAATCAGGCCAGATTCGTTCCTGTTTCCAGCCCCGGAGATAGTAGTCTCCACGCTGTCGGACTGCCACCCGGTGCCACCATTTCAGCGCCTTCTGTTCATCTAGGTAGCGGGCGAAGTTACGTTCCAGAGTTGAATCGAACTGCTGTGCATATACAGGTTCAAACAGACTGAGTTGTACCTGTCTCCCGTCGTTCCCCGCCAGGAGCGCCGCATCGCTGGCTATGGGTATTTCGTAGCTTTCGACCATGCGGAAATTCGGTTGGCGCCCCTCCAGGTCAAAGCGTATCTGGCCGTCGCGCAACTTGTCGCGGAAGATTTTTTCTGCCTGAAGTAGCAACTGATTCGACACATGGTCTCTTAGCGCGAATGCCAGGTAGGAACGGCGGTCATAGATTTCGTCGTCTGTGTCGCCGTCGTCTCGAAGTTTCTCCACAAATTGCTGTGAGATCCGAGCCGCTTGCCACGGATTCGGAACCACATCTGACAACCGGCGGGCAAACCAGTTTAACTGAACATCCTTGGCAATGTTCAGTTCTGTCTCAGGATGAAAAACGGGAAGCGCATTACCGACGTCAACGCTTGCGGATTGCCGGACAGCCCTGTCCGGGAGGCTGCTCTTTGGGTCGGGAGGCTCAATCGTGTTCCAGTCAATTTCCGGTAGTATATGGGCCTGGTAATCCAACTCGCCCCACCCTTCACCACGCTGATGTAGAACCAGAGGAAGGAAGATATCCTTGCCCTCAAACCCTTCCCGCCGCTGTAGGGTGATGCGCCGGAAGTCAGTCGAGTCACTGGTCACTGCGTCCCCCAGGCCAGTCAAGCCCTCTTCTTCCAAACCTTGTTTGACCTGCGCCACCGCGTCGCCAACGCTTGTGTTCCAGCAGTAGACGTAGCACTGGTCCAAGGACTCCCGTCCGGTACGCCGGGCGTGAGGCTGACGCATCACTCGGCCCACCAACTGAGTGATGGCTCGCTGGGCGCGGGTGTTGTCCAGCATCACCAACAAATAGGCAAAGGGGCAATCCCAACCCTCCATAAGGGCGGCCCTGGTGATTACCCATCGTACTGGAGAAAACTCCGACAACAGGTCTTCACGGCGTAATTCGTCCAGCTCAGAGGATTTCACGGCAATGGAGTCTTCGGACACCCCCAGGTTCTGGGTCAGATACTCCCTCACGTCCTCCGAGTGGACACGCTCCCCATCCCTCTGGTCCCTGCCCGTGCGCTCTACCCGCACAACGGCTATTGGGCGAATGTAACGGCCTGCGCTCATCTGCAACGAATTCGCTTCCGTATCAAGGCGCTCCAGTTCGTCGTGGGCCTGGGCTAAGGTGAAATGCCAGTCGGCGTTGGTGAAGGACGTCACCTGAACCGGGAGTTTAATCATCTCCTCGTTTTTCAGTTCCACTCCGGTAATATCAACCAGCAGGTTGCTAATCCCCTGGTTTGGCGTAGCGGAAAGTTCAATCACCAGGCTGGGATCCAAGCGGCTGACCGACCGCGCAAACTCTTCGTTGGCCTCCAAGTTGCGAGCGCCATAAGCCTTGTGCGCCTCATCCAGTATCACCACCGGGCGCAGCATCTTGAAGACGTTGAAAAGACTGTGCTTCACCGGGCCGTCGTCGGTAATCCGCTCCAAATCAGGATAGTCATTGAGCAGCCTGGCGTCGCCGAGCAAGTCGTCGCTGTCCGGGAAGAGCGTGGGATAACGTCCCGAGTCACGGAACATCCGCAGAAAATCGCGGCCCCGCTGCCGATTGGCGGCCGGCAACATCAGCAGCATGACGCAAAGGTAATTTTCTATGTCCGCCTTAGTGAACAATTCTTCTTTTTCGAGCAGCTTGACCCTTCCCGCACTGGCGATTTCCAGCATTTGCCTGTAGGGGTGCTCCCGGCTCCGCAATGCGGCTTTGGTCTGTTCGTAAATGGCCCGAGTTGGCATGACCCACAGCGTCAGGCCGGTTTGCCGCCGGAGCCGCTGCAACGCAGCGGCGGCGAGAAGGGTCTTGCCGCCCCCCGTAGGCACTTTGAAGCAAATATGGGGGACGGGCCGGTTGGCATCATCGGTGCGGCTGACGTACTCACCGGCGGAATCTGCGACACGTCCAGCATCCTTCAACTGCTGCCATGCAATCTTGGGATAGTTGTAAAGGTCTTCGGAAATCGTGATGGCAGGACCTGCTTGCTTGAGAGCGTTGATGGCGGTTTGGGACTGCAATCGTGCTGAAGTGAGCGCATCCAGCCAAGCAGTAAAAGCTTCGAGCGAATTGGTTTGGTAGTCTTTCAACTCCATACCAAACCCCCTATTGTCCTGCCTTGTGAATCTCGTAAGGCAACTGGGAGAATGTGACTCCCATAGATGTCAACTCCCGCTGCCCGATGTACTTGCCCGGCCCGAAGACGACGGCTTTCCTGCCTTCCTTCTGGCTAAGTGCGCTGATGCGAATCGCTCGCTCCTCATTCAACATCCCGCCATTGTTTTTGAGATAATCCAAGTCAGGTTCGTACAACAGGTGGTAGTTGGTCGTGTCGCTGCTGTAAAACAGACCATCGTCGTTCTGTGGAGAAATTGTCGAGGCGCCGACAGAAAGCCCGGCCGACGTATGGAGCAAGTAAGCCGCCAGTGCTGAATATTCCGGCAGTGAGTCGCCGGTTAACATTCCCTCCACGTCAATCGGATCGCCCAGCGTGCAGTAGGTGAAGGAGCCACCGAAACCTTCTTGTCTCGATGCATCCCTAGCGCCGGGAATACCGTTGATAACCCGGCGCACCCGCTCGGCGGTAATGGTGTCGGCGTAGTCCTCACACTCCACTAGAATGAACTTGCGATTGCCTCCATCCTCCTGATTCAAAGCAAGGACGGCGTGGGCAGTTGTGCCAGAGCCTGCGAAGGAATCTAGGACGATGGCATCCGAGTCATCAAGCATAGTTAAGATCCGCTGAATAAGAGCTACGTTCTTTTCTCCATTAGGAAAGTTAAAGCGCGTATCGTATTCCTGAATGTCCGTCCAGTTAGTATCCAGCATTGTGCTGGTACTGGCATCAAGCAAATACTGTGGTGCCCCAGTACGTGGATTGGGGCGCAGTTTGCCATCAGCGACAAGTTCTTCTGCCCTCTCCTGAGAATACATCCAATGCCTTCCAGTTGGGGGAGTAGTTCCGAAGAGTTCGTACTCCATTGACGGACGAATTCCGGGTGCATCAAATGCGTGCCAGCGTGCGGCTTTTTCATGAAATGTTGTCGGTGGGATGATCAACCCATCCGTGGATTTGGAATAAAACAGAACAAAGTTATACCCTTCGTTTAGCGCCCTTATATGTTCACGCTCTCTAATGTTTTTCTTTACACGAGCAACTGCAATAATATTACGGAAATTGCTTTCTCCAAAAATCTCATCCATAAGCATCCGCAAATGGTGTTGCTCGTTGTCGTCAATGGATACAAAAACCACGCCATCATCGGCCAGCAATTCCTTTAAGAGATGGAGCCGCGGCCACATCATACAAAGCCACTTGTCATGCCGCTCGAGGTCTTCTCCGTCAACCGGGCTTTGCTGGTTGAACCATTCCTTGAACAGCGGGCCGTTCACATTGTCGTTATAGACCCAACCCTCGTTGCCGGTGTTGTAGGGCGGGTCAATGTAGATGCACTTGACTTTGCCGGCATAGCGGGGTAGTAGCGCCTTCAGGGCGTGCAAATTGTCGCCGTGGATGATGAGGTTGTCATCAGCATCAGCTAGGTTCAGCGACTTTTCCGGGTCGGCAACGAGCGGCCGGTAGGGAACGGTCAGGTGGTGGGCGTAGATGTGCTGCTTGCCCTTGAAGTCCAACGTCGGCATAGCTGCTCTCCCTATGGAATCGGAAAGCCCAAGTCGCGGGCCACGGTTTCCTGTTGCTCGTCCAGCGTGATGAAAGCTATCTCACTCTGCAAGACATCCATGAAAAACAAAGCCGTGGCAAGGTGCCAAACGCGAGCCGGGGAAAGTTCGGAAATTTCCAACACTCTCGCCATTTCAGCGTCCATCCTGCGATTCGGGAAAATCCAAGCGATACTGGATACCGAACTCGTGTCGAAGTCCTCCTGCTCCCGCTTGAATGCTACCCGCAGTTCCGCTTCAAGAAAGTCCGATGACATCAGATGGGGGAACGCATCGAGCCGCCGACGCGTGGAACTTTGGAACAGTACCTCGCCTAGAACCTCGGGTATCAACGCGGACGGATCGACATACGCTACCAACGGCATTTGTGGCGTCATCGGTTCTCGGCCACCTGTGATTAGGCTCGTGCTTTAAGAAACCGCTCCAGGGCGCCAGGAACGTGAACGACCGGGCGCAGAGTTTCTCTTGGACCGTCGCCTCCGCTCAGGATTCTCTGGGACCGCAACTCCGTCAGCTTTTTCTCGAGGGCGCTAGGCTCTGTGGGAGTATTGGGTGCTAAGGCATTCTCGGCAGGCCCTCTTTCATGGTGGAGGGAATTGTCGCCGGTGCTCATAGAATCTCCGTTACTATTTTTCGGGGCAATGATACCGTCCCGATACCCCGGTAATCGCCCCTGAGTGTCGAGTCTTGGAAAAGTTTCTGTGCTCACTCAATCTTACCAGAGGCATTCGGATCGTGCATCGAATTCTTGGGTGTCAAACAGGGCAAACGCATTCTAGATTTGGATGCTTACTGTCACCCTTCAATCACAGGGTGCACTAGAAATCTGGCCGAAAACCCCGGCTGACTGGGCAGTGGGTTATAATTCGGGCGAACTGAGTTAGCGGAGCGAGACGATGCTGGGAGAGCGTTCGGAGCAGAGGGGTCTGTGGGAAGCGGACCGGTTGTACCTTGACCACGTGGGGCGGGAGACCTTCTACGGTCTGCTGGCCTCGCTGCGGGGCCGGTTGTTCCGGGACGCGGATTTCGCCGAGTTCTATTGTGTCGACAACGGGCGGGACAGCGTGCCGCCCAGCCTGCTGGCCACGGCCCTGCTGTTGCAGACCCACGACAAGGTCAGCGACGCCGAGGCCAAGGCCCGGGCGGACTTCGACATCCGGTGGAAGGTGGCATTGGGGATTGAGGTGGAGGACCGGCCCTTCGCCAAGAGCACGCTGCAGGTGTTCCGCGCCCAGCTGATCCTGCACGAAAAGGTGCGGGAGGTATTCGAGTCCAGCCTGCGGCTGGCCCGGGAGTCGGGCTACCTGAAAAGACGGAGCATGAAGGTGGCGCTGGACACGACCAACATCCTGGGCCGGGGCGCGGTGAAGGACACCTACAATCTGTTGGCCGACGGGATCGTCAAATTGATGCGGGCGCTGGCAGCCGTGGAGCAGACCAAAGTCAAAGAATGGGCCCAGGCCCAGGGATACCAGCGGTACCTGGCCTCCAGCATCAAGGGCGAGGCGGCCATCGACTGGAGCAACAGAGGGGCGCGTCAGGCGCTGCTGGCTGGGATTGTGCGAGATGCGGACCGGCTGCTGGAATTGTCGCGGCAGGCCCAGGGAGAGTTGGGGGAGGACAGCGCTGAGCGGCAGCAGATCGTGGCGTCGGCGGAACTGCTGGGGCAGTTGCTGCTCCAGGACATTGAGCTCCAGAGCCCAGATGGCGATGGAGAGGGCGACGGCGATGACGGAGTGAGTCTCAGGGACGGGGTGAGTCGGGACCGGATGATGTCGGTGCACGACCCCCAGATGCGCCACGGGCACAAGAGCAGCAGCCGGCGCTTCGACGGGCACAAGGCGGCCATCGTCGTGGACACCGACACCCAGTTGATCACCGCCGTGGACGTATTGCCGGGCAACGCCCCGGACAACCTGGGTGCGCTGGAACTGGTGGAGGAGAGCGAGGCCAACACCGGTTTGCCGGTGGCAGAAGCCCTGGGCGATGCCGCCTATGGGGACGGAGCTACCAGGCAGACCTTCGCCGACGCGGGACGGCGGTTGGTGGCCCGAGTGCCCGGTCGGCCCAACCGGAAGCACTTTCCCAAGGATGACTTTGTCATTGAGCTGACGGCGGACAGTTGCACCTGTCCGGCGGGACAGGTCACCCACACCATGGTGCCAGCGGGAAGGCGTACGGATGCCGCAGGTCGGGTCCACCGCTTGCGGGCCTTCCAGTTCGACGGGGCGCTATGTCGGACCTGCCCCCTGCGCTCTCAGTGCATCGCAGCTAAAGGCAGGAAGGGACGACGGGTGCTGATCCATCCTCAGGAAGCCCTGTTGCAGCAGGCCCGGGCTTTGCAACAGAGCGCCGGATATGACGAATATCGAGGGCGCCGAGTGGTGGTGGAACACCGGTTGGCCCGACTGGTCCACCTGGGCATCCGCCAGGCCCGCTACTTTGGCAGAGTCAAGACGAAATTCCAGCTGTACCTGGCGGCCACGGTGGCCAACCTGACCCTGGTGGCGGGGGAAATCGGTCTGTCGGACAGTGTCGGAGGCGGCGTAGAGACCCACCGCGCCGTCCCCAGTGATGTCAATGATGTCCAGGCTGTTTCCCACGGTGTTGCCGCCCATGCTGCGGCCATTTTTGGCGCGGTCCGGCTGGGACAGCTGTGGTCCCAGATTCTGTTTGCCTCGGCTCTACTGCCTAAAGCCCCCTCCCCATCCAGGGCTTTTCGGCCCGGTTTCTAGGCAAACCAACAAGGACTCGGCTTTGAATCATGCCAAGAACCTTTCAAACCGATGTTGTTACGTCCCTTCTTGCGGCCAAACCCTGGCGGCAAAATTAGAATGCGTTTGCCCTGCACCATGCTGGACTCGAACCCACGCCGTCAGCAGCTTCCTGTAACATTAACCCCGCCCTCCTGGTAATACCTGGCCACCGCGCCCCGGTCCGCGGCCTGGCGTTCAGTGTACCTTGCCGGCATTTTTGAACTCTTCCAGCGGCCCGCAGTCATCAGGGCCGGCAGCTCCACCCCGCTCCTCACCAGGTCCTGGGCCATGCCCACCCTGCCACTGTGCCCCGTATACCCCTCGCCCAGGCCCGCGGCCCTGGCCGCCGCCTGCACCCTCCTGCCGATCTGCCTGGCCGATAGCCCGAACACCGGCGTCTTCGGATCGACCAGCTGCTCCGCCGGTCGGATGGCCCTGAGGGCCGCGGCCGCCTCCCTCCCGATGTAGAGGACTACTCCCTCGCCCTCCTGGTCGGTCTTCGACCGGTGGAGCTGCAGCAGGCCCGTGCCGTTATCCCGCAGCTCCAAGTCGCCCCAGGTCAGCGCCGCGGCCTCCGAGCGCCGGAGCAGTCCGTCCCGCAGGACGGACAGGAGGGCGACGTCCACCACCCTCCCCCGCCAGGAGGCCCTCTCGGCCGACTCCCGGCGCCGGCCCTCGCACCCCAGGGCGCGCCGGCCGCTGGCCGCGGCCAGGGCCTCGGCGGTCAGGGGCCTGGCCTGTTTCTGGGCTCTGCCGTGGGCCCGGGAGATCCCCCTGCAGGACGCGCCTGACCCCCTCGTTATCGATGGGGTCCTCGTGGCCGGTGGCCCGGTGGATGGCCGCCAGGGCGGCCTTGTGGACCCGCACGGTGGCCACCGAGAGCCGGCGCTCCTCGGCCAGGTGGGAGATAGGCCGCCACCAGGGCGGGCGATGCCGGCAGGCCCAGGAGGGCCCGGGCCGGGGTCCAGGCCTCGAAGGTCGTCCAGACGGAGCGGTACATGGCCCGGGTGTTGGCGGAGACGCTGTGGTGCAGGAAGTCCTGGACCCTTTTAAAATCCTTCCTGGTCAGTCCCTGGGTAGCGGGCACGGCCGCCGGGGAGAGGCTGAGCATGTTCATCCTATTTCTTCCTCCACATCTACCGGTCCCTCCCACCGGACCACCCGGGGCGGATGGTGGAGGGAGTTCACCCGGAGCCACCCGTCGCTGTGGATCCGGTCCACCTGGTCGGCCAGGGGCTGCGGCTCCTCAGATGAGCGGGTGGTGGCGCCGGTTTCGCCCATCTCTTGGAGGTCCCCATTAACCTGGAGCAGAATATTCCCCCGGGTCTCGGCGGGCATTCTTAATCCGTCCTCTGACATCTACCCATGTCAGCCTTTGACCACGCCCTGCTAGAGGTTGATTAGAGGCTATGCCCGAAGTCTACTGCAGGCTACCACCAAATACACGAGCAGGCTGACTCTTTCAACATGCCCGGCTCTGTACGTTTACAAATTTGGCAACTTAGACCGGTTCATTTCGTAAATCTGCTCCTCTTTTACAAGACTGGAAGCAACTCTTTGCGGCAGCACCTGCCCTTCCATAAATTCGTTGCAGGTGCCATACAATGGATCATGATTGCATTGGTCTTTTTCACAGAAGCCGCACTTAAGTACCACAGTCAAAGTACTCTTTGCCCAGTTGTGGTTGTGTATCATACCCAAGTACCCGTCCAAGGCTATAAGGATGATACTGTCAATAGCTTCGCAATTCCTGGTCGAAACTCCATGTAACCAGTCAGGAGCAGGAATCATAGCTTCGCTCAAGACTATTAGGCAATTCTTGCGGTCTTTACCCTCTTTTTCAATAATTTTCGCCTTATGGTCCATAGCCGTCTGCAATCGAGAGGCAAACATAGAAGAGGTGTGGTCGATTTGAGATGTAACTATGTAGGGTTCCTCTTGCGGATACTTCCCAGCTTCAATAATAGGGAAAAACTCAGCGGCGAGCCTAGCAGGCCATACCTCGAAATAGGTGTGGTCGGGTGGGTGCTTGCCACCTACAAACCAGTGTTCTGGTGCGATGTGCTGCTGAGATGGGCAAGGGGCGGTTATACAATGCCTGACAGGAGCCAGCACAGGCTTGGATATATGCTCAGCTCCCATAAGCCGCATGTACTCCGGGATAGGTTTCTTGGAAGTAGTCTGAGGATGTATTGACGTAACCTCCAAATTGAAGGAGTTTCCGTTTATGGTGGCGATGCCATCGGGGAATCCGTCCCAAGTCTTGGGCGTCTCGGAATATGTTACTCCTTCCTCTTTGCAGTGAGATTCCAGTAGTCCCTTAGCAACGACCTCGCGCAACTCGTTAATCGCGTCTCCGGAATACATTTGATAGATGATCTCCATCGTATGCATTGCAGGTGCAATTCTCAGGCTCCGATCTTCTGGGTGGTCTGTCAGTTTCCTAATGTAAATTACAGGCCAATTGGCGCATCTCTTGTAATCTTCATGGGCAACTTTGATTTTTCGAGAAACCCAATCTTCAAGGTGTGGGTCTACGCTCATGCTTGAAGCTCCTTGATCTATCGTCTAGAGTTTCGATTTCTGAACTAGCGCACTGATATAGTGCGTTATGCTGTAACAAGGCTTCCGCCCGTTGGCGGTAGTCTCTATCTGTACCGGCAAAATAAGGGTGAACGTAGAAAGAGAACGAAGGAAACCAGGCAATCCAGATAGTTCGTCTGGATTAGCCGGCGTGCAGAAGGGAACGTGCTATTGCAGGCGGCGTGCGATGCTTGTGAGCCCCACTGCCATTATCAGAACATTTAGCTCTTTACAGACTGACCTAACCCAGAGAATGGCTTTGGTGAGACAGTGGGTGGAACGAAGAAAAGTTAGGTGGTAGGCCAGCGATAAGCTGCTGATTACAGGCCTGGAGAAGCGCCGGACCAGCCCGAACGCAAGCTCCAGCTCTGAACGGTCGTCTTCCCTGCTTTCCTTTACTTCCAAAAGGGCAGCTGCGAAAAGGAGAACAGAAACTACCGTCAGCCCGAGCCAAGTTAGCCCGAGCGGCAAGTAGGAGTCGGATATATAGCTGAAAAGCGGGTCCCAAGCTGCCATTCCAGAAAGGGGATACAGGAGCAAGCCACTCAGAGCCAAAAGGGCGCCCATTGACAGCGGCAACCCTCCACCCAACAGGATGCTAGCCCAGGCAAAGATCTGGGCCACGAACACTGGTGTATCTTCTTTGCCTTCGGCATGTTTCATACTCTACATTCTAGAAGACGGTCGCTGGGCTTGTCGACAACTGAGTGTCACCCGTCCAACAACCCCTTGACGGCATTGTTGAACGGTTGATATTTTTGAACATGGTTATTGAACACCTGCGCAAAGCTGAGGCGGGGCGGGGATTGAGGGTGTTCAAAAACGCCCGTTTTCTGAACACTTTTGGTCTCTTCAATTTCTCAACGCCAACATTCCGGAGCTCTCCATGAACACACTTCCCGTCATCTACGGTTACGCCCGGGTCAGCAAGGCCGATGATGACTCGAAAAACCTGGGGACCCAGCTGCGCATCCTGGCCGAACACGGCATTCGGGACCACCTGGTCTTCACCGACGTGGCCAGCGGCCGCTCCCCGCAGCGCCCGGGCTGGCAGGCGTTGATGGCGGTCATTCAGCCTGGGGACACGGTGGTGGTGGCCTTCCTGGACAGGTTCAGCCGGAACTTCGAGGAGGGGGTGAGGATCCAGGCGGACCTGACTCGACAGGACATCGGCATTGTGGCTGTCAGGGAGAACATAGACACCCGAGAGGGAAACGCCGCGGCGAAGTTCTTCCGGCGGTCCATGCTGGCCCAGGGGGCTTACCAGGTGGACTCGGCCAGCGAGCGGATCAAGCTGGGTCTGGAACGGGCGAAGGCTGAAGGGAAGCGGGTGGGCCGGCCGCCGGCGTTGAGTGGAGAAAAGCTGGAGCAGTGCCGGCGGATGGCGCAGGAAGGAACAGGGTTGAGGCAGATAGCCCGGGTGCTGGGTTGTTCGCCGGCCACGGTTAAGAAGGCGCTGGCTCTCGTGGATGCGGGGTGGTCACCGGCGACGGGCGAGATCAGCGGGCAGATTGCAGCAACCGACCTATTCCCCCAATTGCAAGGTCCGCCACGAGTGCGTGTTGTCGAAGCAGTTGACTCCCTCCCGGGGAGAATTGGCCAGCGGGATGACGTCCCCTTCCGAGGGCGCGCACTCCCCGCAGAAGGTGACGGGATCCAGGGCGTCAGCTCCCAGCACGCCCGCTTCCTCGTACAGTTCGTCATCATAGTCCTTGTCCTCTCCGTACTCGATCGCCAGTTTCCACTCGGCCGGCTGGCCGCAGCGCAGGCAGTCCCACTGGGAATTGTTGCGGGCCAGGACGACTATCTTGTCCCCATGCCAGGGCTGGGACGGGCTAACCCGCTGGACCAGTTCCCGGAAGGAAGCCACGTGATCCAGTCTCAGTTCGGTGGGCGTGCCGTAGTCGTACTCGTGCCAGAACCTGACCAGCGGGGGGCGACGGCGCTGATCGGCCGGCCCATATGCTGCCAGTCCTCTTCGTGGTCATACTCAGGTTCGAAGCGCCGGTTCTCCCCGGGCAGCGGAACCATCACCGAGGCTGGAGTTCCACCACACGCCCAAGCACGGCAGTTGGTTGAACATGGCGGAGATGGAGTCCAGTGTGCTGGCCCGAGCCTGCCTGCGCGGACGCAATCCCGATGCGGAAAGCCTGGAGCGGGCGGTGAATGCCAACGTATCCGAGCGCAACGCCACAGCCGCCGCCATCAACTGGCACTTTACCGTCAGGGACGCCAGACGCAAACTCCACCGTCTCTACCCGTGCCATTCTTGATTTGACGTAGTACTAGTACTGAAACCAATCAGGAAAGGCAGGATATAGACGTTCTGCCTGAGGGATAGCATACTATGTGTCGATTTACAGCATCATTGACCCAGGGATTTACAGAGTCATTGACCCACCCTGGGAGCGTGGTGAATTGAGTAATATCAGGTTTTGGCCTGGGGGTCAATCACCTCCCTTGCCGCCCAGGAGCTT